>Ga0315314_1000496_pt1 | contig 42926 bp, 44 predicted proteins | sample TDP9_MG_FD_203631 | JGI IMG/M metagenome (GOLD analysis project Ga0315314, IMG submission 203631) | Freshwater sediment microbial communities from Lake Towuti, South Sulawesi, Indonesia - TDP9 | ecosystem: Environmental > Aquatic > Freshwater > Lake > Sediment | place: Indonesia: South Sulawesi... | reverse complement strand
TTGAGAAGATCCTTTATGAGAAGGATAGAGCGAAACATCCAATCATGGGATTCAAAGTACCGCGATTGTGGAGGCCTCCTTACCTGCAAATAGCTTTGGACGTTCCAGACTTAGAAAGAACGAAGAGGATAGTTAGTCAAGTACCGAGGAGCGATCGAATCATTCTTGAAGTAGGTACACCGCTGATCAAGAAATATGGCACTAAGGTCGTAGGCGAACTCAGATCACTGGACCGAGACATGTTTATTGTCGCTGACCTCAAGACTTTGGATGTTGGAAAGGTTGAAGTCGATCTTGCCTTTGAGGAAACCGCTGACGGGGTAACTGTCTCTGGACTGGCGCCTGTGGAGACTTTGGACGCTTTCATCTATGAAACAAGGAAGCTGGGGATGTATGCGATAGTCGATATGATGGGAGTAGAGAACCCCGTAGCAAAGCTTCAGTCTCTGAAACAGCTTCCAGAAGTTGTTCTCGTGCATAGAGGCATAGATGTCGAAAAGAGGGGCGGAAGCGTACGCTGGGAGCAGATTCAAGCGATAAAGAATGCGTTCAAAGACAGAAAACTGCTCGTTGCAGTTGCTGGCGGAATAACCCCTGAGACAGCTCGTGATGCAATCAACTCCGGCGCAGACATAATCGTCGTAGGCAGATTCATCACGCAATCAAGGGACATTGAACGATCTGTAAGAGAATTCTTGGAATGCACTCCTGAAATGAGAGAAGACATAGACTTACTCAGAGAACATGTCGAATAAGACAAACTCACGAGCGAAGATGTTGACGGACCAACTGAATTGAACACCAGAAAGATTAGCGATACAGAAGAATACTTTATGAAAGAACCTATCGAGCACTGGACCATGATGTGATAAGCCCTAGAAAGATGCGAGTTCATCATAGAGTGGCATCATTGACGTGTATAGTTTCCTGAAGTACTTGTAGAATGGCTCGTATCTGGCGTGCAAGTCAAGATTCGGATCACCCGTTTTAACGAAGTTTACGAGATGCTCCACGGCTTCAAAGTTCCTCAGCTCTATCCTCTACAATCAGGCCGTCGTACCTCGCGAACTTCAGCTCCGGTTGTGTATTTTTCGAGGGCTCTATGTATTTAGCTGATCCTCGAATCTTCAGGTCAGGGATGGCTCTTGGATCGCTAATGTTTCTCTCAATTGCTTGCAAGTAGGCTTTCGCGTCGACCTCCAGGTATTCGGCGATAGAGTGGTGCAAATAGCAAGTCGATCGGTCTTTCTCGTCATCATAACTAACCACGCAGGATATTTATCAGGACGAGAACTATCTACGTCTTAGATCCTATCCTATGGGGATGTCTACTCTTGGTCTTAGCTTCGATAAAGGAGCTCCTCAATAAGGCCACCCTTGGTGGATACGCTGTTCCTAGCTTCAACTTCTGGAGCATGACCTCTTTGAGAGCCATAATCACAGCTGCGGAGGAGAAGCGTTCACCTGTAATTTTAGCGCTCTACGAGCGCGTATGGGAGAACCTTCCTCTAGACTATTTCTCGATTCTCGGAAGAAGGGGGGCTGAGAACTCCACAGTTCCCGTTGCCTTACATTTAGACCACGGCTCGACCGTGAAAGCTGTTCTAGAGTGCATTCAAAGGGGCTTCAATTCTGTGATGATAGACGGCTCAGACCTAAGCCTAAAAGATAACATTGCCTTAACGAGAGAGGTTGTTGATATAGCCCATAAACTAGATTTGGGAGTTGAAGGGGAGGTAGGCCGTACTAGCGCTATAGGTCCCGTAAAAACAGATCCAAATGAAGCAAGGGTCTTCGTTAAAGAGACTGGCGTAGACAGCCTCTCAGTCTCTGTTGGAAACGTAAGTGGCATGTCTGAAGGCACTACTAAAATAGACTTCGATCTACTGGAGAATATTCGGAGCAAAATTTCTGTTCCGCTGGTCTTCCACGGAGGCACAGGTATATCTTCAAGCTCCGCAAGAAAAGCGATTAAGATTGGGGTATCAAAAATTAACGTGGGACATCAACTACTCTGGGCCAGTATCAAAATGGCGAGCCAGACGCTCTGTTCCTCTGAAGCGGCTAAGAACGTATTTCTCGCTATCCATACCTATTCAAGAGAAGATTTAGACGGGATTAGGAAAGTCGCTATGAAGAAGATAGACGAGTTCGGATCTGCCGGACAGGCATAAGAACGGACAGGTGGAATCTAGACTGCCATATTGTACAGCACAATTTTTTTCTCAGGACCTCCATTGAAAGTATAAGCTACAGACATAGGTTCCGACGAACTTGAGCAGACTATAAGTAGAGATTCTGGAAACTGACAAAACGGCAGCTTCACACAAAGACGATCAAGGTATGCCGGGAGGAGTCCTGAGTACTTGAAAATAAGTTCCAATGATATTTAAGTTCGTAGTATCAGCCCTGACGAAAGAAGATTCATCAAGGTTTACGGAGAAGAAGTACCGCCTCATCTAAAACTGAGCCGGTTACCTATAGATTATTGCGGCTTTGTTGACATCAGGCCCGAAGAGCTTGTAAAGCACGAGTTCCTGCGTTCCAGTATTCGAGATAAAGTGCTTTTTCGTAGCTGCCTCGTAAGTTATAAAAAGCTCATCCATCAAATCCTCTCTAGCTTTCACTGATACGTTCTTTACTCTTCCACGGCCTTTCCACGCTAGCAAGGCATATGCACCGTTCTCTTTACTCTCGAAGCTCTTGCCGGGCGCGATTCTGAGCTCTTTCCCAGAAAATTTCCAGCTTCGATTGGGGTTGAAGATCCAACGTTCGATGGTGTCGCCTTCTTTCGGTTCACCGATTGTTTCAGGAACCATATGGTACTTCCGATAGAACTCTGGATCGCTAGCCTTCTCCCAGTCGATAAGTCTCATCACGCTCTCCTCGTCGGGCAGGCCTCTAAGCATCGCTTCCTTCGGAAGGAGAATTCCATTTACGAACGCTTGCAGCATATTGTACACGTCGGATTCCTCCTGTATCTCTAAAGTCAGAACTGTACCCGATGCATGGGGTACTCCTGGGAAGAGGTGGTAGCCCTCCCCAATGTTCAGCCTGTACGCTGGTGAAAGGTCTAGAACCTTATCGTCATTCCACCTCTTCACTATGGGCAAGACATCATCAGCGGTTACCCAGCTGTGGACGCCTAGGTGCGAGTAGGGTAGAGGACCGCGATTGGGGGCGTCCAGGAAGTAATACGCCTCCTCCTTCGGATTCGTATTCCAGTACTTCTTTGCATCCTCCTTCCGGGCATGAATATGCCAAGCTACTGCCATACCGATGTCCAAGATCTTTGTGAGCGCGCCGAAACGATTGTCATGTTGTTTTCCATAAGCGTCGCCTAGCATACGACTCGGATTGAGCTCTAGTGCTTCAGCAAAACTCATCTTCACTCCTCTTTTCGTCAAGTTGATGAAGCTTAACCCTTCATTTGGCACCTTGTGAACGTTATCAGCGAGCACAATTGAGGCGATCCATCTTTCGCAGATCCAACCTCTAACACCAACTTTGAATTTCTTGATCCCTAGCCTTCCGAACCCAGGGTAGCTGTCGCGCGCCACGTAGGTTGGCTTCATCCTGAGAACGCCGCCAGTAGAATCAAGTTCACGCTCAATAACCTTGAAACGGTCGACCATGAATCAACCCTCTAGGCCAACTATTCTCAATCTGACATTTATCTAGATTACACTGATTAACCACGAGTAGAGGTACTTAAGGATAGGTATCGCCGATCATAGAGCTGCTGCATCCTCCATCGCATCCTCCGACATCCCGAAAAACTACCCTGAGTAATATTACCTTGCAACTCTTTATTCCACTCGGTAAAAACATGCACTATATCCAGCAACTCTAAACAAGAGTCCTCGATATCTCTCCGGATGCTTCGCATAGTTACAAGAGTGCTCAGCAACCTCAGCGGCCATTTGATCTAAGCAATCATCATCGCCTCTAAATTTCGGCAATCTCGATACTTTGACATTCTTTCCGAAACATTTGAGCTGAAATATCCATTCTAGGTCTTTTGTCTAAAACGCTAGACTCCAGAACTTCGTCGCTTTCATATACTGTAGTCCTTCGACCTTAGAGAAGGCAATGAACGTCCCATCATAATGAGATGGCGTAGACATTCCTAAGTCTTAAATAATATTCGCTCAGATTCTAGAAAGATCTTGGTAGAGGAAAGAACAGATGACCGAGAAGTATGGTGTTGGGTTGTGGGCGTTCGGCGCACTCAGTGATCGCTTTAGCACTACAGGATATAAGCCTAGATTCAGCCTAGAGCAACAAATTAGGTTAGCTGCACAAGCAAAGGGCGTTAGAGGAGTTGAGTTGCATTATCCATCAGACTTCACAGAGGATCAGATCGACCTTGTTAGAGGTTTAGTTCATGGCGCCAACTTGGAAGTCTCTACGATATGTGTGAACTTCTTCTCGGATCCAAAATGGCAATACGGTTCCATAACCAGCCGCGATTCAACTATTAGGAATAAAGCCCTAGAGATGGCCAAGACCGGCATAGATATAGCTGAGAGAATGGGTGTCGGCAATTTTTCGATCTGGTTCGGTCAAGATGGCCACGACTACCTCTTCAACGACTACGAAGAAAAGTGGAATCTGATGATCGAAGGCATCAGCGAAATAGCGCGTCACGATGAGAAGACAACAATCTTTCTGGAGTATAAACAGAAGGAACCTAGAACGCATCTTCAAATCGCGAATGTTGCCAAAGTCCTAAGTATAATTCATGAGACAGATCTGAAAAACATCGGCGTGCTCATTGACGTTGGACACGCTTTGATGGCCGATGAAAACGTCGCAGAGTCCGTGGCGCTCGTTCATAGAAGAGGAGCTGCCTTCCAGATGCACTTCAACGATAATTGCGGCTACTGGGATGATGACATGATCGTCGGAGCGATCAACTTCTGGAAATACGTAGAACTCTTCTATCAACTTGAAAAGGTTAGATACGACGGGTGGTACGACCTGGACATTTTCCCATATAGAGAATACCCTGTTCGAGCGGTTGAACAAAGCATAAGCTTTATCGACTATCTGAAAAAGCGCGTCCGAGAAAATTATGAGAGAATAGATGCAGCGGTCAAGGAGGGGGATGTCCACCGCACGATCGACACCCTTAGAAAGTTGTTCCTAAAAGGATACGAGTAGATATCAAATACGGATGATTTCCATGAAGTACCACCATCTTGCATATATCACGTAGTTCTAGAGAGTCTTTGAAGGGTCTGCATCAGCATCGTTTATGCGGTCATGAGGATCTTGTGACTCGTTTAAGTTGTCTAGATATTCCTAACTGATCTCCTTAATAGACGCGCAGTCAGCTACAGTGCTCCCTTGACTTTTCATGAGGGCGCCAATCCGCCTACGGGTTACACCCGATGTAGTCCCTACCCCCATGACGCAGGCCGCTCCAACGGCTTCTCCGTAGACTAGGACGTGAAGGAGTCGGTCTCGGGCAAGTTCCGCCACCTTCAACGGTTTCTCCGCTCCGACTTGTAGAATACCGTGAATGACTCCTGATGTGAAAGCATCTCCCGCGCCCGTCGGGTCGACCGCCTGAACGTTGAAGGCCGGCATTCTCACCTTGTAACGCTGGTTCGCAGCTAATAGGCCAAGGTCCCCCAAGCTTACTATAGCCATCCCCACACCTTTTTCAAGTATGACTTCTAGAGCTCTTTCAGGGTCTCTTTCTCCAGTAAAGCTGGCGGCCTCCACATCGTTTGAGTGGAATATATCCACCCACTGAAGGGCTTCATCTAGATAATTCCAGCCGTGGCGATACGGAACAACTGGATCCACGAACGTAGTGCAGCTCATCTCCTTCGCTTTTCTGAGAACATCCTTGAGCGCACAATCCAACTGCCCCATGACGCCGGTTGTGCCAACGTAGAAAATACGCGGTCTCTCCCTCTTTAGGATCGAGAGTACGTGGCGTGGGCTTGGTGCCGGACCTGGCTCACTGTGAAATCTACGGTCTTCATCTTTAACGACTAAGATCATGCATTTGCCTGTGTGTGTTCCTCTGGCCCTCTGCAGATAAGCGACAACTCCGCTCCTCCTCAGTCTTTTTTCGACAGAATCGCTGAAGACATCCCGTCCAACTGCTCCAGCTACGCAAACATCTCCTTCACGTAGTCCGAGCCTCCTGAGATCAATGGCGACATTTGCTGCGTGCCCTCCCAAATGAACCTCTATTCCCTTCGGCGCGATAATCAGCTCACCGGGATCCGCCACCTTTGGGAGATCAACCGCCAAGATATCCAAGACCAGAACGCTTACGCATAAAACCAGCATTTCGTTGTTCCCCCAGACATTATTCTGACTGTGCCTGGGAATATGGAGTTTCTATCTATTAATCCATTATTCAGGTCGAGGGGCCTGATCGACCTCTATATGCCAAACTAGGCCGATGCTCCCGTACGATCTTGTTGAGCTCATATATCTTCCGGAGTAGCCGCATAAGAACATTGCAAAGGGTGTGGTCACACTGTCAATACAAGAAAGTGACAACCATGCTGGGAAAGGATGGAGTCCACATAATCATTGTGGGCAGCAACGGAAACGTCGAACCTGAAGCCACCAATAAAGAGGTTGAATCAAAGGGGAGGAAGTATACCAAGAATCGACCACGAGGTCTCTCCCACACAGATGTCTTGAAACGGGTATATTCAGAGTTGTGAATAACTACTCAAGGTTCATCTACTAAAGACAAACATAACAACCGATGCCGTAGTTCGTTCCACGCTTGTGAGCGGTGCATTCCAGCTCTAGCCCATACCACAGGTCTATTTGACTCTTCTGTCAATTGTGCAGCTTCACCAATGCTTAGGGTTCCAAGAAAAGCTTTTCTATAGAGACAGGGCAAATAGCCACATTCATTATCTGAAGCCCAAACGCGGGTATACCTTCATCGTTAACGTGGATGAGAAATCATGACGCCGAGGAAGAGCGGTTTGAGCATAGGTCGACGGGAAACTTTCTCGACCAACCTGAAGGTCGCGGAGATTCTCCAGCAGTTTATTAAAAGCGCTCTTGGCCCTCGGAGTATGGACAAGGTACTCGTCGACACCTGGGGCGACATGACGGTAACCAGCGACGGAAAAACGATCCTTGATGGTATTGATGTACAGCACCCGGCGGCGAAGATAGTGGTGGAAGCCGCCAAAGCGGTGGACATCGAGGTTGGAGACGGCACAATCACGACAGTTCTCCTAGCCTGTGAGTTGCTGAAGAGAGCTGAAGAACTCTTAGAGCAGATGCATCCGACACAGATTATTAAAGGCTATTTGAAAGCCGCAGATAGAACCGTCGAACTACTCGAAGAGCTCAGCATTCCAATCGATTTGGAGGACACTGAAACCTTTCGAAAGATCGCCCTCACATCGCTACACAGTAAGGTTTCTGGATCGATTAAGGAGCATTTCGCTCGACTGGCCGTCGATGCCGTCAAGCGAATCGCCGAAACGAGAAATAAGAGGGCATACGCCGATGTCGAAAGAATATTGGTCATCAAGAGGAGGGGCGGGAGCCTTCTTGATACGAGGGTCATTGATGGAATCGTGGAAATTCAGACTATCGCCCACCCAAATATGCCTACGAGTGTGGTGGATGCAAAGATAGCTCTTCTGAACTATGCCCTAATAGTGAGGCACCCAAAAATCACAGCTCAGATAAGGATGGAAGGTCCCGGACAGGTGAAAGCGTTCTTGGACAAGGAAGCTGCGATTCTGAAGGGGATGGTACGCAGAGTTGCTAATTCTGGGGCCAATGTCCTAATTTGCGAAGGGGACGTTGATGATGCCGCCTTGGACTGTCTCGCCGGAGAGTCTATTGCAACTCTAAAAAAAGTCAGTAGATGTCCCCCGGGCAGAGCCCGGGGGCTCTTTGGGGCGTTAAGGTTCTTGTTCTGTCATTATGTATTGTCTCACAGTGTCGAGGTTCAAGCCGCCTACACTATTCACAGCGTAGCCTCTTGTCCATAAGCTTCCCTGCCAAAGATGCTTCTTCAACTCCGGAAACTCTTCCAGCAGCGTCTTTGCGGTTATGCTCTTCAAGGTTCGAATCGCTTCAACTATGCTTATTCGCGGCGGCAGCGAGACCAAGAGGTGTATGTGGTCTGGTGAAACCTTCAACGTGTCCACCTTGTAGCCATACTTGACAGAGATCGCCTCAATGATCTGCTTCGCTCTCTCACCAACCTTCCCATCCAGAACCTTCCGCCTATACTTGGGCGCCCAAACCAGATGGTAGAACAAGCTGTAGCTCGAGTGGGCGGCTGAATCCAACTCCTCCATACATATCAAGTTGGGCTTGAGGTCTCATAAGATTGACGATGGGTGAATTCATCCCCCATGCAGAGCATGGGGGCTTTCTTCACCCATACCCGAAAGTAAAAACGATATGGAAAAGATAGCTAAGGCCACCGGTGGAAGAGTTGTTGCGTACCTAAACGATTTAAGTGAGAGCGATATAGGCTACGCCAAGCTTGTCGAGGAGAGGACGTATCGCTATAGAGGATATGTGGAAGAGGATAAGCTTGTCTTCATCGAAGGATGCAGAAATCCCAAATCCGTCACGATTCTCATTCGAGGGGGATTGGATAGAGCCCTTGATCAGGCTGAAATAGCGATTCATGACGCGTTGTCAGTTATATCCGACATCTTCAGGAAGAGTAAAGCTGTTGCGGGCGGGGGAGCCATTGAAGTCGAGATTGCGAAGAGATTGCGCGAATATTCCACCGACTTCCATGGAAGAGAGCAGTTGGCCGTGAAGGCCTATGCAGACTCAACGGAAATAGTACCGAGAACTCTAATCGAAAATGCTGGGCTTGACCAGTTGGACTTTCTCACCACTCTGAGAGCTATGCACCTCGAATCCAACGGGATCTGGATTGGAATCGACCCAATCCAAAGAAAGATCTCCTCCATGAAAGAAATAGGAGTGCTCGAGCCAACCTTGGTTAAGGAACAAGCGATAAGGACGGCGACTGAGGTCGCGACAGCGATTCTAAGAGTAGACGATATAGTCGCTTCAAAGAGTATTAAGAGGACTTGAAGTACGTTGAAATAGGGCAGCTTCATTCAATGGCCCTGTAGCTATTGAAACATTCAATGGCAAGTATCGAGTGTTTTCTTAGCCTCCAAATCGTATTGGACCTTACGATCTAGTGGTCCAAACGAAAAACTTGCCCAACGATGCGCTTTCCGATTCGAACGTTGTTCTTACAAGCCTTTCGATTATAGGCAAGTCGCTAGCCAGATTGTTGACTCGTTTTGCCAGTCAGGAGGTAGATAACTGCGTCAACAGGAGGTTTGATTTCCACAAATTCAGCCCGTCTTCTAGGTTCATTGAGGACCGCGATAACGTGGGGTACCTTAAACTCAGTTTTCGCGATCTTGCAAACAGCGAGATTTACGTCGTCATCGCTTGAAGCAGCAATCATCATATCTGCATTTCCCAACCCGGCACTTCTTAAGGTATCAGGATCGTCCTCGCGTCCCACAATAATTCTAGCTTGAAATCTTCCCCCTGCGGCTCGGCAGAGCTCTTCATTCCGTTCAACGATGGTTAGATCGGCTCCAGCCTCTAACAGTTTTTCCACGACGCCTAGACGACCAAGGCCTACTATCATGACCCGTGCCACAGTCTTCACCTTGGAGTTGCATAGGTGTCATCCTGCTGGCATGAAAATGTTTCACTTCTTTCAAATGAGCTGAGGAAGTGCAAGGGTTCTCGACGCTTGGGGCTTGCTAGGACGATTCTATCCCTTGACAGCTCCGAAAGTCAGCCCTCTGACGATGTACTTCTGGACTGCCAATGCGAAGATTATCGGTGGAATCATAGCAATGGTGGACATAGTAGCAATGTCCCACCATAGAGGGGCTCCTGAGTGCGTTGCGCCCGCGACCAGGGCGGGAATGGTCATAGCGTTGTATTGGGTCAGAAAGAGCGCGAATAGGTACTCGTTCCAAGAGAAGATGAAGCAGAGGACAATTGTTGAAATAAGTCCGGGCGCAACTATGGGTATCACTATCCTACGCAATGCTTGTAGAATTGAGCAACCGTCTATATAAGCGGACTCTTCAAGCTCCTTCGGTGTCTCAAGGAAATACTCTCTCATAATCCATACAGCGAACGGCAGACCCATCGTTATATGGGCGATGATCAAGGCTGGGTATGTGTCTAGCATCTGCAGCGTCTTGAACAACACGAACAATGGAATCACGATGACGGCGGGCGGCAAAAACCGTTGGCTTAGGACGAAGAACGCTATGTCCCTGTTCTTCCATCTCTTGAACTCAAATCTCGCGAGACCGTAAGCTGCCAAAGAACCCAAGCCCACTGACAGTAAAGAACTCAGCGAAGCAACCACAGCACTATTAAAGAGATAGTGAAATACCTCTCCACTACCATGCGCGGCTAGAGATAGACCCCACCATGCGCCGGGAGCGATAAGGGCGCGCTGCCAAGCATCTATCGTAGGTTTGAATTGGACGTAGGGTATCAGTGCTGGAGGATATGTGAAGACGTCTACTGGATCTTTGAACGATGTGGTTATCGTCCAGTAGACTGGGAAGAGGATGGCGAAGGCACTTACCGCTAAGATCCAGTAGGTGATGATCCTACCGACTTTTTGACTTATCGATGCCATATGTTAAGCTACCCTCGCCTTCTCATCCAACTGATAAACATCAATGTTAAAGCAATAACCATGATAAGCAAAACGTACGCTACGGCGGAAGCGTACCCGAGGCTCAACTCTCTTAAGCCGATTATCTGCACATATAAAGTGACGGCCTCTGTAGACAGAGCTGGACCCCCAGCCGTCGTAACATAGATGATATCGAATACCTTGAATGCTTCCAATGCCCTGAGGAGAACACCCACGACGATGACCGGATAGAGAAGAGGAAAAGTAACGTACCTGAAAATCTGCACTTTCGATGCACCGTCAACTATCGCCGCCTCATACGGTTCCACCGGTATTGATTGAAGCCCCGCAAGCAACACGAGAATCATGAATGGAGTCCAATCCCACACATCCATCAAAACGCAAGAAAATAGAGCTATTGTCCTATCACCCATCCAGTTCTGAGCCGGAATAAATAGGAAACTGAGAAGATAGTTTAAGGGCCCACGCTCCATATGGTACATCATTCTCCAAGATAGGCTTGTTCGAATGCCCTAACTGTAAGAAAAGGTTCAGGGCAGGAATGACTTCTGTGAATCGCAATCGATATAGAGTGGACGATGCAAAATGTGAGAAAGGTGGAACTCTTTGAGAGACCTTTCATTGAGGGAAAGAGTCTTCGGTGCTTTGCGAGGAGGGAAGATCGATAAGACTCCCGTAACTTCTGTCGCAGGTTGCGGGGGAACCGTGAACGTCGATATACAGAAAGCTGTTGGAACCTACTGGCCTGAGGCGCACAAGGATGCTGAGAAGATGGCTAGACTCGCCATAGCAGGCCACGAACTAACAGGTATTGAGAATGTTAGAGTTCCCTTCGACTTTGTGATAGAACCCGAGGTCTTGGGATGCGATATAAAGTGGGGTGAGAAGCCCGACTCGCTCCCATCTACACTTGGGCATCCCTACAAGACCTCCTCGGATTTGAGGATGCCTGAAAACCTTCTTGAGAGAGGCAGAATCCCTGTTGTGCTTGAGGCTATAAGAATTCTGAAGAGAGAGGTAGGGGAAACCCTCCCTATCGCCAGCACAGTTCTCGCCCCCTTCACCCTGGCCGGGGAGATTGTCGGATTGACCGACTTCATCATCTGGCCATTGACCCAGCCTGAGAAAACGAAGAAATTCGTTGAATTCTGCACCGAGATCACGATCGAGTATGCCAAGGCCCAGTATGAGGCGGGCTCTCACATAATCAATGTAGCGGATCCAACAGCGGGGTTGATAGGCCCGCTCTTCAAGGATTTCGCAAAACCGTATCTCAAGAGGGTAGCGGAGAACTTGAGAGGGATGAAGGTACTGCATATTTGCGGTCGTACTGACAAGATACTTGCGGAAATGGCTGAAACCGGATTTGATGGACTAAGTATTGAGGTGGAGGACATTGCTGCTGCCAAGTCTATTGTTGGCGAAGTGAAAATCCTAGGCAACGTAAGCTCAGGTAAGACGCTTTCCCTAGGTAAACCAGAGGATGTGAAGGCGGAAGCTAGAAAGGCTATACATGGCGGTGTCAACCTGCTTGAGCCAAACTGCGGCATCTCCCCATTAACCCCTGTAGAGAACATAAAAGCGATGGTCGAAGCCCGCGACGAATACTACGCAGATAAATGCTAAATTAAAGCAGTCCAGTCTTACTGTACAATTTTAGAAATAAAAAACGACTGATCTATCCAGTAGACTCAGCGGTTCCAGCATGCTGCTAAGTGGCGGGAGAGTTACACATAGTAGTCATTCTCCAACTCTCTTTACAGGATTCCAATAAAGAGAATTGGTATCCTGTCCTTATGATGGCCTCTACTCGGTGGCGCTTAATAGGTCCCCTTCAACTCTCTTCCGCCAAAGATTCCAATGCATCCAATTAACTCGCTGAACTGCTCGCAGTCACACCTTCAACTCTCTCTTCTTTAACTCTCCACAGACAGGCCGATTGAAATCCTCCTATCCATTATCAACTCTATGATCCTGCCTTTTCATTCGAGGCACCTCTGCGGAATTTCACCATCTTCCCCCTTCAACTCTCTGCTTTAAGATTGACGCTCGTCCGCTACTTGGATGTCGTCAAGTCCTCCTCAACTCCCTGTATTTCAAGATTCCGTTGCATCCAAGTAGGATCAACCGCTGTGATCGCTTTTTAAACTTCTCATCCGTTTGGGTGAAGACTAGTGCTTTTCAAGTAAGCGTGTTATTCTTCCCCTTTCGTCTTCAGCTAGGTCTTTCAGGTTAATGTAACAGACGCGTTGATGCCTCTTCTTCGTTTTACTGTCGTAGCTTACGTAGTGCTCCACAATTGGTTTAGGTGGATGCGGTGAGCCTCTTGCGCATTTGTAGTTGGGTTTGCCGCACTTGAAGGACTTTTTGTGCAACGAGCCGGGTTGGCCGCATTTTGGGCAACGGTCTATATGAACCATATTTTTTCCCTTCTTTCTCCTCAACCAAGTTTTTTAAGCTCAGCCTTTTTAACGGGCAAACAGTTGATTCCGCTTTACCCCATCGCATCACCTGGCGGCTTCCTCAATCAAGTCAGTCGGATTGCAGAGAAGGAGTGCAATGAATATCGGGAATCGTGAGCTACCCACTCATAAATGACGTGCTTCCTGCTTCAACGAAATTGTTCAGAAGATCTCGATTTGATCAGGCATGTCTTCGTTATAGCCATAGCGGGATTCGGAATGAGACTGGCTTGCACCTGCAGACTATTGAGTCAGACTCCGGTTGAGATCACAGAACCTCCAGCGTTGCCGTAGTCGTCGATGGAACCTCGCCTTCAGATGTCCATCCTCTTAACTGGTAGTATTCGTCGAGCATCTCCTGCAACATTTGGAAGGTTATAATGTGTCCTTTCGCCGGTCCATCAGGGATTGTCTCTTTCTCTATTCTTGGAGGTAGTGTATCATCCTTTCTTGCGATTCCTTCTCTGTTCAATATGATCCTCTCCAAATTGTAGATCCTCTCTCCGATCGTCACGAGTTTCCCGGTGAAATCCATTCCAGTGGCAAAGTTTACTATATCCTCTTTCGGTTCATCTGTGAGCTGTAGTGATCTTCGAGGAATCGTGCAGATACCGACTGAATCTATGTACCCGCGAATATCCTGTAGAGTTTTCACACTACTTCTCGATTCTTGGAAGAATAGAGGCTGAGAACTCTACAGTTCCTGTCGCTCTACATCTAGACCACGGCTCGTCGGTGGAGGCCGTTTTAAGGTGCATCCAAAGAGGTTTTAACTCAGTGATGATAGACGGCTCAGACCTAAGCCTAAAAGATAACATCGTCCTAACAAAAAAAGTTGTTGAAATAGCCCATAGAGCGGATTTAGGAGTCGAAGGAGAGGTAGGCCGAACCAGCCCTACAGGTTCTGTGAAAACAGATGCAAACGCAAACGCAACGAGGCAAGGATCTTCGTTGAAGAGACCGGCGTAGACAGTCTCTCAATCTCTGTTGGAAATGTAAGCGGCATGTCTGAAGGCACTTCCGAAAATTTCCAGCTTCGATTGGGGTTGAAGACCCAACGTTCGATGGGTTCGCCTTCCTTCGGTTCACTGATCGTTTCAGGAACCGTATGGTACTTCCGATAGAACTCTGGGTCGCTAGCCTTCTGCCAGTCGATAAGTCTCATCACACTCTCCTCGTCAGGCAGGCCTCGAAGCATCGCCTCCTTCGGAGGAGAACTCCGTTAACGAGCGCTTGCAGCATGTTGTAGACATCGGATTCCTCCTGAATCTCTAAAGTCAGGGCGGTGCCTGGTGCATGAGGTATCCCTGGGAAAAGGTGGTAGCCTTCCCCGATGTTCAGCCTGTATGCTGGCGAGAGGTCTAGAACCTTATCGTCATTCCACCTCTTTACTATGGGCAAAACGTCATCCGCAGTAACCCCGCAGTAACCCAGCTGTGGACGCCTAGTGAGAGTAAGGAAGAGGACCGCGATCGGGGGTGTCCAAGAAGTAATATGCCTCCTCCTTCGGATTTGCATTCCAATACTTCTTTGCGTCCTCTTTTCGGGCGTGGATATGCCAAGCTACTGGCAAACCAATGTCCAAGATTTTTGTGAGTACACCGAAACGATTGTCATGTTGCTTTGCATACGCATCCCCTAGCATTCGCCCAGCACTAAGCTCTAGTGCTTCAGTGAAAGTCATCTTTACTGCACTTTTTGTCAAGTTGATGTAGCTTAACCCTTCATTTGGCACTTTGAACATTATCTGCGAGCACACTTGAAGCGATCCATCTCTCGCAGATCCAACCTCTAATGCCAACCTTAAACTTCTTGATGCCTAGCCTTCCAAGCCTTCTAAATTTCGGCAATCCCGATAGTTTCAGATTCTTTCTGGAACATTCGAGCTGAAATATCCATTCTAGGTCTTTCTGTCTAAAAGGCTACACTCGAGAACTTCGTCGCATGCAAATACTCTAGTCCTTCAAACTAGGAGAAACCAATGAACATCCCATCATTATGAGATGGCGCAGCCATTGCCAAGTCTTAAATAATATAACACTCTAAGAAAGTTGTTCCTAAAAGGATACGAGTAGATATCAGATACGGACGATTTCCATGAAGTACCACCATCCGCGTACCACGTATTTCTGGAGAGTCTTTGAAGCGGTTAGGGCTTTGGTCGAGGAAACCGTAAGCCTCTGCCTAAGCTTGGACGCGCTAGCCTGTCGGAACATTCCTCTGAGAAGATGGGCTAGGGCAATCGACCGGAAAATCATAAATAAACTGCCAAAGCAAAACTAACCTCGGGTAATTGAATTGGGAGACATTCTTGGCGAAATCTCTTCAACAATAAGGGATCTAGGCGGCTCACAAAAAGTTCAAGACCTAATTAATAACGCTTTGTCCCATAATATTCCAGTATCTGATATAGTGGAAAAGGGATTGAGGAAGGGTTTAGAACAAGTTGGAGCCAAATACGAAGCGGGAGAATATTTCCTAGCTGAACTACTATTTGCGGCATCTATGATAGATGGAGCAATGCAAATCCTTGGGCCTAGGCTGAAGGAACAAGCCATTGAGAAAAAAGGAACGATTTTGCTTGGTACCGTTCGCGGCGACATGCATGATATCGGTAAGAACATATTCAAGATGCTCGTAGAGGCAGCAGGATTCGAAGTAGATGTCCCCCGGGCAGAGCCCGGGGGCTCTTTGGGGCGTTAAGGTTCTTGTTCTGTCATTATGTATTGTCTCACAGTGTCGAGGTTCAAGCCGCCTACACTATTCACAGCGTAGCCTCTTGTCCATAAGCTTCCCTGCCAAAGATGCTTCTTCAACTCCGGAAACTCTTCCAGCAGCGTCTTTGCGGTTATGCTCTTCAAGGTTCGAATCGCTTCAACTATGCTTATTCGCGGCGGCAGCGAGACCAAGAGGTGTATGTGGTCTGGTGAAACCTTCAACGTGTCCACCTTGTAGCCATACTTGACAGAGATCGCCTCAATGATCTGCTTCGCTCTCTCACCAACCTTCCCATCCAGAACCTTCCGCCTATACTTGGGCGCCCAAACCAGATGGTAGAACAAGCTGTAGCTCGAGTGGGCGGCTGAATCCAACTCCTCCATACATATCAAGTTGGGCTTGAGGTCTCATAAGATTGACGATGGGTGAATTCATCCCCCATGCAGAGCATGGGGGCTTTCTTCACCCATACCCGAAAGTAAACGATCTAAACGTAGATGTTGATCCAGAAGTGTTTGTTCAAAAATCGAGGGAGATTAGACCTGAAATTCTGGGTCTATCTTGCCTCTTGACCACGGCACTATCAGAAATCAGAATCGTAATTGATATGCTTAATGAAACCAAAATGAGGAATGACATGAAAGTTTTGATAGGTGGTAACGCTGTAACCAAAGAGTTTGCTGAAGAAGTTGTCGCGGATGCCGCTGCACTAAATGCTATTGAAGGCGTCAATCTCTGTAAGGAATGGGTGAAGCCATGACACCGAGAGAAAGAATAAAGAACGCCATGGACTTCAAAGAAGTCGACGTCATGCCCTGGGCTGAAAGCTTCTATGTAGAAACCCTCATCAAGTTCTTCTCCGAAGGATTGCCAGCGCATAGAATGACCGTTGTAGAGTGGGAAATGTCTCAGAATGGCAATCTTCTCGCTAACTGGCCGAAATTCATGGGTTTCGACCCATACTCCCATTTCGGATGCACCAATTTCTGGGGCTGCCCAATTCCAGTCGATATAGGACCTATCCCACGATTCAAACAGAGAAAGATAGGGGAAGACGCAAAATACGAAGAATATATCATGGAAACAGGGGCCCGCTCCCGCCGATTCAAGAAGGGAGTAAGAGAAGTGATCTGGTATGCGATGCCCTTGTTCTGTGAATTCCCGGTGAAAGACAAGAAAAGTTGGGAGCAGTATAAGATACGATTGAACCCTGAGGATCCTAGAAGGTATCCCAAAGACTGGGAAAAAGATGGTTACCTCCGGATCCTTGACGAATATCAGAACGGCCCTACGATACTTGGTATTACTGGATTCTACGGGTTCGGAGCAGAACTTATGGGAATACCCAATTTCAACCTAGCATTCTATAGAGATCCGGAACTCGTGGAAGACATGGTCTCTCACTGGGAGTATTTTACAATCGAATCGGTAAGAGAAGCGGTCGAGACGTTCAAGGATAGGATCGATCTAGTGTTCTGGTGGGAGGATATGGCTGAGAAGCACGGCCCCAACATTTCGCCGAGGCTGTACAAAGAGTTTCTACTTCCCAGCTACAGGCGAGTTACAGAGTTCTTAAACAAGAACAAGATCAACCGAATTATGATGGACAGCGATGGAAACACTCAACCAATATTAGACCTAGTTATCGAGGCAGGGATTACAGGACATTGGCCTCTTGAGGTGAACTCGGGCATGGATGTACGAACCGTGCGAAAACGTTATGGAAACAAGCTTTTCCTAGCAGGCAACCTCGATAAGAGAGAGATAGCGAAAGGTGGTGAAGTAATGCGGAAAGAGATAGACTCGAAGCTGCCGTTAATGAAAGAGACTGGAGGATATATTGCAGGGCTCGACCATCTTGTGCACGTAGAATTTACTCTTGAAAAATTCAAAGAATACGCTGATTATCTTAAAAAGAAATTGATCGTAGAATGATGAACTCTGCTTCCAAAATAGGATTACGTTCAAAATGATCGGTCGCGAGAAGGAACAGCTTGGGGCAGCAGAAGCCGCCAAAACATCAGAACCATCGTTTGTGCAACACAGCAATCGTTTGCAAGAATTTATAAACAATCTCCATATCGATATAAAGGCGCTGTAAAAACGGAGGGTTTTCCTGTCTTTTGACCGACTTAAAGGCTATTTCAAGCGGCAGTGAACCACTTTCGAGAAACAGGACTGTTCGGATAACTGGTAGAGACGTGTTGATAGGCAATATATTGGCTGCAAAGATAGTCGCTGAATTCGTGAGAACCAGCCTTGGTCCGCACAGTATGAATAAAATGCTGATTCACGAGCGTGATTTCACGGTTACTGCTGATGGAGCGACGATTTTGAGCGAGGTCGATATTCGACAGCCTGCAGCCAAGCTTATGGTTGAAGCAGCAAAGATAATGGACAAAGAGGTTGGTGATGGAACCACTACCACGGTGGTTCTAGCCGCGGAACTGTTAAGTATGGCTGAAAACTTGTTGAGACAAAATGTGCATCCTATCACAGTAGTCGCGGGATACAAAATTGCTTGTAATAAGGCTATCGAAATACTTTCCAAGCAGGGTATTGCGGTTGATGTAAATGATGATGAAACCCTACGAAAGGTAGCTCTGACTTCGTTAGAGGGTTGGGCAACTGGTGCCGTAAAGAGCCACTTCGCCAATCTTGCGGTGCAACTCTCAAAGCAGATAGCCGAAGAAAGATGCGGAAAGCGAGTTGTGGATCTTGACCACATTCTAGTGGTTAACAGGAAAGGGGGAAGCCTCCTTGATTCAAAATTGGTTAGAGGAATAGTTGAGATCCAAACCGTCACTCACCCCGAAATGCCAAAATACGTTAAAGGAGCCAGAATAGCACTCTTGAATTATCCTCTCATAATCGCTCATCCGCAGTTTGGCGCTGAAATTGAGATTAACGCTCCTTTTCAACTGAAAGCTTATCTAGATGAAGAGAAAACCTTGCTACAAAAAATGGTCAATAAAGTGAGAACTTGCGGAGCCAACATTGTGATTTGCCAGCAGGATATAGATGATTATGCACAACATTATCTTGCGAGAGAGCGGATAATGGCTCTTAAGAAGGTAAGCAAGAAAGACATGGAAAAATTGGCAAGAGCCACTGGCGGAAGAATAGTTTCAACTATGTCAGATTTGGAGAGAAATGATCTTGGTCACGCTGAAATCGTTGAAGAAAGAACGATGATAGGCGATAAATATGAAGAGAAACTAGTTTTCATAGAGGGTTGCGGGGATCCGAGATCCGTAACGGCTCTGATAAGGGGAGGTATACAAAAAGTACTAGATGAAGCTGAGAGAGCTTTACACAAAGCGCTTCATGCGGTGGCGAGCACAGTTAAGAAAAGTACAGTTTTAGCAGGCGGTGGAGCCATCGAAATGGAGCTCGCTACACAGTTGCGACAGTTTGCGAGAACAATCTCTGGAAAAGAAGTCCTGGCCGTGAGAGCATATGCGGATGCTTTAGAAACAATCCCCAAAATACTGATACAGAACGCGGGGATTAATGTGATCGACACACTTTCTTCGCTTAGGCATGCCCACGAGGTCGCAAGTGAGATGTTTGCAGGATTCGACGCAACTAACAGGAAAGTATCACGCATGGATGAGCTTGGAATAATAGAACCTGCCCTTGTAAAGGAGCAAACAATAAGATTGGCAACCGAGGTTGCGACGGCCATCTTGAGAGTGGATGACGTAATCTCAAGAAAGTGAAAAATCTTAAGAATTAAGAGCTTGTCCCAGAATTCGGATAATAATAGATTTTAATCAGATTCCACGGTATTAAACGTATGTCGCTAGACACGATTGATGAGAGGATCTTACAGGTTCTGGGAAGGGGTAAAGGATCGGTGTCAAGGACGCTTCTGGAAGTGATTCAAGCATCAGGGTTCGCCCGTTCAACCGTCATTCTCCATCTCAAGGCGCTTGAGTCCCAAGGGTTCATAAGAAGGTTGAAAATCACCGCAAAACGCAGGGGAAGGCCAAAATACGCCTATTCAGCAACACCCATCGGCACCTCCACAGGACAGATCCAACCCTCAAACCTACCTCAAGAGACTGTCACGATCAGGTTCCAGAAGCTTAGACAGATCTGCAGACATGAGAAAGGACACTTCTGCAAACTCGCAAAGAAGCGTTGCGAGCCCCACAGCTGCCCTCCAATAACAAGAACAGAATAAAATCCATTAAAGTCTGAATATCGGGACAAGCTCTTAAGTAACTGTTCAGAATGCGCTTCTTCGTCTAACGTACATCCAGCGACCATTTCGCGAACCCTATAATTGTTAGATCCTCCAAGCATGCAGATACAGCTCGCAGACTCAAACCCTGAAAATACATATACACCGCGTAAAGCATAATCCACAGGCGAGTCCTCTCACGCTCAAAAAGACGAAACATCACACATCAAAAAGAACAGAGAAGAACTTCATCTTAAGGTAACAGAGCCGAACCGCAAGCTCTGTCAAGTTAAGGATGAGTGCCTTCTCATGGATAGTTTATGGCTGTGAATGGTTTCTTTGTTCGTGAGAGGACTCCTGTGGAGGTTGTTCTCTATGGGCTTTACTTATACTTCTCCGGTCTGTCGCTTAGAGGTGTATCGAAGGCTTTGGAGCATATCTTTCCCCGTAGCCATTCAGCTGTTTGGCTCTGGATTCAGCGTTTCGGCTGTCTAGCTTCATACTTCAAGGTTGGGAGGGTTGATCGGATTGCGGTGGATGAGACTTGGCTGAAGGTTGGATGCGATGTTATGTGGCTTTGGTTGGCTGTCGAGCCTTATCGAAGGAAGATCTTAGGCTTCTATCTGTCGCGTACAAGGAATATCCTTGTAGCTGAGCTCTTCCTAGCCCGCTTGAAGAAGCGCTACGGCGCTAAACCGGTCTATACGGATGGTGCATTATGGTATCCAGATGCATGTAGAAGCCTAGGCTTAAGCCATGAGGTCTATGGAGACGAACTGCGAAGCCTTATGGAGAGGCTGATCCAGACGGTGAAGGATAGGACGGAATGCTTCGACGACTACTTCCCATGCCGAAAAGAGCATTGCCGACTAGACCATGTGAAAGCATGGCTCAACATATACAGCGTCTACTACAACCTCGTCAGAAGACACACAACCCTTGGAGCTCCACCATGCAACCCAACCACGCTACCAGAATTCACAACGCTCCAAACTATAGCAAACAAAATCAGGAAACCCTTAACTTGACAGAGCTGAACCGCATATCGCAAAGCTTATTAACTTCTTGGCACACGTAAAAATCGGTGGAAAAATTGACCGAAGTCAAAACTGAGAAGATGGCACGTCGACCGTATCTGAAGTACCTAGCTGCAGTGGTTGCGGGAGCGGCTGTCATCGGCGGTGGGTGGGCGGCCTGGGAAGCGACCAAACCGACACCGACTACACCGACACCGACTACACCGACACCGACTACACCGACACCGACTACACCGACACCGACGCCGAAGAAACCGTACGAGGGCGTAGTATTTAGCTTGGCCACTCAAACAGGCCCCTACATAGCTGGCCCTGTTTTCGACCACAGAGGTGAATGGAAAGATTTGACTGGTGGATGGATAGAAGTCGTTGAAATACCGTGGGCTGATTTGTACGCAAAAGTTATGGCGGATTTTGTGACTGGCGCTGGAGCCTACGATCTGCACATACACACCGCTATGATGGTCCCCGACTTCTCTCCGTATCTAGTTGAGCTGACAGACAGGATCAAAGATCCAAAGACAAACCCTACGTGGGATGACATTGTTCCGACTGCTAGGGAGAAGCTCTGTGGATGGGGTGGAAAACTCTACGATCTTCCACTAGACGGCGACTGTCACAACCTCTTCTACGCTAAGCCAGCACTTGAGAATGCTGATCATAGGGCCGCGTTTAAGAAGAAGTACGGATACGATATCCCTGCCAAAGATGCTGTTATAGATGTCATCACATGGGAAGAATATCTAGATATGGCCGAGTTCTTCAACGGATGGGATTGGATGGGTGACGGAGAAAGACACTGGGGAACGCTCGAAACTTGCGCACGTGGCACACAAGCACCATGGTGGTTCTGGGATCACACCTGCGGATTCAGCGTCCTTCCAGGAGGACCTGACAAGTACCGTGGAGTGATCTACTTTGATCCAGAAACCATGGAGCCGCTTGTAAACCAACCTGGATTTGTCGAAGGACTTACACTGGCCCAAAAGATACCAAAAGTTGGCCCTCCAGGTATGCTCGCGTATTCGGTGTCAGAGGTTAGAAGTGGATTCAGAGACGGTGAGTCTGCGCTGATGATCGAATGGACAGATATAGGGTTCGCAGATCCAAAGCTATCGGTAATGTATGGCAAAGTTGGTTGCGGGGTGTTGCCTGGGGCTACCAAAGTTTGGGATCGCGAAAAGAAGGCTTGGGCAACGCCTACATGGTCTGTTTATAAGGACCATACGGGTGCGCCGATAAACCAAATCCCTATGTTGAATGGTGGGGGATGGGTCGGAGGGGTAGCGAAGACATGCAAAAACATCGACGCCGGATATGATTTCATCAGATTCCTCAACAGCCCAGAGGTAAGTATAAAGGATGTAACTAGGGGTGGGTCAGGTTTCAATCCCTACAGATTCTCGCACTTTACGAATCTGAAAGCATGGAGTGATGCGGGATGGTCGGAAATGGATGCGGCCGCTTACCTCGGGGCTATAAAGAAGAATTTCGAGAATCCAGACGCTCAACCTGATCTAAAGATTCCTGGAGCAGCTAAATACGTCGAAGAACTAGATATCTACTATACGAAAGCTATGGCTGGAGAACTAAGCGCCAAAGAAGCATGTGACACATTATACAAAATGTGGGAGAAAATAACGGAAGAACAAGACAGAGAAAAGCAGAAGAAAGCCTACCACGAAATGCTAGGCATACCCTAGATAAGATCCGGATAGGATCTTATGTTCCTACTTTTTTTCTAGGATGAAATTGAAGTTGTCTAGAGTTTCATATAGAGATCCAAAACTTCTTCTGATTGCACCGACCGTTCTTCTTCTATTGGTATTGACTATATTTCCCCTGATTTTCTCTCTCTATTTGGCGTTCTGTAAATGGGAGCTGTCAGGCGGTAAATATGCGGTAACGACACCGGTATTTATTGGCTTAGAGAATTTCCTAAAGCTCGCCTCTGACGAGAGATTTTTTGACACATTGGTAAATACGGTGGTCTTCGTGGGAGGGAGCGTGACATCAGAGTTGATAATAGGTTTAGGCCTCGCTTTATTGCTTAGCAGAGAGATCAGAGGACGAAAGTACCTTAGAGTGATGTTTCTCCTCCCTATGATGATGACGCCTGTCGCGGTCGGATATACATGGAGAATGCTGTATCATCCCACTAATGGCCCACTTAACTATCTCCTTACACTTGCAGGAATAATGAATTACCCCGTAAACTGGATGGGTGACACGAAGATTGCCCTGTTCTCAATGATACTTATTGATGTGTGGGAGTGGACGCCCTTTATGTTCTTAGTATTCCTAGCAGGTCTTCAAGCACTTCCGATAGACCCATATGAATCTGCACGTATGGACGGTGCGTCCAGATGGCAGATCTTTAGGTACATAACTTTATCCGCATTGTCACCTATTATAGCGGTCGCCGTCCTTCTTAGGTCAGTAGAGGCATTCAAAATCTTTGACATCATATATGTGACAACTGCAGGAGGCCCGGGGACGGCTACAGAGCCTGTAACTATGTACGTTCAGATTTTGGCTTTGAGAGAATTGAGTTTGGGATACGCCTCTGCAGTCGCATACGCGCTGCTGGCCATGGTAATTTTCTTAGCTGTGCTTTTCATCGCAAAGATGAGGAAGGAGCGTATCTAAACAGGAGGATTGACGTTGGGAACTGTCAGAGCCCGGGCGAAATCTGTTACAGAGAACTTCCTGATCTATCTTGTTTTAATCGCAGCTTTAGTATGCATACTTTTCCCCCTCTACTGGGTTGCGACGACGGCATTCAAATTCCCAAAAGATGTCATTAGGTATCCCCCAGCATTGATACCGTTTGTCCAGTTTGAACCTACGCTCGAGAACTGGATCTATGTGGTATTCCCATGGTTCTACACAACTATTGTTTATACAACTCATGGCACGGAGATCTTCAGTAACCTCTTGAACAGTGTCGTAGCCGCGACAGGCAGCTCTCTTCTCGCAACATTCACAGGCTCTCTTGCGGCATACGGTCTTGCGAGATTTGAATTCAAGAGATGGAAGAATAGGGACATAGCTTTTTTCATACTATCGCAACGATTTCTGCCGCCAGCCGTGATAGTTATTCCATATTTCATAATGTTCAAGACAGTAGGCTTGCTTGACACTTGGGCAGGGATCATGATCGCGCACACGGCAATTAGTTTGCCATTTGTCGTTTGGATGATGAGGGAATACTTTTTGGAGGTCCCGAGAGAGGTGGAGGAATCTGCGATGATCGACGGTTGCGGCGTTTTCCGCACTTTCATTGAGATCGTTCTTCCAGTTGCAAAACCTGGGTTAGTCGCGTCCATGATGCTAGCTTTCATATTCTCTTGGAATGAATACATCCTTGCGCTATTTCTCACTTACAAAAAAGCGCTTACACTGCCCGCAGTTATTGCGGGATTAACTCACTCGGGAGCACCGCTATGGTGGGATATTTCAGTTATGGCTCTGGTAGCAATAGTGCCTCCTATATTGATAGCTCTAGCTGTTGAGAGGTACATCGTGAGAGGCTTGACGCTAGGGGCAGTTAAGGGATAGTAGACATCACATAAAGACACCAGATCATCTATGAAATAAGTAGTTTTAGAGCTTCAAATTGGTATAAGGTGGTGAAAGCATTTCACAAGGTGGCAGTTGTAGGGTTCCACGAAGGAATTTTACAAAAACTTTCGGAACTCGGGCCTGAGTTAACGGTCATTGCAGGCGACGAGAGATCATGTTATGAGGCTCGGAGACGATTTAGAGCAAAGGCCTACTGCGGTCGACCGGACGATGTGCGCATGCTTGAAAGCGCGGGAGTGAATGAGGCACAATTGCTCGTCGCAGCCACTGGAGACGACGACCTAAACTTTACGGTTTGCAAGTACGCCAAGGAAAGATTCAAGATTCTATGGGTAATAGCCGTCATAAAGAATCCTCTGAGAAAGACGGCGTTCCGCCAGATTGGCGTTGATTCGATAGTATACTTCATTCCTTATCCTGCGATCAAGTAAAGCTTACATGCGTTGCAAGCGCAGGAACGAGAGAATGTAGAGTGATTCCTTTGAATGAAGAGCGCATCAAAATAGCGGAATTCCTAGGCAAGCCTGACCAAGTGCCGGTAGCACCGCATGTTTCCGGTTCTTTCATATCGCATTTCGTGGGAATCAGACAGAAGGACTACTACTCTAGTCCAAGGACAATGCTGCACGCGCAGCTAGAAGTATGTGAGCGATTTCATGGATTTTTCATGCCATTTCCTGACTTCAGTCCCGTGACGGAGATTTCTGCTATCGGTAGCGAGATAGTGTTTCCTGAAGACGATTCACCATGGCCCAAGCAAGCGCTGATCAGAAGACCAGAAGACATCGAGAAGTTGCAGGTTCCCGATCCCTACAATGATGGCTTGATGGCAAAGGCCATAAGCTACTATAGGTACATGAGTGAAAACTTTAAGAAGGATGTACCGGTAGGATTCTACGGAACATTGGGACCATTTGACATTGCTTCTCTCCTAAGGGGCCCCACGGAGTTCATGCTTGACCTCTACCGCAATAGAGAGTTCGCTCATAAACTCCTTAAGCTAACAGCTGAAACCTGCATTGTATGGTTGAAAGTACAGGAAGAAGTTGCCGGACAGCCAGAAAGGGTAAAGATTGCTGACGATTTTCCCGGATTTCTATCGCCTAAGATGTTCAGAGAATTTGTTCTACCCTACACCAAGATGATTTTCGAGAAACAGAAACGGACAGTTGTTAGATGGTGGCACTCCGATGCAGACAGGGCGGGATCTATAATAGACTTTCTCCCTGAAATGGGGGTGCAAGTGTTCTACAGATTTCATCCCTCGGTAGACATAAGGGAGGCCAAGGAAAAGATAGGGAACAAGGTCTGTTTGGCCGGAAATGTGCCTCCATTAGACGTAATGCTAAGAGGTACGTGCGCTGACGTTGAAAGAGCTTGCCGAACATGCCTAGAAAAAGGTGCCTCTAAAGGAGGATTCATACTGGCTCCTGGTGGTGAAATCATTCGCGGAACACCAGCGCAGAATATCGATACATTTCTTATATCACCTGAGAAGTACGAACCGAATTTGTAAACTAATCTATCCATCTTCGGGGAAGGTAAGACCGGAAGTGATGAGGCCCATAGAAAGAGTGGCGGCATGCCTACGCTTCGAAACAATTGATTATGTTCCAGTATGTTTGAATACCACTGGAATGTTTTATGCAGGATTTGTCGGTGAAAAGGAAATAGAATACTATAGGGACCCGGAAAAGATGCTCAAGTGGCAGACTGCTTTTCAGAAAAGATTCCCGGCCGTTGAACACTTCCTAGGCATCGCGCCCGAGTATGGATGTGCTGTTGAGCCGACGGCGCTGGGTTGCAAGCATCAATGGCTGGAGGAATCTAGCCCAGCGATTGTTGAACCCGCCATCAAGGCCACGGAAGACATAGACAAATTGGAGATCCCAGACCCTCTATCGGACGGATTGATGCCTATGGCACTTAAAGCCTACAAATATTTCGATGAACATCTTGAAGATGAGTTTAGGGAAAACTATGGATATCTGGAAGGCTGGTCCATGAACATATTGGGCCCCTTTGATCTTGCAGCCCTAACTAGAGGAATCACGAACTTCATGGCAGATCTCTACCGAAATCCTGAGGCTGCCGAAAGACTGCTTAGAATGTGTACTAAAACTCAGATCGTATGGTTGCATGCCCAAGAAGATATCGTTGGCAAACTTAAGAAAATAACGATATCTGATGATCTCTCTGGAGCGATATCGAAGAAGTTCTTTGACAGGTTTGCCTTGCCATACTTTTTGGAAATCAGGAAGGAATTTCACGAAGCTCAAATATGGTTACATAACGATTCGAACACAACTGCTGTACTTGAGAATATCGCACGCATTGGAGTCAACGCATTTCATTTCGGGCCAGATGTCGATCCAGGAGTTGCGAAAAGAAACATAGGCAGTAGGGTTTGCCTAGTAGGTAACATCCCCCCTCTAGAGGTCTTTAAGAACGGGACTCCCGACGAAGTTGAGCAAGCCTGCAAGAGTTGTATCGACAAAGCCTCTCGTGGCGGAGGATATATGCTTAGTGCTGGAGGGGCTGTCGCCAGAGATACGCCTCTTGAAAATATCGCTACCATGGTAAGGACGGCGGAGACCTATGGTAGATACAAGTGAGAGTGAGGTCAATGAAAACAAATAAATCCATTCTTGACAGAATAGCCGAAACCATCGTTAATCTCGATCCCGATAATGCGAAAAAGACGGTCGAGGAAGCTTTGGAAGCGGGCATCTCGCCCTATGAACTGGTTGTGAAAGGAATGGCAAAAGGAATGGAAGTCGTAGGCGAAAGATACGCGAAAATGGAATATTTTCTACCAGAGTTAGTAATGGCGGGCGAAGCCATGAAAGCTGCTATGGAAGTTCTAAAACCTCACTTGCGGGCGCGAGGAGCGAAACCTATCGGCAGGGTTGTCATTGGAACAGTGAAAGGAGACCTTCATGACATAGGCAAGAACATAGTGGTCTCGATGTTGACTGGAGGTGGTTTCGAGGTCTACGATCTCGGGGTCGATGTAACACGCGAAACATTTGTGGAGAAGACTATTGAGGTCAGTGCCGACATAGTCGGCATGTCGGCGCTCCTGGTCACCACCATGTCTGAAATGAGAGACGTAATTCAAGAATTGAAAAAAGCCAATCTTAAAGTGAGGGTGCTAGTTGGTGGAAGACCGCTTACAGAAGAGTATGCTAACCGAATAGGAGCAGATGGTTACGGCAAAGATGCCTTAGAAGCGGTGAAAAAAGCGAAGGAGCTCATTCAACCAAGTGTAGACCGCCAAGAATGCTGACCCTCTTACCTACAGAGAAAAATGTTAGCTCACTTGCTATCTTGTCGTTTCTCACTATCCACTTGTCATTTCGGTAGTATAGGAATAATGTCCAACATTTCACATATGTGAATCAGCTCTTGTTCATAGTCACCGTACACAAAATGTATGTGGTTCGAACGAAGTTGTCGAAGAAATTCATCCGGATTGCAATCCATCTTTATAAAAGCATGAGGCCATTCCCAAATCGTCTCTCTCAGCTGTTCTCTTGGTTTTTCTAGAGTTTCTCCCGCAAAGATCAGCATATGGTACTTTCCTGCACTTCTACTTAATCTGGCGCATGTCACTCTACCCGGTTTGCATACGAGCTGTACACAAGGCGATCCCCCGCCGTACATCACTTTCGGATGGGCTAGCCAGTGCACTTCCTTTGGGCTTTGAGCGAGGTCCGTCGCCACAGAACCGCAATTGATAGATGTCAATATGGCATTCTTTCTATCCACATTCTGGACATCGCCAAAAAAGACCGGTTCACTCGAAAGGATATGAAGAATCTCCATAGTTATCGCCGCGTTAGTATCGCACTCGCAGGCCGTGACAAACCCTTCGTTATTCAGAAGCGCCACCGGAACGCAGTACGAGGCAAAGTTTGAGATAACCTCAGGTTGACATTTGATTCCTATGAAATCAAGTCCTTCTTCATTTACTATCTTCTTCAGCGCAAGATATAGTTTGATTGACTTTAACAGATTACCCTCGTCCACAGAAACTTCAGCGTATTTCTTTTTCATTTCTTCCATTATGTCTTTTGCTTTCGCGTCTGGAGTCTTTTCCGCCTCAAGAATAACTCTATACTCGTCTATATGTTCAATCTCAATACCGAGTTGTCTCTTCACTTGTGAGTAGTCAGCCATAGCTGTGTACATTCCCATAGAGCGGCCGCCGACTAATCCATATTTTTTTCCTTTCAGCTTCTTTACTGTAGCTGCAGCTCTAGCATATTTTGCGATGTTATCTATCATCTCAGGGCTATCTGGTTCTCCGTATACGAAGAGGTGTGGTAACCCAATTTCATCCAGAGATCCGCGAGCGCATGCCGCTCCCACCAGTGAGAAAATTTCTTTTTGCTTCAAAGCCAACAAGATCGTCGGAATGTTAACCTCTAGCGCAGCACTAACGACCTGTGGGGAGTGTATCCAAGTTCCGACTACATAGCATATACAATCAGCACCTTTTTGTTTTGCTTCCTTCGCATGTGCAACGGTTTCATTGGCGTCAAAAGCGGGCTTTCCCGCGTAGATGATTTCCATGCCATGGCCACTCATCGTACGCAGAAGGATCTGCAGACGCTCCTCAGCTTTTTGCCAAGGCTCCCTCGCGATCACCACAAATACTATTCCTATCTTTCCAGCGATTATGATCGCTCCCTCCGGTTGCTAGTGTAGCGTATAGATTCATTTAAGATTTGTCGAGTTTTCAGTCTTTGACAGTAACCGAGAGATCAGAAAGTTGGAATCCTAGGTAAGTTCGCACTAGTAGATAGAGATTAATAGAAAAAGCTATTATTTGGAAAGTTTGGAGGAGTATGATCTGATGAAGAAGAATCGGGTTAAGCAGCTGCTGCGTTCCGGTAAGCCTGCCCTCGGAAGCTGGGTTACAATAGGTCACCCAGATGTTGCTGAGGTAATGGCCAACATGGGGTTCGATTGGCTCGTCTTCGACAATGAACATGCGCCATTGAGCACTGAAACCACTCAGCTACTCATTCAAGCTATGAGCTCGACGGAGACTGTTCCTCTGGTGAGGGTGCCTTGGAACGATATGGTTGAGATCAAACGCGCTTTGGATATTGGTGCATATGGAGTAGTGATTCCGTGGGTGAACAGCAAGGAGGAAGCGCTTTATGCCGTACAAGCATGTAAGTACCCTCCCGCTGGACTCAGAGGCGTAGGGCCGAGAAGGGCGTCACGGTACGGACTAGACATTAAGGAATACCTGCAGCGAGCTAACGATGAGATCCTTGTCGTTGTTCAAATTGAAACGCAGCAGGCCGTCGATCGCATAGATGAAATATTGTCGGTCGAAGGTATGGACGCGTTTTTCATAGGTCCATACGACCTCTCAGCATCATTGGGGTACCTCGGTCAACCCGACCATCCGAAAGCATTGGAAACATTCTACAGGCTTCTGGATGCGGCCAAGGGAACCGGCGTCGCCAGTGGAATACACGCCTCGAACTTGCAGTTGGCCCAAGACTATGTTGAAAAAGGTTTTCAATTTGTGGCGTTGAACGACGACATCGGTCTGCTCACGCGTGGATGCCGAGAGATTCTAGATGGAGTAAGGATGTTTAGGAGTTAGATCGAAAGAAGACGCAAATCTAACTTATTCTATCTTCTTTCGAGAAGCTCGGTGTTGACCAAATTAGTTGGTTCTTTGCCTTTCAGAACTCTAATGATGTCGTCAACGGCCGTCAGCGCCATTGCCAGCCGTGTCTCAACCGTAGCTGTTCCGATGTGCGGCACTAGAACCACGTTGCTAAGTTTCAAGATCGGGTCTTCTGATGCTATGGGCTCTTGTTGAAAAACATCCAGAGCTGCCCCAGCGATTCTCTTCTCCTTTAATGCTTCGTATAGTGCTTGCTGATCTACAACAGGTCCCCTGGACGTATTTATCAGGAAAGCTGCCTTTTTCATTAGCGCAAGTTCATTCTTCCCTATGAGTCCTCTAGTTTTCTCGGTGAAAGGAACGTGTACAGAGACATAGTCAGACCGTCTGAGTAACTCCTCAAGACTTACTGGCTTCGCCCCGTACTTCTCTTCAGCATACCTGTTTCGAACGACATCACAGTATATGATGTCCATATCGAAGGCTCTCGCTCTCTCAACGACCTTTATGCCTATGCGGCCGAGACCTATGATGCCGAGCGTCTTTCGCATCAGGTCTAGTCCCAATGGAAATTCCATGCCCTTACTCCATTTTCCCGACCTAACGTAACGATCAGCTTCGATTATCCTTCGAGAAAGGGCAAGGATCAACGCGAAAGTGAGGTCCGCCACCGCACCTGAAACCACGCTTGGAGTGTAAGTTACAAAGATCTTCCGGCTGGTTGCACTCCTAATATCTACATTGTCATAGCCTACTCCAAATCTGGCAACAACCTTAAGACGTGGAGCAACTGCAATCAACTCCTCATCAAATTTCTCTACACTACCAATTACAACTCCATCGACATCTGCAACTTCCTTTCTTAACTGTTCTTTCGTAAGGGGATAGTTGAGAAAGATACTTGGATCCAACTTCACTTCAGCAAACTCTCTGAGTTTCTCAACAGATTGCTGTGGTATCGGGCAAGTGATTAAAACCTTCGGCTTCATGAGAACACCTCCCGTTTTCAAAGCCCGTAATGAAGAAAACATAATTATATATCTTTGCATTTCGTAAAAGCGGTGTTACCAATTGAAAGGAATGATTCGACACGAAGATGAAGCGGAGGCCGATCGCAAAGGTCCATTTCCAACCAAGATTCTCCTGTCGAAAGTTGACACTTCCGCTATCAGTATAAAAGTAGGAACTTTGCCCGTCGATCAAGAGATACCTGTGCATTTTCACGAGGATACTGATCAGATAGAGTACTACATCGAAGGGAAAGCCGTCCTCTACTTGGAAGGGGTCGGAGAAAAGGAGATTGGAAGAGGTTCTTTCATGTATGCGCCAAAGGGCGTGAAACATGGAATCCGAAATGTTAAGGAGCCCCTGAAGATCTATGGCGTGTTCCTTCCCGCACTGTTCTAGACTCCGAAAGCCGAGATCAAAAAGACCATGGATGTCCGATCACACTGGAAAAACCTTTTGCTATCAAAGCATGAACAAGTTTAAACATGATTTAGAATTGAACGCACAAAAAAATGGGTGAAGAGGAAAGAGATGATAGAACATGGTTAGAGTCTATTATGATAGCGATGCAGATCTCGCCTTCCTGAAGAATAGAACTGTAGCCGTGTTGGGATATGGAAATCAAGGGCGCTCCCAAGCCTTGAACATGCGTGACAGCGGAGTGAACGTTATTGTAGGGACGATGAAAGACTGGAGCTGGAACCGAGCAGAGAGAGACGGCTTCCAAGTCTACTCCTTGAAGAAGGCAGCTGAATTAGGCGACACCCTACTTATGCTTATGCCCGATGAAGTACAGCCTGAGGTTTACAGGAAGAGCGTCGAGAAGAATCTTCAAGAAGGCGATGTCTTGGACTTCGCGCATGGATTCTCAATTCGATATGAACTGATAAAGCCACCGTCATACGTAGACGTCATCTTGGTTGCGCCGAGGATGATAGGAGTAGGCGTAAGAGAGCTCTATGTCAAAGGGTCTGGAGCTCCAGCCTTCGTCGGAGTGAGACAGAATTCCTCTGGAAAAGCCAAGGAGATCACTCTAGCTATAGCGAAAGCCCTAGGATTTACAAGAGTAGGAGTTGTGGAATCCACCTTCGCTGAAGAAACAGAGCTAGACCTATTCTCTGAGCAAGCGATCTGGTCCGCAATAGGAGGAATATTCAGAACAGGCTTTGAAGTCCTAGTCGAGGCAGGATACAGCCCTGAAGCCATAGTCCTCGAGATGCTCTCCTCAGGAGAGATAGCTGAAGTTGCAAAAGAGATAGTCAAGACGGGGTTCTTCAAGCAGCTTCCACTGCACTCCAAAACCAGCCAGTACGGTCAGCTCTCGAGAAGCCCTCGACTCGTCACCCACGCCACTAGAAGAAAAATGAAGAAGATAATAGAGGAGATTCGGGAGAACAGCTTCGCTCGAGAATGGGCTGCTGAGCAGAAAAGGGGCTACCCCAAATTCAATAGACTATTCAAAGAAAGTCAGGGACATCCCATAAACCAAGCTGAAGAAAACATTAAGAAATTGATGAGGATAAGATACGACCTACTCTTCTAGGTAAGTAGATCGCTAGGTGTGTGTCCACATGGAGATAGAATTTCCGTATGGAAAAAAGAAAAAGGTAAAGATTGAGTTATCTCGGAAGAACCTCTATTTCTCCGCAGACAGGGGCACCATTCCTCCCATAGATGCTCTCGGCTTGAGAATAAGAGAGAAGCTTAGAAGACCTATCGGAACACCATCAGTTTCCCAGCTGATCAAAGCAAAGGACAGAGTCCTGATAGTAGCCGACGACCTCACAAGGCCTACGCCTCAAAAGACGCTGCTTCCAATTCTATTGGATGAGCTGAACGCTCTGGGAATCCCTGACAGACGAATAGATGTCCTCATAGCGCTGGGGTCTCATCGGCATATGACCAGCCAAGAGATTGAAGGAAGGTTCGGCAGAGAGGTTGTCCAACGCGTAAACATCTCTAACCATGAATATGATCAGCCAGAAAGATTAGTTGACCTAGGAAAGACGTTAAGTGGAATCCCAGTGAGCATAAACAGGAAGATCGTAGACGCAGACTTTCTAATAGGGGTTGGCAACATAGTTCCACACACCCTCGCGGGTTGGGGTGGAGGAGGAAAGATAATCCAACCTGGAATTTGTGGGGAGGAAACTACAACAGCCGTCCATGTCGAAGGCAACTTGATGAATCCCATCGAGAACTTGGTTGGGAATATGGACCAGAAGGTTAAGAGAAACATCGACGCGATCGCATTAAAAGCCGGGCTGAAAATGATTGTGAACACGGTCTTAAATCAAAATGATCAAGTGGGAGAACTCTTCATCGGTCATCCTGTAGAAGCACACAGAGAAGGGGTAAGATTTGCTGAAGCGTTCTACTCACCTATGATTCACGGATACGCAGACATAGCGGTCGTTTCAAGCTATCCAGCAGACATCGACTACTGGCAAGCGATCAAACCCCTATCATACGCATGCAAAGCTGTCAGGAAGGGAGGCACCATAGTCTTCATTACTCCATGTCCAGAAGGCGTATCTCCAGCACACCCTACCATGAAGGAAAGAGCTACGGTGCCACTCGAAGAGAACCTGAAGGTAATCAAAGAGGGGAAGATAGAGGACAAGCTGGCTGTTTCCACCCTTATAGTGCACGAGGAGATAAGGAATAGAGCCTCTGTCATCTGCTACTCCGAGGGGCTTTCGAAAAGCGACAAAGAATCCTTGGGCTTCCGAGAAGCAAGCTCTCCCAAAGAAGCGCTCGCCATGGCTCTTGAGAAGCACGGTCCCAACGCCAAGATCGGAGTCTTGAAATGTGGAGAGATTCTTCCACGAATTAGCGGAAGCGGACTCTAGAAAGGACTAGAATAAATTCTTCCAAACAACAACTCTCCCTCTTTCCGATAGGAAGGATCTTCTTAAGCTGCCTTTCTCTTGTAAAAAGTCTTAATGAGGAAAATCTTCAAGCTCTCTTAGTGCCCGTTCAAGATTGTATTGAAGTTATGAGGCTGAATCTCGGGTCTTCGTATATGTTTTCTCAGATATCTTATGGATTCAGATATCGCCTCCAGTCTGCCGAATGCTCCAGCTTTCGTAATAACCCTTAGCCCATCATGCTTTCCCCCTACAACTTCCCCGAAAGGAATACCGGGTGAAACCTCATCAATAACCTTCACTCCGACTGCCTTCATCATACGCAATGTCTCGATCGCCGTCTGTCCACCTGTTAGGATCAGTCCACCAATTTTGACGTGTTCTAGTATCCTGTTAGCAGATTCGCCTAGGGCTGATGCTACTCTCCGCATCACTTCAACCTCATTCATACCTAACTCTCTTCCTCGCTGGATAGTCATTGCCATGGAGTCTCTGGACCTAGATGAAGCTATGACAACATCTCTTTCAGTCTGTAGGATTCTGCCAGCTTCATTTACAATCCTCCGAATCTCCTCCTGCCCATCTACGTCCGTGAGAACCTTAGAAGAGTTGAGGTCGAAAATAGCTGCATTGAGTTCCTCACTCGCCTTGGCCAGCTGTTGTATTGTGATGGTGCTAGGGCTTCCTGCAATGACAAATGCAGGCAACGATGGATTAAGCTTCAAAGCTTCGGGCAAGGCCTCAGCTAGGCCAGCCGACCCTGACATGAATTGAGCTGTATTCGAGGCCACTGCAGCTTGAGCTATTGCGCTCAAATCTTGAGAGGACACGGCGTCTATTACGATCATCCTTACGCCTCTCTTCCTAAGATTATTGATCTCGTTCTTCAGCAAGTCTCTGCCTTGCATAACTTTCGACAATGGAATATGGCCTACCTTACGTTTCGTCTGACTCTTGAGAATAGTTGGTATATGCGACGTTCTAATTCGCATTAATCTGCCCTCAGCTATCTCCGTCTTCTCTAATGGCACCTGATTTACAAGCAAGTAGCCTCCGACCACTATTCTTCCATTCGCTGGGAAAGCTGGAGTGAAAATGCAGGTCTTAACCTCAAGCTCATCCATAATCGCCTCCAGTTCAACCCCTATGTTTCCTCTAAGGGTAGAGTCAACCTTCTTGTACACTCGCTTTATTCCAGCCTTCCTAAATGTTCTAACCGCCCCTCTAACCCTTCTATATGCAGTTCCAAAACTGCAGGGTCTAGTCTCTGTATCTATCACAATTACATCCGTCCTCAATGCGACATCTGCAACACTCATCGCATCCATAAGAACCATCGTTGTCAAACCCTGTTTCGCAAACTGAACGGCTGTATCGTTTGCACCTGTCAAGTCATCAGCAACTACACCTAACTTGCTACTTATCCTCATTCGATCCACGCTTCTATCACTATAGGTATCAAATTCTCTAATTCAGGATGTTTCAAATAGATTGATAAGATTTGACGATGATAATCCTTTTGTATGAGTTTTGACGATCCAAGCTAGGCATATTTCAAACTTTATCGAGGAAGATGATCGTTGAGTGAAGTATCAATTGTCAAAGCGAAACCGATACCAGATGAATCGATATGGGAATCCAGCAAACGTCTTCTAGCGATTAAGGATCTGCTTAGAGATGCTATAGAAATTACGGGCGGCTTTGGAAAAGCTGTCGAAGGAGCTGATACTGTTGTTATTAAACCCAACCTTCTCGTTGCAGTGCCGCCTGACATGCACCTAACGACCGATCCTCATATCACGGCGTCTTTGGTGGAGCTGGTCAAGGAATCTGGAGTCAAAAGGGTAATCGTTGCTGAAGGCCCTGCTTTGATTCACAAGGGAAGGGAAGTCTTCCGGGTCACTCTTACCGAGAAGTTCTGTAGTAGAGCTGGCGCAGAAATAGCGTACTTGGATGAGTCTGAGCATGTTGAAGTTGACATTCCTGATGCCAATATCATGCGGAAGACAAGAATTCCGAAACTAATCTTGGAGAGTGATGCGTTAATAACTGTTCCGAAGATGAAGACGCACTGGCTATGCGGAGTGACGCTAGGCATAAAGAACTTGGTTGGAGTCATTCCTTTGAGTGAGAGAATGAGAGGGCATAGGGAAGATATTCATCAAAGAATCGTTGATATTCTCCGTTTGGTCAAGCCTGATTTCGCCGTAATCGATGGCTTAGTGGCGATGGATGGGCAGGGTCCCAGATGCGGCAACCTCGTTAAGATGAGCACCGTGATCGCTGGCTGTGACGCAGTATCTGTGGATACTGTTGCATGCGCGGTAATGGGGATAGAGCCCTCCGAGATAGCTGAGATTCGACTTGCCAACGCTCAAGGACTGGGTGTCGGTGAACTTGGCAGGATAGCCGTAAAGGGAGAGAGAGTTGAGAGTGTCAAAAAGGCCTTCAAGCGAGCGTCCAGGGATATAGCAGGCGTATTCCCAAATGTTGAGTCGTATCTAGGTGGAGCTTGCAAGGGTTGTCTAGGCTTCACTAGGGCAACTCTAGACGCCTTGAATTTGACCGGAGACCTGCAGAAATCCGGAAGAATCTCTTTGATCATGGGCTTCGGTCTAAAGGATCTGCCTGAGGATCTAAATGGAACAGTGATTGTAATAGGGGACTGCACTTGTGAACATGCTGCAAGGGGGACCTTTATAAAGGGTTGTCCAGCCTACGAAGTGTACTTCAAAATTCCAGCCGCGATAGGGGTGAAGGCCCCGTCGTACCTTGCGGGCTCAGAAACAGAGCAGATGAAGCAGCTGAGGTCGGGGGAAGAAACTCTATCATAACTTCTGTGTGTGGAGACGAGTCCGTCGATGTTCATTTGCTGTCGAAGAGTATCTTATTTGAGCCATCTTCGCAGCCAATTTTATGGCTTCGATTAGACTTCTAGGGTCAGCTGTACCGAGCCTAAGTCCTGCTCGTCGGTACGCTGTTCCATGATCGACAGATGTCCTGATTATCGGCATACCCACGCTCACATTCACTCCGATATCGAATCCCGCCATCTTCACTGGGATATGCCCTTGATCATGGTACATCGCTACGACTATGTCGAACTCGCCGTTCTTGGCCCTAAGGAAGATTGTGTCTGCTGGATATGGTCCTGCGACATCCATTCCAAGCTCCTTCGCTTTTCTGATGGCAGGCTCTATCTCTTCAATCTCTTCCTTCCCGAATAAGCCTCCCTCTCCCGCATGAGGGTTGAGTCCGGCTACAGCTATCCTAGGTTTCTCAACGCCCAGCCCCTTCATAGCCTGATCTGCCAGTCTGATGGCTGTAACTATCCTATCCTTCTTGACTAGATTACAGGCCTCCTTCAAGGAGAAATGTGTCGTCACATGGATTGCCCTTAGATCCCCAGCTATCAGCATCATGCCATAATCTTTCGTCTTCGTGAGGTCAGCAAGGATCTCGGTGTGGCCGGCGTATTCATACCCGGCCATATTCATCGCCCTCTTGTTTAGCGGTGCAGTTGCAATAGCATGGATTTCTCCAGCTAGAGCAAGTTCCACAGCCTTCTGAACATACTCAACCGCACCCTTTCCAGCCATAAGCTGAGGCTGCCCCATCTCAAGCTCCTTGATTCTTATGTTTTTAAGATCGAGGATGTCGATGCTCCCGTGTTGAAATTTGGCTCCCGATACATTCTTGATAGAGTGTATATCCAATTGGACGTGGGCAACCTTTAGTCCTTCTGCCATCGCGTCTGCGTCGCCTATGACAACCGGACGGCAGATATGGAACACCTCTCTCATAGAAAGCGCTTTGGCTATTATCTCAGGGCCGATTCCTGCTACATCACCCATCGTAATGCCTACAATAGGTTTCATAGATCAATCAAATCGCAATTCTTCTTGATATCTCGATGTTGTTGAAATAGAGGTTTATTAATTGTTTCTATTGGTTCTCCTCCGTGACCTGCTATAGGGGCGTGTTGAAGAAAGCTGGAGATACGCTACCATTAAATAAGATAAGCTCCGTCATATTACGACACATTGTAGGGAACGAAAATGGAGAAAGTTAGGATAGGTTTCGTTCCGGCTCACAGAGCCGTCTTTGACGAAAGCTGGGCTGTGGAGATGAGAGCGCGTACCTTGAAAGTTCTTTCGAGAATTGAAGGCTTGGAGCTTGTCGTTCCAGATGAGAATCTGACCAAGAACGGCTTGGTTCGCGATGAAGAGGATGCAAAGAAGGTTACCAGTCTTTTTCGGGAGAAAGACGTTTCAGGGATAATCATTGGAACCATGACGTTCGGCGACGAAATCTCTGCCGTGAGAGTCGTAGAATCTTTTCCTGAATGTCCTGTCGCGATATTTGGCACAAAAGAAGGACCGTTCACAGAGGAAGGAGGTCGAAGATCAGATTCATTCTGCGGAACCCTTTCGGTCGCTTCCGGACTCTACCGCAGAAAGATCCCTTTTTCCTTCATGGGGATACGCTTTCCAGAAGAACCTGTCTTCATAAAGTTGGTCGAAGATTTTGTCCGCACATGCTCTATTGTGAGAGGTTTCAGAGGGGCAAGGATAGGCATGGTAGGGCCACGTCCAGAGCCATTTGAAACATGTGCTTTCAATGAAGTTGCTATGATAAATCAGTTCAAACAAGCCGTGATACCCATCTCTCTGGCAGAGATCTTTCACTCCGCGAACGCGATCAGCGATACTGATTCGGAAGTGAAAAGGATAGTTCGAGAAATGAAGGCGCAAGCAGACACTTCCCATGTGAGTGAAGACTCTTTGAGGAAGATAGCTAAGCTCGAATGTGCGCTAAAACAATTTGCCAGTCGTAAGAAGCTTGACGCCATGGGTGTACAGTGCTGGACCGCTATGCAAGAAATTTATGGCGTATGCTCATGCGTAGCTATGGGACGACTCACAGAAAAGGGCATTATGGCATCCTGTGAAGTAGACATCTATGGAGCTCTTACAATGCTTTTGCAGTATTTGGCTTCATTGAGAACTACGCCGCCGCATTTTATCGATTGGACCATACAGCACCAAGAGGAAGAAAATGTTTTCCTTGCCTGGCACTGTGGGAACGCACCTATGTCACTTGCATGTGCAGGATGCCCAGTAAGTTTGAGAGAACACAGTATCATGGCAAAATCGTTAGGCAAGGAGATCTCACAAGGAACCGCTGAGTTTCAACTTAAGCCAGGAGTAGTAACCATCTGTCGCCTCGTTGAATACGACTGCAAATTCAAATTACTGATTACTAAAGGAGAAATCAAAGAAAGCTCTCAGCAACTCAGGGGTTCCTGGAGCTGGGTCAAGGTTCCAAATCTCGCAGCGCTATATAAGACACTTGTGGACGAAGGCTTCATTCACCACGCCAGCATGATCCACGGTGACTATACCGAGGCGATCGCTGATGCATGCAAATTTCTTGGAATAGAGCCCGTTGTGGTTTGACGACCTTGGCCTAACGCTCTAGCTGGGGCTAGGTCAGGTTGCAGAGTACTACGAATATGTTTGGTCAGGAAGCTACGGTCTTCCCTGACATTTAATTGCCTCAAACAAGGTTGATTAAAGAGTCGTCGTTTCAACTCTAGCCCTTTTATGGCAATCTTTATTAGAGATCTAATTCTCGACATATAGACTGGCTTTGCTTATGGTCATGAAGAAGATGATCAATGATCCTTTCAAGGTTACTGATGAGCTCGTTGAAGGATTTGTTCGCGCTAACCCTGATAAGATTAGGAAAGTTGATGGCATGAACGTCGTTGTGAGAAAGGATGCGCCTATTAAGAATAAAGTTGGAATAGTTATCGGCGGAGGGAGCGGCCATGAACCATTGTTCTTGGAGATGGTTGGCAAAGGTATGGGTGACGCCGCAGCCCATGGAGCAATTTTCACTTCACCCCCGCCTGATCTAATTTATGAGGCTGTTAAGCAGGTCAATGGCGGAGCAGGGATTGTCTTTGTTTACGGGAATTATATGGGGGATCGATTGAACTTCGATATGGCTGCTGAGATGGCTGAGGCTGAGGGAATAGAGGTCGAGACGATTCACGTCTGGGATGATATAGCATCGGCACCAATTGACAGGATTTCGGAAAGAAGAGGGATAGCAGGCGACCTGTTTGTAATTAAAGGGGCTGGAGCCAAGGCTGAAACAATGGCGGACTTGAAAGAAGTTGAGAGGGCAGCGAAAAAAGTTCGAGACAACTGCAGATCCATGGGTGTAGCTTTAACATCATGCACAATCCCGGCGACGGGAAAAGAGACCTTTACAATAGGAGATGACGAGATGGAAATAGGTATGGGTGCTCACGGCGAGCCTGGAGTCTTAAGAACGAAGCTTAAGCCCGCAGACGAGATTGCTCAAGCATTGACCATGAGGATTATTCAAGATCTTTCACTTAAGGACGGCGACGAGATCAATGTGCTTGTAAATGGGTTTGGGTCCACTACACGAATGGAAATGCTGATACTGTACAGAAAAGCCGACATGATTCTTGAAGACAAGGGCATAAAGATTTATGACGCCGTTATAGGAAACTTCCTTACTACTCAAGAGATGGCTGGAGCTTCGCTCACCTTCTTGAAGTTAGATGATGAAATCAAAAAGTTGTGGGACGCGCCTGCTGATTCACCGGGATTCAGCAAGTGCTCCAAACAAGTCTAAGCTAGACTGTATGCGATTCTCGCGTATTGTTAGGAGGCGAAAATACGGAAACTATTAACTCTCAGACTATCAAGAAAATAATCGCTAAGATCGCTGAAACTATGAGGGAGCAAAAAGATTACTTATCAGGTTTGGACGCTGCAATCGGAGACGGTGATCACGGCGTTAGTATGGTAAGAGGATTCAATGAGGCGGAATCAAGGTTGAGCAAGCTTCAGGATAATAGAATCGGATCAATCTTAAAGAACGTAGGAATCGCATTAACGTCAACCATAGGCGGTGCGACAGGTCCACTTTTCGGATCTATCTTCCTTAGAGCAGGTCAAGCCATAGGAGACAAAGAGACGGTTGATCTGGATGATTTAGCTCAAATGTTTCAAGCTTCACTGAATGGAGTTATTGATCTAGGGAAAGCCCAGGCAGGAGAAAAAACCCTTGTCGATGCTTTGAGTCCAGCTATCGAATCACTAAAGAAATCTGTGAAGCAGAAGAAGTCTCTCGAAGAAGCTTTAGAAGATGCTGTTTCAGAATCTAAAAAAGGGGCTGAATCAACCCGCGACATGCTGGCTGGGAAAGGACGTGCAACGTACTTAGGTGAAAGAGCGGTTGGGCATATCGATCCTGGAGCGATGTCCATATATTTTATCTTGAAGTCATTCAATGATGTAGTTGAGACCTAGAGGTCCAGAAGTTGCCAGATGAACTGGGGAAAAGAATTCGATCAAGTAGGTTCTTGAACAAGAAGACGAATCGAGCAGTAATTGTGCCTATGGACCACGGCCTACCGCTAGGTCCAATCAGCGGCTTGATGACCCCGGCTGAAACTTTCGAGAAAGTAATCGAAGGAGGGGCTGACGCCGTTCTGATGGCTCCAGGACAAGCCCGAATATGTCTAAGCGGCTTCCTAGGAAAAGGCGCTCCGTCCTTGATTCTTCGCCTCGACTGGACAAACCTCTTTCGAAGTGTACTTCCTGCGACGACTGGGAGCGAGACTTTGATAGCGACTGTGGAAGACGCGGTTCGATATGGGGCGGACGGTGTGATAACATACTTCTTCATAGGATACGAAAAAGATGAAGCTGAAGCTTCCAATCTTGAGAATGTCGCATCCATAGCTAGAGAATGCGAGAGATACGCTATACCTTATATTGTTGAACCTATGGCCAGAGGGAAGAGGGTCCTAGGAAATGAGTACAACCCAGAGTATGTGAAACTTCATGTGAGGATGGCAGCTGAGATTGGGGCTGACTACATCAAGACAGACTACACCGGTGACCCTGACACCTTCAGAGAAGTTGTGCGAGGATGCCCCGTCCCAATTTTCATAGCTGGCGGACCAAAAGTTGAAACAACACGTGAGGTGTTGGAGATGGCGAAGGGGGCTTTGGAAGCGGGAGCAGTCGGAGTCATCTTCGGTCGAAATGTCTTCCAAGCTCCTGACCCATGCGCGATGGTAAGAGCTCTAAGGTTAATCGTTCACGAAGGTGCTGATGTGGAGGAGGCACTTGAGGTACTAGAACGAACGGAAAAATCGACGATTGAAGTAGTGCCCTACCCTTTTTGGAGTGGAGGGCACGTGAAGGCGGAAGATTGGTTTGAGGGGCGTTGAAAAGGGGAGATTGAGTATGTATCTGATAGGAGAAGCATTGGTTGGCGACGGACCTGAGATCGCTCACATCGACCTCCTCATCGGTGAGAAAGAAGGTCCCATTGGAGAGGCTTTTGCCAATAGCTTGTCGAATCTGTCTGCAGGCCATACACCGCTCCTTGCGGTGATAAGACCGAACCTGCCCGCTAAGCCTTCCACGTTGCTTGTACCTAAAGTCACCGTAAAGAATCTAGAGCAGGCCGCGCGTATTTTTGGTCCTGCCCAAGCGGCGATTGCAAAAGCAGTCGTCGATGCGGTCGAAGAAGGTATCATTCCGAAAGACAAGCTTGACAGTTGGGTAATAATCTGCAGCGTCTTTGTACATCCTGAGGCGAAGGACTATCGTAAGATATATCACTACAACTATGGAGCAACGAAACTGGCTCTT
>Ga0315314_1000495_pt1 | contig 43017 bp, 45 predicted proteins | sample TDP9_MG_FD_203631 | JGI IMG/M metagenome (GOLD analysis project Ga0315314, IMG submission 203631) | Freshwater sediment microbial communities from Lake Towuti, South Sulawesi, Indonesia - TDP9 | ecosystem: Environmental > Aquatic > Freshwater > Lake > Sediment | place: Indonesia: South Sulawesi... | reverse complement strand
ATCCTAGTCGCAGTGAATGAACATGCACAGAATTTGGCTTTGAACCTGCTAGTAACTGCCTTCATCGTTTTTTGGCTTCTTACACGAATATCGCTTTCACAGTGGAGCCATAAGAGAATGTGCGTTGCTTGTGATATAGAAAATTGTGTATTCAAACATGTGGCGGCTAGTTAGCTTCTTCGGCGCATTCCGTAGTAGGCTCCAACGATTATCAATATTCCAAAGATGATTACCACAATAGGCCATATTTCTAATTTTATCTGATAGTAAGTTGATAGAATCCAACTGATTCCTAGAAGCACGATTATTAAGCCAATTATCATGCCAACTATTGAGCCGCCTCGAGGTATGCCGAAGCACTCTTCTTCCATGCGCTTTTCAAATTTTCTCTGCATACGCGCTCCTGTTTCAAGAGTCGCTCCACAGTTAACACATACCTTAGCTTCATCTTCATTTTTGGTGCCACATTTTGTACAGTAAACCATGAGATTTCTCCTACAATATGCAAGCTCATGCTTCCATATTCTTCTTAAATCTTTTGGTTCGTTGTTATTTGGAGAAGGGGCATTTGCATGGTGTTTTTTGGCATTTTGGGCACTTGCCATCATATTTTATGGTTGCAGCAGTGTTTAAATCTATGTTTGCAACATTTGCTAAAGATGCCAGCCAAGCGAAAACATCTGCAAACTCATCTTCCAAAGCTTTCCTATCGTTACCTTTTATGGCATTTCCTAACTCCTTAACTTCTTCTACAAGCCAATCAAAAGTCCCCTTGATGCCGCGTTTCGAGTCTCTTTGAAAATAGATGCGTCGCATCACGTCTTGAAACTCGTGGATGTGCATGTTTTCCACCTCGTAACATTCTGTTATATGGTTTTTAACTGTGTTATATTTCATTCGCAAATTTCAGAAGGCTTACTTGTCCCTTCTTAAGTATGTGCACCACTCCAATACCTTTTCCTTCTAAGTATGCTGAAATAAAGCGTCGATGACAGTATTTTGGGTTTGGCTCCATGCACATTATGCACGTTCTATTTTGTTTGGAAATTTCTATGAGTTTTTCTATTCCTTCTCTGAATTGTTCAGTCTTCATGTACGCTTGATATCCGTCTCGACGATATCCACCGAGTTCCTTGCCTAAGAAAACATATTTTACTCCATTCTCAGGTAGCCATTTTTCCATTTCTTTTTTTTTGAAATGTTTGATTTTGGATGTTGGGAAACGGCGGGCATCAACTAGTGTTTTGATTTCGTGTTCTTTAAGGAGATTTTCAAATGTTTCTATTGATCTATTGCTGTGGCCAATTGTCCATCTTGTAATTTTGTTATCGTATTTTGGTGTATTTGTAAGCATCTGTTGCGTTTTCAAAACAGTAGTGCACCTTTTGATAATCTTTCCTAAACTCTGCCACATCTTTTTTGACTCTTTCCACATTTTCCTTGTCTATGACAACTCTTTTTATAAAGTCTGCAATTTCAGTCATTTCGCTTTCTTTCATTCCAAGTCTGGTTACTTCAGAAGTTCCGAGACGTATTCCACCTGGATGCATGAAGTGCCGCCCAGCTTTTATGTCCCATGGAAGCAAGTTACGATTTATTATGATATTTCCTTTCTCTAACTCTTCTTCGATTGTTCCCCCGTCGCCATGTTCTGTTATGTCAATTAGGATGACGTGTGACTCTGTGAAGCCTTTATGCTCTGCGAGAACTTTGAAGCCACATTCGTGCAATGCACATCCCAAAGCTTTAGAATTCTTAACAATCTGCCTAGTATATTCTTTTCCAAATTCTAACATTTCTGTGCATGCAATGGCGACACCTGCCAAAGCATGAAGATGATGATTACTAACCATCCCAGGAAATGTGGCTCGCTTAATTTGTTCTGCATACCTTTCCCAAGACAATACACTTCCATGTTGAGGACCAAAGAAAGTCTTATGCGTACTAAGTGATACTACGTCAGCGCCTTCACGTAATGGATCCTGGAACACACCACCTGCAATTAGTCCAGCTACGTGAGCTGCATCATATCCAATAGTGGCGCCAACTTCATGAAACGTATCTGTTAACTCTTTAATTGGATGAGGAAATGGAAAAACGCTGCCACCAAACATAACAAGTTTCGGAGGAGTTCCAGCCTTTGCCAATTTTTCAACTCTTTCTTTTGTCTTGTCAATGTCTATGTTCAGTTCTTCATAGTCTAATGGAAGATATTCTACGACTAAGCCATGAACTGCTCCTGCGGTTCCTCCAAGTTCCTTCTTACCCATCGTGATGTGTCCGCCGCATGGTATAGATAAAGCCATCATCGTGTCGCCTGTGTTTGTGAATGCTGTGTAAACAACTAGGTTTGAAACGACTCCTGAAATCGGTCGAACATCGACAAATTCTGCTTTGAACAGTTTCTTCATCAATTCAATGCAGATGAATTCTACTTGATCGATGTACACGCAGCCTGCGTAGACTCGCTCGCCTGGCCATCCTTCCGCGTAGCGATTTCCAAAGTCTGTGGTTAAAGCCTCACGTACAGCTGGGCTTGGAACGTTTTCGCTGGCGATTAGGGGAATTGACTCTTGGAACCACTTATGATGAGTCCTAAGTAGATCAAATGTCTTCTCATAATATTCTCGGTTGGAAGTCATTCATAGCGCCTCAGCATCATACAAGGCTTGAACGAAAAATAAGGCTTTGCATAAATGGATGCTGTTGACTTATTCGAGTAGCCTAAGCTATGCGCGCGCAAGAAAAATGCTACGTTGGGCACAACAAACATCGGTGAAAAATTGGTTTTCAAATGCTATCAAACTATTGAAATCCGTCAGAACTCTTAGTGGCGTCTGTTTCAAAATCAGACAACCAAAACCAAACTATCCTTCAGCGGTTGATGAAAAAACAGAAATTTTCTCAGAGTTTTCACACCGAGAGGAGAAGAAAGACGTCAGTTGCACTTGCGTAAACGCAACTTTAATTAGTAAGATGACTTGTGATATGAGGAAGAAGACGGATTCATCATGAGCAGTAAAAGAGAGAAAAAACGAGAAAGAAGAGCACCAATGCCAGCCCAAAGCGCAGGGCTACTTAGGTTCTTTGAAGAAGAAACCCAAGGCATAAAGGTAAAGCCTGAAGTACTCGTCATTCTCACAATAGCCCTAATCATAGGTGCAGTCTTGCTAGTTGCAGGTGTTATCATTCATTAAGTAACAACTATTTTTCATGCAAGACTTCTATGCGTTGAACAGAATTTAAGTTAACAAAAACTTCACTTCTTTGCTCCCTACTCACAACTTGAGGGATCGGCTGCGCAATTGTTGAACGCAATATTGTTGCTGAAGCATCAGAAAGCCAGATTCCAGGAGGCTCTCGTGTAACCGCAACTAATGTCCCCTCAAATCCGTATGATGGATCTAAAATAGCCAGTATTTTTCGCCCTATGTTTCGCTCCAGAATATGAAATATTGTAGGCGGCAAACCTGTTTCAGGCATAACTATCTGCCCAATATTGTGCAGATCAAAGAATAAAACTTTGCCCTACTTTCCGAAACAGTTTTAATAACCTTAAGCTTTGCACTATCGATTTAGTATGTATCTGGGGAGCATCGATTGGCGTCAAGTAAGTCTTTAGACAAATACATCGACAAACTGGTGGAGCGTTATTCATCGCTGTTTACTTTGCCGTCGGGCAGAATGATAATTCTATTGTTCTTGGGGGCATGCTTGCTTGGAGGAACACTAACAATTTTGCCACTATCGTTTTCGGTCAATGGACTGGTTGTGGGGTTGCTCTTTGGGTTAGCAATATTTTTCATCAACATGTTTTCTGATCTTCTAACTGTTTTCGGTTTTATGAAAGGGGATCCAATTTTCACTTTGAAACGCTGTTCCGGTCTATCACTTTTCTCCTCTTTAACATGGTTTGCAATAACTTTTCTTGGTAGTGCACTCAGTACTGTTCTTGAGGATTCTAATATTTGGATCAAGGGTTTCCTCTTGGGTTTTTGTGCGGCATTAATTCTTAGGCTATTGGTATTTTCTTCTTCATCTTTCGCAGGACAAGCGAGGGTTTTTCTCTCTTCTTTCTTTCAACTCGCATTAAGCCTTTTTCTGGTCTATTTCTTGAATTCCATAATTGGATTTAGTCCAAGCCCCTCAATCGCTATCTTTCTTTTTATTTCTATTCCCATTGTAATTTTAGCAGTTTCTGTTTTTATCTTTCTTTTGAACCGTGTTGGTAAGAAAACATTAGGTATCCCTTCTTTTAGGCTTCTTAAGGCTTTTTTAGCGAATTGGATGGCTGATTTGACTGAGCCTCTTGAGGTTTTATTTGATAGTCTTGGCAGTGAAAGAGACATCAAAGTTTCTATGCTGGCTTTTAACTCTCGCGGCAAGATAAAGGCAATCTTAGTTGTTCCATCACTTCATCCTGGTCCATTCAAGAATGTGGGAAGCAGTCTCCTTCCATCAATGATTCAGCATGCCTTAGAAAAGAAATTCTCATGTGTAGTCTCTGTTCCGCACGCATTATATGGGCATGATTTTGATCTCTCTTCTCAACTTCAGAATCAGAAAATTCTAAGCGCTGTTCTCGAAGGCTCCAAGTTTTCAAGTCTTGAATCAAGTGGCACACGGTTTGTACGCGCCCGAGAAAACGAAGCCAGCGCTAGCTGCCAATTATTTGGGGATTATGCCTTTCTCACATTGACAGTTGCGCCCAAAACCACAGAAGATCTGCCACAAGAATTGGACTTTATCATTGGCGAAGAGGCTAAAAAACGAGGCTTACATGATGCAGTTGTTGTGAACGCTCATAATAGCATTAACGGCTCATTTGACTTAGGCAGGGCAACCGATTCCTTAAAGGAAGTAGCAACTGAAAGCCTTGCAAAAGCGGTTTCGAGTAAGCGTCTCCCACTTGAAGTAGGAGCTGCAAATATTATTCCAAAAGAATTCAGCGTTGAAGATGGTATGGGTCCTGGAGGCATAAACGTGATAATTGTGAGAACTAATGACCAAACTGCTGCCTACGTCACTATAGATGGAAATAATATGGTCTCTGGGTTGCGAGAAAAAATTCTTTCAGCCTTGGAAAAAATTGGTGTTAATGACGGAGAAATTCTTACAACTGATACACATGCAGTCACAGGTCTTATCTTAACCACACGGGGTTATCATCCAGTAGGCGAAGTTATGGATCACGCAAAGCTAATTGAATATGTCAAAGAGGCAACTATGAGGGCATTAGAGAATGCGGAACCTACCAAGGTTTCGTGGCGAACAATATCGATTCCGGGCGTTAAGGTCATCGGGAAGAAACAAATAGAGACACTGAGTGTGATTGCAGAGGAAACATATCGGCAAGCCAAAAAATCAGCAGTTCTACTATTTTCAACTTTAGGAATTTTTCTTACTTTGCTCGCCGCGGTTCTCTAGTCTAACCTTGTTTTCTTAGGGTAATAAGGCTAACACTAATATTAAGGAACTTATACTCTCACTTCTCTAATCGGAGGAAAAACAAGTGCTTAAGGAAATTCGCATTCATGGTAGAGGTGGACAAGGCGGAGTAACCGCTGCTGAAATGTTAGCACGTGCTGCATTCAAAGAGGGGAGATGGGTACAAGCCTTCCCATTTTTCGGTGCAGAAAGGCGAGGCGCACCTGTGAAAGCCTTTGCTAGAATATCCGAAGAACCCATTTTAATACGTAGCCAAGTTTATAATCCCGATTATGTAGTTGTTCTTGATTCAACTCTGCTTCAAGTTATCGATGTTACTGAAGGGCTAAAAAAAGATGGCGTCATTATTGTGAACGCAACAAGGAAGCCAGGAGAACTTAATCTGAAAGGCTATCGTGTCGCAACAGTGGATGCTACAGGCATTGCTTTAGAACTAAAGTTACTTGTTGCAGGGCTTCCAGTGTTGAACACGCCTATGCTTGGCGCCTTTGCAGGAGCAACAGAGGAAATTAAGCTTGAAACGGTTATGGAAACAATCAAGGAGGAGTGGCCAGGCGCTATAGGCGAAAGGAATGCTGAAGGGGCAGCACTAGCCTATAAAAGACTCATCAAAAGTTGGTAACGAAGCATGTCTATTGAAAAATTGAAATCCAGCAAAGAAATTACACCTGGGCCATTAATTCCTAAACCAGCGACATCACTCGATAATAAGACTGGCAGCTGGCGTTCCTCTAAACCCATTTTGAAGAAAGACAAGTGCACTGGCTGTCTCATATGCTGGGTTTTCTGCCCAGAAGGAAGCATAAAGCGGAGGAAAATTGACAATCGATATCAAATCAACATTGACTACGAGTATTGTAAAGGATGTGGAATTTGCTGTACAGAATGTCCTGTGAAGGCAATTGAAATGGAAAGGGAGTGATAAAGCAAATGGGTAAAAAAATGGTTGTGAGTGGAAATATCGCAGCAGCATATGCAGCGAAATTATGCAAACCCGCCGTTGTCGCAGCCTACCCAATTACTCCACAAACAACTATAGTGGAAAAAATTGCTGAATTTGTGAACAATGGGGAAATGAACTGCGAATACATTAGGGTAGAATCTGAACATACAGCTTTGTCAGCATGTTACGGAGCTGAAGCCACTGGAGTAAGAACTTTCACGGCATCGAGTAGTCAAGGCTTGGCACTTATGCATGAAATACTATTCGTCTGCGCAGGTAGTCGTCTGCCAGTTGGAATGGTAATAGTGAACCGGGCCTTATCGTCACCGATTAACATTATGGCTGAATGGAACGATGTTATGCCTGAAAGAGACTCGGGCTGGATAATTCAGTGGTGTGAGTCAAGTCAAGAAGTTTTGGACACGGTTATAATGAATTATAAAGTAGGCGAGGACCGCCGTGTTTTATTGCCTCAAATCACTTGCTTAGATGCCTTCATTCTAAGCCACACCTACGAGGTTGTTGACACCCCGTTACAGAAGGAAATAGATGATTTTCTACCACTACTCAACTTAGATTATATTCTTGATGTAAGCAACCCAATAACCATTGCACCATTAAGCGACGACAGATATACCCCTGAATTTAGATGGAATCAAGAAGTCGCTATGCAAAAGGCGCGTGGCATAATAAAAGAAGTCTCAGAAGAATTCTACAAAAAATTCAGAAGAAAATATGGCAACGGGCTAATCGAAGAATACAAGATGGACAATGCTAAAGCTGCCTTAATTTCTATGGGAACAAACGTTAGTACAGCAAGAACAGTTGTCGACGAACTGAGGAAAGTAGGCGAAGCAGTAGGTTTAATAAAAATCAAATCTTTCAGACCGTTTCCTACAAAGGAGATACGAGAAGCAACTAGAGACTTGAGCATTGCGGGTACGCTTGAAAGATGCGCCGCTTTCGGCTCTGGCGGACCATTATACACGGACACAAAGAGCGCAATGTATGGTATGAAGAATCAGCCTCCAGTCATCGGCTTCATTGCTGGCTTAGGCGGTAGAGACGTAACAACCAACACGATAAAGTCATGTTATGAAACGATGCTAAAAACTGCGAAAACTGGCAAAGTTCCTCCTAATTTTGTTCAGCACGGAGAAATATATTACGACCATATTGATGTAAGAAAGGGATGAAAAAAGCAAATGACAGAAGAAATCAAAATATCCTTACCGGAACTACCCGACACTGAACTCTTTGAAAGCGGGCACACAGCATGCGCAGGCTGTGGAGGAGCACTTGCCACTCGGCAAGCAATGAAAATACTGGGCAACAAAACAATAGTTTATGCTCCTGCATGCTGCCTACTAGTCTTTGGATCAACATATCCGATAAACGCTTGGCGAACACCCTTCATCCACTGTGCCTTTGAAAATAGTGCTGCGGTGGCAGCTGGGGTTGCTGCAGCGTTAAAGTATAAAGGAATTAAAGACGTGAATGCTGTTGTTTTCGCGGGTGATGGTGGAACAGTAGACATTGGCATTCAAGCAATATCTGGAGCAGCAGAAAGAAATGATAACTTGCTTTATATTTGTTATGACAATGAAGCCTATGGGAACACTGGAATGCAAAGAAGCGGCGCAACACCTTTCGGCGCTTGGACTACTACAACTCCAGTTGGTACCGTAATTAAGGGCAAGACGGAGCACAAGAAAGATTTTCCAAGGATTATGATGGCTCACGACATACCTTACGTAGCTACCGCTACGGTTGCCTATTGGCGTGATTACATGCAGAAAGTAGCAAGAGCTAAGGAAGTAAAGGGGTTTCGCTACATTCATGTTCTTGCCCCATGTCCAACAGGGTGGCGCTATCCAACAAGCGACACAATAAAAATGTCTCAACTTGCAGTTGAAACTGGACTTTGGATGCTATACGAAAGCGATCATGGCAAATTCCGCCTAACTGGACCGAGCAAACTTATTGCTGAGGGAAAGAAGGAGCGCAAGCCTATAAGAGACTATTTGTCATTGCAAGGAAGGTTTAGACATCTGACAGACGACGCCATCAAAGAAATTCAAGAATGGATAGGTGACAACTGGGAATTCTACAAGAAACTCGTTTAATCCCACAATGAGCACTCTTTTTTCCAATTTTATGTTTGATTTCCATCTAAACTATAATTATTCTTATCTTTGCGAAACACTTTTCCCTTCGTTCAATTACTTACATTATTTCTTTAATGGTGGCTTTCAGTGGTGAAAAAGTCAAGCAAAAACTTGGATGTCACACCGCTCTCTCGTCCCAAAATTGGAGGCATGGGTAAAACAGGGTTTTGGAGAACCTTCCGCCCCATAATAAAGACAGAAAAATGCAATCGCTGTCTATTATGCTGGATTTACTGCCCAGACGGCTGCATAAAACGTGGAACAGATGACACTTTAGAAATAGACTATGAATATTGTAAGGGCTGTGGCATCTGCGCCAACGAATGTCATATTGGCGCCATCATAATGGAGAGGGAGGCAACCTAATTGTCAAAAGTAATCATTGATACAGGCAATCACATTGCAGGTTTTGCTTGTAAGGCTGCTAGAGCGGAAGTTGTTGCAGCCTACCCTATTACTCCTCAATCGCCTGTTGTGGAACAAGTTGCAGAACTTGTGGAAAAAGGAGAGATGGACGCAGAATACATTCGCGTTGAGTCTGAGCACAGTGCCATGGCAGCACTCGTTGGCGCTGCACTTGGTGGTGTTCGCACTTTCACAGCAACCTCTGCACAAGGGTTGGCTCTTATGCATGAAATGCTGCACTGGGCTTCTGGTGCTAGGCTTCCGATTGTGATGGCAGTGGTTAATCGTGCAATGGCTCCGCCTTGGACTATATGGTCAGACTTCAGTGACTCTTTGTCGCAACGGGATACTGGTTGGATTCAGTTTTATTGCGCTAGCAATCAGGAGATTTTCGACACTATAATTCAAGCGTATAGGCTGTGTGAAGATAAGCGAGTTTTGTTGCCCGCAATGGTTTGTTTTGAAGGCTTCATTCTCTCGCATACTTCTATGCCAGTTAAGATTCCTGACCAAAAAGATGTCGATGACTTTTTGCCGCCATATAAGCCAGAATACATTGTTGATGTGGACAAACCGTTTACTCAAGGCGCAATCGTTTTCCCAGACTGGTATATGGAGTTTCGCTATCTTATTCAAGAAGCCATGGACAACGCAAAAGCCTTGATTCCTCAAATTGACACGGAATATGGAAGAAGGTTTGGCTTTAAATATGGTGGACATATTGAACCTTACCGATGCGAAGATGCTGACTTGATACTATTGTCCATGGGAACTATTGGAAGCGAAGCCAAAATCGCAATAGACAATCTTCGAAAACAGGGTTTAAAGGTAGGATCAGCAAGGCTTCGTGTATTCCGACCATTTCCAGTAGAAGAAATCAAAAAATTAGCGAAAGGTGTCCAGATGATATCGGTCATTGACCGACAAATATCCTTTGGAATCGAAGGACCGCTTTTCACAGAAGTTAAGGCTTCGTTATATGGAGAACGTGACCTGCCTTTGGTCGTTGGCTTTATTGCGGGCTTAGGCGGTCGTGACGTTACTTTCCATGACATTGAAAAGATTGCTAAGAATTCCTCAAAGTGGCTTAAGGCTGGCAAAGTAAACAAGAGGACTGAGTGGATTGGTTTGAAGGAAGTGATTTGAAATGGCGTTGAAAGAATTGTCAAGAGAAGAATGCCTTTTAGCTGGTAATGCTGCTTGCGCTGGATGTGCGGCTTCGCTTTCTATTAGACTTACCTATAAGGTGTTGGGGGTTCGCACCGTGTTTATAGTGCCCGCTTGCTGTACAACAGTTATTGAAAGTCCGTTTCCATTCACATCTTTTGCCTCTCCCTTACTTAATGTTGCCTTTGAAACCACTGCTGCTGTGGCTTCTGGTCTTGTCGCTGCACTAAAGAGGCGAAAGGTAAAAGACGTCAATGTTGTCGGATGGGCAGGCGACGGCGGAACTGCAGATATTGGCATACAAGCACTTTCTGGTGCTGCAGAGCGTGATACCGACTTTATTTACATTTGCTACGACAATGAAGCTTATGGAAATACTGGGTTTCAGAGAAGTGGCGCATCACCCTATGGCTCATGGACAACTACTACGCCGTCGGGTAAGAAGGAGCATAAGAAGGATGTTCCGATGATTATGGCTGCCCATGGCATCCCATATGTTGCAACTGCATCTCCATCGTATCCTCTTGACATGATTTCAAAGTTGAAGAAAGCGAAAGAAATGCGTGGTACAAGGTATATTCAGATTTTGGCGCCCTGTTCACCTGGTTGGCGTTATCCCACTGAAAAAACTATTGAGATTGGGCGAATGGCTGTTCTAACTGGAATGTGGGCTTTATTTGAGGTGGAACATGGAAAGTTCAGGCTCAATAATCCGAGTGCCAGCCTTGTTGACAAAACGAGGCGCAAGCCTGTTGAAGAATATCTGCGTATGCAGGGACGCTTCAGTAACTTGACCAACGAAGACATTGCGGTTATTAAGAGATGGATTGATGAAACATGGGAAAACTATAAGAAGCTTCACTCTGATGTATAAATGGTATAATCTATGCAAAAACATCTTTGATTAGGAGGTAGAAACAAAACTTGTCTCAGAAGAAAACGACGCCGAAAAAGCCAGTTGAAAAGAAGCCACCTGTGCAGAAGACGAAACCAGTTGAGAAAAAACCTGAAGCAGAAACTACTAAGCCAGTTGAGAAAAAGCCAGCCGCAGCAGCTAGAGAGGAAAATACAGTCTTTATCGGCAAGAAACCAGTGATGAACTACGTAGTTGCCTGCCTAACTTTCTTTAACGCTGGAGGAAAGGAAGTCACAGTCAAGGCACGAGGACGGGCGATTAGCAGAGCAGTTGACACAATTGAATTGCTTCGTCGAGCCTTTGTGAAAGATGTGGACGTCAAAAACATCAATCTTGGAACCGAGGAAATGACTAGGGAAGAAGGTCGAAGGTCAAACGTCTCAACAATTGAAATAACAGTTGCTAAAGCCAAATAGCTTTGTGACAAAAACACTGTCGAGAATTTCGCAATAATCGCTGCCTAATCATCGGCTGCGATTCTCTTTTTTTGATTCTTGCATATTTTTTCGACAGATAGATATAAAAACTTCTTTTCAGTAAAGGGCTACCTCTAAAGGTGATTCAGATGGTTAATTATCCTAAAATTGTCGCTCGTCCACCAGGTCCAAAAGCAAGGAGTCTTGTGAAGAAAGATGAAATGTTTATTTCACCATCTTATGTGCGCTTCTATCCGCTTGTCATAGACTCTGCTGAAGGCAGCATAGTTAAAGATGTTGATGGAAACGAATACATTGACTTCAATTCTGGACTTGTATGTCTAAACGTGGGGCATAGGCATCCAAGAGTTGTCAGCGCAATAAAACGTCAATGTGACAGATTCCTTCATTATTCTAATACAGACTTCTATTACCAAGAAGTTGTAGACTTGGCTGAAAAACTGACTGAAATAACTCCTGGACAATTTGACAAGAAAGTGTATTTTGGAAACAGCGGAACAGAAGCAATAGAAGCAGCTGTGAAGATGGCGAAATGGCATACGCGGAAACATCGCTTTATTGCGTTTATAAGCGCGTTTCATGGACGAACCTTAGGCTCTCTATCATTTACTGCAAGTAAACTTGCTCAAAGGCGATACTTCTTCCCGCTGCTTGATGGCGTGACACATGTGCCATACCCATACTGTTACCGTTGTCCCTTCAAGCTTTCACTTCCAGAATGCAACTACTGGTGTATAGACTTCATCGACGAAATGGTTTTGCAAAAATATGTGCCGCCTGAAGAGGTCGCGGGCATACTTTTCGAATCCATTCAAGGCGAAGGTGGATACGTTGTTCCGCCACCAGAATATTTCCCTAGGCTTAAGAAGCTTGCAGACAAATATGGCTTGCTATTAATCGACGATGAAATTCAATCTGGAGTCGGCAGAACCGGAAAATGGTGGGCAATCGAACACTGGAAAGTAGAACCCGACATCATATGTATAGCTAAGTCAATCGCCTCAGGACTACCATTAGGCGCAACTGTTGCAAAGGCTAAGATTATGGATTGGGAAGGTGGTTCACATGCAAGTACTTTCGGCGGCAATCCACTGTCATGTGTTGCAGCATCCGCAGTCATCGACGTAATTGAAGATGAGAAACTGATGGATAACGCGACAAAACTAGGCAATTACATCATGAAGCGGCTGCAAGAGTTTAAGGAGAGATGCGAAATTCTCGGCGATTTCAGAGGAAAAGGGCTAATGATAGGCGCCGAAATTGTGGAAGATAAAAAGACCAAGAAGCTGGCAAAAGAAAAGGCAAGCGAAATCATGAATAGATGCTGGAAACGTGGAGTAGCCGTTATCACATGTGGGGCATCCACGATTAGAATAGCCCCACCACTCAACATAGCTAAAGAATTGGTCGACACAAGCATGGAAATAATAGAAGACACAATGAAAGAAGTAGAAAAAGAAAAATAGAAGAAATCAATTCTCCCTTGCCCTCACGGCTCTTTTTTTATATTTTGATTATACTTGTGGCATTATGAAATCCAAAGAGTAGCAAGGTGAGTGGGTTCTCAAAGAAGATGAAGAAGAAATAAAAATAATTTTGGCTCCTCCCCATCAGACTAGGAGACTCTTTCTTAGCTGCATGAGGTGTAATAGATAAATACTCAAACAATGGCTAATTATAACGCATTAGAAGGAGGCCTGTCACACTTGTTTAACGTAAGAATGACTGATGCAAAACTCCTAAAAGACATGATAACTGCACTTTCAATACTAATCGACGAGGCATCATTCGACATAACCCAAGAAGCAATAAAACTCCGTGCCATGGACCCCTCACGCGTAGCCATGATAGACTTTGAGTGGCCAAAAACAATCTTCGATGAATACAACTGCAGCGAACCAATGAAAATGTGCATAAACATCAGCGAACTACTCAAACTTCTAAGACGAGCTGGAAAAGACGAATCTCTAGAATTAGCCTTAGACGAAAAGACTGGACGACTAAAAATTACGATTAAAGGAAAATACGTACGCACGTTCAACATGCCCACACTAGAAGCCACAGAAGAAGAAGTTCCAACACCAAAAGTTTCCTTCAACGTAAAGGCAAGAGCCACAACAGAAGGCCTAAAAGAAGCCATCGAAGACGCGACACTAGTAAGCGACCATGTACGAATCGAAGCAGACAACGAAAAATTGGCAATGAACGCCACAGGAGACTTAATGGGCGCAACAATAGAATTCATAAAAGGAAGCGACGCCCTACTAAGCCTAGAAACTAAAGAACCGTCTAAAGCCACGTTTAGCCTAAGCTACTTGTCCGAAATAATCAAGGCAGCAGTTGCAACATCCGCCGTAGCTACCATAGAGTTCTCAACAGACATGCCAATAAAAATAGATTTTGAACAAGAAAAAGAAGGAAAACTAACATTCTACCTTGCACCCCGTATAGAAGTGGAATAGTGGATGCCTATACGATGGGAAAGCCATTATTCTCAGAAAACGATTTGGCTAAATACCCCTTCATACCAGAAGCAGCAAAATACGTGAAAAATCTAGACGTAAAAATTGAGGAACTAGCCAGCTCTGAATACAACCGCATACTGGATAGAGCAGAAAAACGAATAGAAGACGCAATCATAAACGCTACAGTAGAGAGAAAACTTCGTGAACACAGAATCGAAATACCCTCATTCCCAATCGCAATGATGATGGTTGCGGCAATTGATGACTCATTCACCAAGAAAAGATATGCTTTAGCTGAGGCCAAAGGAGCATACAGCCAACTTGAAGGAGAAGAAACAGAAAAAATACTGGAAATCGCGAAAAACTTCAACTGGAAAATCAAACCAACACAAGACAAAACAAACGAATACGAGAGAACTTACGATTTTATGCTCCACTTCACAGATTTTCTAAAAAACTCGACAAATTTTCATGAGATAGAATGGAAACTTGTAAACAAGCCTATGTCAAATGGAACAGTTTACATAAAGAAAAAAGATGCTAGCCGCCTACTTCAAGAAGAAATTCGCAAATATATTGAAGAGAAGCTTAAAGTAAAAGTAGGTTCACTGCCTCCAAACATCATCAGCCGTGTAGAACGATTGAAACAGCTTTTAGCAGAGAAGAAAGGAAGAGTTCGACTAGAAGAGTTTCCCAAAAAAGTTGTTCTTGCTGCCTTTCCTCCATGTATTAAGGAGTTGTATGACACAACAGCATCTGGGCATCACATTTCACACATAGGCCGCTTCGCACTAACTTCATTTCTAGTAAACATCGGCATGACTCCAGAAAACGTTATCGACCTATTTCGTTCACTTTCTGACTTCAATGAAAGAATGACTCGATACCAAGTAGAACACATAGCAGGCGAAAGAGGAACTCGAACAAAATATGTTCCACCTCGCTGCGATACACTACGTACCCATGGAATCTGTCACAGCACAGAGGAAACTTGCAAACGAATACGGCATCCTCTCACATATTATAGAAGAAAATTGAGAACTATGAAAACAAAGACTACGGAAAACGATGAAAACGAAGAAAAACAGTAATAAAACCCGCCATCGGTGCATAACAATTATAAGCGCTTTTATAGCAAAAAGAAAGAATAAAAAAAGGTTATGAGCCAATAGGAGAATGTGAGTAGGTCTGAAAAAGCCTACTACAGTGAAGAGAGAAACTAGAGCAGCATTGAGTCATAAAGAGATAGGGAAAAAACTCTCAAGCTCCACAACAGTTGCCGTTTTGCTACCAACCTATTGCGAGGCTGAAAACATTGAAAGCCTCATTAGGAAACTGCAACTACTGAAATTCAATCTTACGATTACAGTTATCGATGATTCCAGCCCAGATGGAACCACAAACATCATTAAAGAACTTCAAAATGAATATGACAACATCCTTTTGCTTGTTAGACCATCCAAACTCGGGTTAGGAACCGCAATCACCGACGGCTTCGGTTTACTTCTTTCTCAAAAAAATGAGCCAAAATACATAATCACCATGGATGCAGACTATTCTCATAATCCAGATGATATACCAAAATTGCTACATGCCGCTAAACAAGGTTCAGACCTAATAATCGGTAGCAGATATTGCAAAGGAGGCAAGATAATCGGATGGCATCAAATACGATTAATAATCAGTCGCTTGGCCAACATTCTTGCCTCAGCAACTGTTAGAATGCGGATACATGATTGCACAAGCGGTTTAAGATGCTACTCCAAAGAATACGTCAAAACTGTTCTCAGTAGTCTTCATAGCCAAACCTATGAAATTCAAATTGAAACAATAAAACAAGCACGTCTACAAGGATTCGAAGTTAAAGAAATCCCAATAACCTTCGTGAATCGTAAACGTGGAAAATCTAAGTTAACAATGGCGGAGTTCAAATGCTTCTTTTTCTACATTCTTAAGAATCTATTTAGCAAAGCAACTATCAGGCTACGGACAAAGAGGAAGAAGTGAACAGGGGTTCCACTATGCAACATCTGGAAAAACATCAAGTTAACCATGAAAAACGAAGTGAAGCAGAGATTTCACTTCTCCTTCCAGTGCATAATGAAGCAGAGAACATAGAAAAAACAATGCTGGAGTTTTACAATGAGATAGGCGCTAAAATACCACTTGAGATCATCGTTGCCGAAGATGGAAGCACAGATGGCACAAAGGGCATTCTCCTCCGACTTGGCGAGAAAATACCTATGAAACTGATTCTCGGGGAACATAGAAAAGGTTACATGGACGGAGTGAAGGATGGGCTAAGAAAGGTAACCACAGACTATGTATTTTTTGTCGACTCGGACGGGCAACATAGTGCATCAGACTTTTGGAAACTATATGAAAAAAAAGACTCTCATGACATGATAATTGGGCGCAAGATCAAGCGAAATGATCCTCCTCACCGAATACTTCTCTCAAAAATCTTTCATCTGATGATTTGTTACATGTTTAGGCTTCCAGTTCATGATCCTGACACTGCCTATCGCCTTATAAAGAGAGAGGTAATAAATAGTGTAACCGAAGATGTTAATCTGCTTCCATATAGCTTTTGGACTGAATTTACAGTGCGAGCCTTTAGAAAAGGCTTTGACATTATTGAGGTTCCAGTGGTTCATAAGAGAAGACTGAATGGAGACACGCACTTATACAAGCTAAACAAACTTTCTGGAATAGTGATTTCACAACTGATAGGTCTGTCCAAACTTTGGAAGGAATTGAAAAATATGTGATCCGTAGGAACTCCTATTCGGGAGAACTTAATCTCCCAAGGAAAGAGGGCCCGTCTGTAACGATTATTATTGTTCACCACCGCGGACGTAAAATACTACAACAGTGTCTCGAATCCCTTTTCAACTCAAACTATGACAATTTTAACGTTATACTTGTTGATAATGGCTCCAAAGATGGCTCTGTGGAATATGCTGAAGAACTTTATCATGGAAAACTTGAAGTGATAAGAAGTAAAGTTAATCTGGGCTTTGTCAGAGGATACAATCTGGCTCTTAAGAAAGTGAACAGTAAGTATGTCGTACTTCTAAACGACGACACGGTTCCCGATTCCAATTGGCTTAGATTCTTGGTGGACGCATCTGAAAAGGATCCTTCTATCGGAGCTTGTCAACCAAAACTTAAGTCGTTTATAACTCCAAAATATTTTGAATATAACGGAGCATGTGGGGGAATGCTTGATACATATGGGACGCCGCTTTGTCGTGGCAGAATATTTGACTTGGCTGAAGAAGACAGGGAGCAATATGATACAGTAGCTGAAGTTTTCTGGGCTAGTGGTGCTGCAATGTTTCTGTGTACAAAAGCCGTCCGGGAGACAGGATTGCTGGACGAGATGCTTTATGCTCATATGGAGGAAATTGACCTCAGTTGGAGGATGCGGCTGTTAGGGTATCATGTGATATGTGTTCCTCAGTCAGTCGTATATCATGTGGGTGGGAGCACTTGGGCAAATAGACCTCTTGAAGAGCAGCTTTATCTAAAACATCGAAACAACTTGATAGTGATGCTTAAGAATTATGCAACCTACAATCTGATGCGATTCTTTATAATGCGAATTTTTCTAGATGCTGGATCATTGATTTACTCTTTAGCAAAGGAGGATGTAAAGAAACTAGTCTGCATTTTAAGAGCTTATTCTTGGATACTGCGAAATTTAAGGTTAATTCTAGCATCTAGGAAGCACATACAGAAGAGCAGACGAGTCCCTGACAAAGAAATAATTTCAGCGATGGTTAAGAAAAGTGTCGCCATTCAATACTATCTCTTACGACGAAAATTCTTCAGTGATCTTCAGGGCCTTCCATTAAGTTTAGGTCATTTTATAAGTCTGAATATTGCTCGAAAGCATGGAGGATGAAAACCTATTTACCCTAAACCTACATCTCTTTTTCCACAAATGGGTTATGGGGTGGAGGAAGCGGAAGCATGCGAATAGCAATGATTGGCCCCTTTGCGCTTTACCCAAAAGGAACAGTCTCTGTGCGCATTCTACCTATGGCAAAGGCTCTTAAGAGTCGCGGTTACGATGTCGCAATATTTCTCCCTCCTTACGATAATCTGAAACATTCTGGAAAGCATCTAAAGGTTGAAGGCGTAGACATCTACAATATAAAAATGCTAACAAAACGACTGTGCATCGTGCACTTCCTTGCAGCTGTTCAGTTGGTAACTAAGGCATTAACTTTTAGACCCCATCTTATACATGTTTTTAAGCCGAAAGGTTACAGCGGATTGGCTGCTATGCTTTTGATTATTTTGAGAAAGATGAGACTAGTCGCCAAGCCTCTTGTGGTAGACTCGGATGACTGGGAGGGGTACGGAGGTTTCGCAACTTTTTATTTGAAACATTCAATGTACCCTTATATAGTTTCAAGTTTTTTTAATTTCCAAGAGAAGTGGATAACAAGACGTGTAGACAGTTTAACGGTTGCCAGCAAAATGTTAGAGAGGCAAGCCAAGGCTTTTCACATACCGTCTGAGAAAGTATTTTATGTTCCAAATGGGGCACATCTTGAACAAAAAGTTTTGGAAGATTCACCTAGTGGCAAACGATTCAAAATGGAAGATGGTCCAACTATACTCTTATACACCCGCTTTTTTGAGTTCAAAATAGAAAAAGTCATAAATATTTTGTCAAGAGTGAGAGAAAAACTGAAGAATGCCCAACTCCTAGTGATTGGAAAAGGAATGTTTCGCGAGCAAGAGGATCTACTTCGTCTTGCAAAGGAACGAGCAATTGAAAACGCACTGATTTATGTTGGATGGGTTCACTCAACAGATATTCCGTATTACTTTACTTTGGGAGATATTGCCATTTACCCTTATGACGACACCCTACTTAACAGGTCTAAATGTCCAGGAAAGCTAGTTGAGCTCATGACTGCAGGAAAAGCAATAGTCGCGGAAAATGTAGGACAAATTAAAGAGTATATAGTCGATGGCGAGTCTGGGCTTCTTGTGACTCCTGAAAACAATGAAATGTTTGCCCAAAAAATTGTGAATCTGCTAGAAGACAAGCAACTAAGGACAAAAATTGGAGAGAACGCAAAACAAAGAATAACGTCTTATTTTAGTTGGGATAGATTGATAGTCAAAGTGGAAGAAACATATCGCACAGCGTTGGGAACACATCTGTCAAAGGAATGAAATGTGGTGCTTGCTTTATGATGCAATTAAGAAAATTTGTCTTGTTAATGTTGCTGATTATCTTGACTCCAGCCACATACTTATGGACGTTGAACATGTTTTTTGCTCCACACAGAATAAAATTGGTTCCACAATGGAAAGATGATGTATTCTTAACGGAACCTCAAGAACCAATCTGGATTGAGTCAAACTTCACCGAAGGATGGAGTATAAATTGGCAGTCTGGACAGGAAGAGGGAGATTGCGGTTTTAAAGTGCAAGAGGGAGTTTTAGATCTATACGCCGCTTTCAGAGGCTACAACTACGGTAATGGCATTGATTTCAGTGGTATCTCGATAAAGAAAGCAATTCCTAATATAGACCGACAAGCCTATCCTTGTCTACGTATTGAGCACAAAGAAAACTCTTCAGATTCCGCTTTGATGTTTTCCTTCAGCATATCAGATGACAAAGGACACTGGTCTGATGGAAAACAAGTCCATGTCTCAAAGTCGTGGAGCATTCTGGAATGCGATTTGAGGAAACTCTATAATGGAACAATAGCCAAAATTAGCATTCAACTCACAAACGGATACGACAGATACTATGCAGGAGAAATACAACATGCATACATCAAGTCCATAGGAATTTACAAGGAGAATCCTACATGGACTTTGACTTATAATAAGCCAATTGAAGCAAACATATCAACTGAAGGAGACACGCTTAGGATTTTTGGCAACGAAAATCTGACAGCTGGAACCATTGTTTCAGCGCAAAGGTTCTCCAATTTAACGTTTAACGCCATCGTTGCTCGATATGTAAACGTATCGGTAAAGACCTCTAGCATTAATGTTGCTGCTAGAATTGCCATTTGGACAAGTCCATCACAATCGGTTGTTGTCTTATTGAAGACATACAATGATTTTAGCTGGCACATTGAAATCATTGATCTACTCAGTTTTGGGATAAACGTCTCCAGATTGTATATGATTGAGTTAGGTTGGCAACAGGTGTACGATTCAACAGACCAAAGTATAGTCTGGTATCGCCAGCTTTCGTTTAACCAATTGGAGCAATCTTAGAAGGAGCATCTATGGGAGTGTTCGAGACAAGAAGATTCCAAGAGATCTTGACTAGAGTCAAGTCTTTCAATATTTTGCCGCCGCATGTTGCGCCTTACAGTTCTACTCTAATTCGATGGATGATTGTGGGATACATTATTAGAGTAGCATTAATTCCTCTTTTTCCAGACAGAGACCCTCTTACTCTAATGCGAGTATCTTTTATCCTGAAAGAGCGACATCAACTTATTCCTACAGCTTATCCGGAGCCTATCACATACCTCTTTGCCTTCCTATACAGCGTGTTTGACCCATTTCTATCAAAAGGAGTTTTCAATGATTATTTCACGAACACGGCTTACACCCCAGACTTACTCTCTATTCCTTTCCACGTTTCTGAACATGGTTTGTTCACGCATCTTTTCATGTTAAAGATGGTATTTCTTGCTTTTGACTTACTTTTGGGGTTGACACTTTTGTATTTGTTGAAAGATGGTAAGCAATCTTTGTTAGCTTTTAAGCTCTGGATGATTAATCCTATATCTATATATGTCTCTTATGCTGTTGGGCAGTATGACATTATTCCGGTTTTTTTCATAATGCTTTCACTTTATTTTCTCCAGACTGACAGAATGAAATTGACTATGCTCTCGCTTGGTGTCGCAGGTGCCTTTAAAACATTTGCATTGTTATTTGTTTTGCCCATTACTTTGTTTTTTGTAAAAGGGTTTAGAAGTCTTAAAGAAAAAGTTGCAGGATTTCTTTTGCTGATGGCCGTCAGTCTGCTTCCGGTGGTTCTAAGCAAAATTGCAGCTTATTTAACTCCGGTGTATTATCTTCCAACTAACATGGCTTCATCACAATTTGACGTCAATGGTTTTTTTGGGAATACGTTATACTTGCATGGCAGACCTGGGTCGCCACCCTTGATTGGATTGTCTATTTTCAGTCTCGAATACTCTCTAAGTTTCAAGACTTTTGCTCTTTTCCATGATGTAATTTATGTTTTTCCCTTAATCTACGCTCTACTATTGCTTGCTTTAATTTATCGCAAGAATATATCCTTTAAGAGTCTATGGAAAGGAATGTTAGTCTTCCTCCTTGTGTACTATGCATCATCTCTCTTTCATCCGCAATGGTTTCTTTATGTGCAGCCTTTTCTGACTCTTTTAGTTATTGATGACTTTAAATTCTTGAAGGCATACGTTGCTCTGATACCGCTATATTTTGTGTATATTCTGTATTGGTCGCCAGAAGCTGTAGCCTTCATGGACGCAATAGGACTTCCTGGCCTAGAAATCATCAGCATATTTAGATCCATATTCTCGGGCGTCTGCATTTTTATCGCAGCCTTAATAATTTTGCCTGACAACATCATAAAGAGGGTTAGAGGAAATAGTTCGCGATTCTGAAATGACTAATAGACTTGGCGCAAACAAGGTGCGGTCTAGTATTGAGCGAAGAGAAGCAAAAGAAAATCTTCTTCAAGACCATCGGAAGAGAAGACGAATATCTTTTTCACAAAGAAAGATTATTAGAGAGAGACATTGCCGAATCAATCCTAACGTGCCCTGCAAATCAACGTGACATTTCATACCGAGAAGGGTATGAAAGACTGCACAAACTCCTTTTATCACTTACTGGTGAGCAAAGCATCTATCATGGTGTAAACTTGCAGAGGGCGCTACGAAGACAATCTTTATTCAGTCGGATAGTCGGCAAAAACCAAAGGGTATTAGAAGTTGGATGCGGAGAGGGGTTCTTATCTATTGCTTTGGGTAAGAGGGGCAACGTCGTCACTGGTACTGATGTATCTGACATTTGTATATCGATAGCTAACCGAAATAAGTCCAGATTCTCCGTAGAAAACGTCGATTTCTTAGTGATGAGCGCGTCAAAGTTGGATTTTCGCAGAGGTACATTTGATTGGGTAATATCTGTTGATTTACTTGAGCATCTTCATCCACAAGATGCTAGGCTACACGTCAATGAAGCTGCAAGAGTGCTTAAGCTTGGAGGAAAATATTTGCTTATCACACCCAATGCAAGTGTTGGAATCCATGCTGGTGATACGCATATTAAGGAATACAACTATATGGAGTCAGTGGAACTGTTTTCTCATGCAGGTTTTAGTTCCAAAGCTCCTTTGATTTACTATGCATGGCCATTTACTTTTCTGGTTGACATTAAAATCAAACTATTTTTCCAAAGATTTTTGAGTAATCAAAACTTTTTGTACACATTAACAAGTCTTGACCCTATTATTCTTATAGCCACAAAACGTGGCTAGGCACAACTCTATTAACTTCTGAAGTTACAAACAATAATTAGCAAGAATTTAGAATACCTAAAGATGTTAATGGAGAACATAATTTGATTACCAAGAAATTAGCGTCATTCCTAAAGAACAACAAGATGCTTCTAGTAATAGTGAGCGCCTCACTTCTTCTGAGACTTTTTTGGCTAAATACGTTGATAGGTAGAGACGAAGGCATGGGCGGCTATGTTGGATGGCTTTGGACACAGGGAAAGATACTCTACGTGAATGTCTTTGACAACAAAGGTCCATTTTTCTATTTTCTGTATGGTTTTATTGGCAGCGTTTTTGGTCCATCAATCATTTACATGCGACTGTTTAATGACTTCTTATTTATCATTTCTATCGTCATGATTTATAGATTGGCAAGAGATTGGTATGGAAAAATAGCTGGTTGGTTATCTGCATTATTTTATGGCATTTTTATGAATGCCCCCATTTACGAAGGGCAACTAACTGTATCTGAATCTATTGCGTTGCCTTTACTCATTGGCTCCGTATACTTCTGGAGCTTATACCTAAAAGTAAACCATAAGAAACTTCTAGTTTTCTCTGGAATACTCCTGTCACTATCCTTCTTGACAAGGCAAACTACTGGATTAATGCTTCCTGTAATGCTAATTATGTTAATCTTTTTCAGCAAGAAAAATGAAATTAGTTTAAGTGAAAATCACGCTCGCAACTTGCTGTCTAATCTTTTTGCATTTTTTCTGGGAGTTGCGGTTCCCATTACCGTTACTTTGTTGTATTTCCATCTAAATGGAGCACTTCTCACTTTCTTAGACAGGGCATTTGTGAAACCTTTTGAATATTTCAAAGGGTCATATGTTCCTCCTAGTGGAGAAAGCGTTTCACTCGTTCTTCCTCGCATTCCGTTATCACTTTTCTTTGTTGTCATTATTCAGGGTCTTCCATTGTGGATCTTCGGGTGCTTGGGAACTTCTATTGCTGCAATTAGGAGAACCATTTCTGATAAATTGATTCTACTCTGGCTAGCAGTATTTTGCTTTGCCACTAGTAGGCCCCCATCTTTTGGGCATTATTTCCAACAGATAATCCCGCCGATGTCACTGCTTGCAGGAGCATTCATTTCACAGATGTTTGGCGGAATAAACATAAGAAAAGCCAAGTCAATTTTCACCAAAAGCAACTTCAACGCAACAGAAGCAGCAACCGTAGGAGTTATTGTCTTACTACTAATAACTTCGATTCCAGCTGCCTACATGCAGTCAATTCAATTTCCAAATTATAACATTAAATGGGAGTTTGTGGAGTGGAGATTCGCTGACGGGCAAAGCTTCGAAAATCAGACGTACCTTGCACAATATTTGCGAATGAATATTCCAAGGAACCGCAAAATTCTGGTTCATGGCTCGGCTGCAGAAATCTATTGGCTATCCGGATTCGAAGCTCCCGCCTATCCTTGGTCAAACCCACCCACTATGATTCCTGAATCAGAGTATCAAACTTTAGTAAATCTCGTACAAAATTTAAGTATAGACCGTATAGTTCTCTTTGCACAAGACCAGAAGGCGCTACATCAAAAATTAGACGACCCCATTGTCAACAGCACCCTGAGAAAGTACTTCTTCGAAAAACAAATTGACAATGCATGGATCTTCAGTAAATACGACTCAGAGGGAAGATACGTTGCCATTGATCTTTTGGATATGTTTCAAAACGCTTCATTGGAGTATATCAAGGTTGACGGCAGCACCGGGAATACCACAGCCGACTTCTCGTATAACGAAATTCTCATTCCTGCTAGATGCGTTTTGAACATAAGCGGAGACACACGATACGTAATTAGGCAACATCCATTACCGCTGAGCCCTGAGCCGCCTTTTGTTATGACATCTCGAATTGTCTATAATCTTACTCTGCCAAAAAACCCCGTACTAAAATACGGCATAGGATTGCACCAAGCAATTTGGAACATGTCTGACGGCGTAGAATTCCAGATTTCCTTAGAAGCTGATGGTGCAGTCCAGAACATCTTCCCAAATCATTTAAATCCAAAGGAAAATGTCACCGACAGACACTGGGTAGATTATGAACTTAACTTGACCAAATATGCCAACAAACAAGTTAAGATAATATTTGAAACACTGTCTGGCGAGAAAAACAATAGCAATTATGACTGGGCTTTTTGGGCAGCACCCGTCATATTGAACTCTGATGAGTGATTCCAATTGGGCAAACTTAGTACGTCCTCAAATAAGGTGACAAGATATATGCCTGATTTGATAACTTTACTTGGAGTCGAAATGGGAGATGTCTTCCTCACTGCGCTTCATTCAAGATAAATTTGCTGAGTATTACGCAAATAATGTTATTCAACCTCCCAGTTCAATCGAACAGCGTGAATTTGGATTTCTCTTATTTAAAGAGAGAATGATGGTGAGACATAGAAGATTCGAAAATGTAGACGCTCTTACCTCTTTTCTCCGAACAACAGTTCCTTCAGATGCTTATTATTCAAGTGCCTATTATGAGAGACCGGAAGAAGAAATGGACGAAAAAGGCTGGTTAGGCGCGGACTTAATCTTCGACATCGATGCAGATCATATCCCAACGCTTTGTGGAAAGACTCATGACACATGGACCTGTACCAATTGTGGCTTCATCGGCAAAGGCCCTGCACCTGAAAAGTGCCCAAAATGTGAAGAACAAAAATTTAGTCAACAAACATGGCTGTGTGAAACATGCTTAGCAAGCGCAAAAACCGAACTCATCAAGCTTGTTGATGTATTAATGAAAGATTTCGGGCTTTCTGCGCGAGAAATGAAAGTAGGATTTTCAGGACATCGGGGGTATCATCTGCACGTGGAAAGCAAAGAAATCTGGGCAATGGATCCGATGGCTCGAAAAGAAATAGTTGATTATCTGGTGGGAATAGGCTTAGAGCCTAGCTTTCACGGCTTAGGATCAAAAGGAGAAAGGAATTCACGGTTGCTTAGTAGACCATACTTAGATGATTTCGGATGGAGAGGAAGAATCGCTAAAGGAACCTATGAATTTCTAAAGGCTGCAACTCGAGAAGATTTAGAAAAAATCAGATTAAGCAAAAAAGCCCTCAACTCCATAATTCACAATAGAGAAACAGTTCTAGAAAGCTGGAAAGAAAAGGGAGAAGCTTGGAGAAAAATACAATATGTTGGTAGCGAAAGTTGGAAAAAAATTTTTCTGTATGGCATTGGGGAGCAGTCTATAAAAATTGACACCGTGGTAACTACCGACATTCATCGGCTGATAAGAATGAGCAATACTCTACATGGGAAAACTGGATTAAAGAAAGTTGAAGTGCCAGTTACTGAAATAGAAAGTTTTGATCCTCTTAAAAGTGCTTTAGCCTTTAAAGAAGGCACAGTAACAGTTTCTGTAACTGAAGTTCCCAAATTCAGATTAGGAGAAGAAACTTATGGACCTTACAAAAGAGAAGAAGTTGAATTGCCCACTGCAGCCGCAATGCTGCTCTTGTGCAAAGGAGCCGCAAAGGTGATTGCATAAATGTATGAAGAACTCTTTCAGGCATGGAAGAAGGAAAAAGAAAATGCTGAATTGCAAGCGTTGCCGAGAGATTTTTACGCCAACTTGGTTAATTACATGAAAAGGATAAGGGAAGAAAGTCGAATGCTCGACAAAAAAACCACTCGAGCAAAGCTTATGCATCGAGAGTTTGAAAACGCAAAAAAGATTGTCAAAGAGCTAGTAAAACTTCGCAGGGAAAAGATTTTCAGAAAGACTGTGACTGGAAGAATTTTATCAGAAGATTCCTTAACCACAGAGGAAAAAGGTCTATATCATGAATTTTTGCCTTTGGCCGAATCCTATCAAAGATTCTTAAAAGATGTTCTGCGAGGTCAAATAATCCAGCTTGATAGAGAAGCAAGGCCGAGGAAAGTGCTTGTGAGATTTGTTCAGGAGATTCCAGTGATAGTTGGGTCTGACATGAACATGTATGGACCATATAGAGCGGAAGATATAGCAACGTTGCCGTCTGAAAATGCCAGAATTCTCATTAAGCAAGGTGTTGCCATAGAAGTAGAGGCAAAAACATAGGTCAACTACACGTACATAAGTTCAAGCTTTGGTGGCTTTGTTGCCGTATACATTAAATATTCTAGACTTATTGGCGAACAGACAGTTTCGGTTCTACACCTGCAACATTTGAATTTGATTATTATCGGCGTCACTTTTTCCGTTGTATGTTCTAGTTCTGGTATTGCGAGATATGTGTGAATCATTTCGACTATTTGTGTGTCTCCAACCTCAAACTTTCCAGACTTCAGATAGCGAAGATAAACTACTTCAAATGCACATCCACAAGTCTTGCATATTGCCTGATGTAAAGTAGCAAGCAGTGGATTACGGTCAAAAGCACCTTCTCTTGCTTTCTTAATAATTTTGTCCTTAAGCACCTGCTGAGAAATTCCTTTATTTGGACTAAACTTCTTTTTCATACCGTTGTAATTCTATTCTTTTCCTCGGATATTCATTTTTTGGTTGATTGGCGAAATTAGGATGGTTTTGGAAAGAGTTTCCAGAAACCGTTAAATAGTCATTGTGTGGGTTGCTCTATACCGAAACAGTTAGTGATTACAATGAAAGTGCCAAAGGAAGTCAACACATACTGCCCAAAATGTAAGTCGCATCAAGCACATGCAATTTCCTTATATAAAGCTGGGAAAAGACGAGCTTTAGCAAAAGGAGAGCGCAGCCACAGACTGCGTGAAATGAAAGGTTACGGGGGGCAAAAATATGCTCGGCAACGAGACTTTGCTAAAACAACAAAAAAGCAAACGCTGAAACTGAAGTGCAGAAAATGCGGTTATACCCGGCATCAGGAAGGAATGCGCCTTAAAAAATTAACAATGGAGTAATAAGAAGGGTTTAGAGTGAGTGAATGGGAGAAGTTAATACCGAAGCCTAGAAGCAAGTTTGTTAGAGTAAAATGTCCTGACTGTGGAAATGAGCAAGTTGTCTTCAATCATATTACGAATATTGTGCACTGCAACATTTGCGGAGTAACACTTGCCAAACCTACTGGAGGAAAAGCTGAAATCAAAGGAGAAATTGTTGCAATTCTAGACTAACGTGAATGGGAGAGAAATGGAGCTTAAAAAGATCGAATGGCCAGAAGAAGGCGATCTTGTAATCGCCACGGTCAAAACGATAACAGACTATGGTGCCTACGTTGCACTAGACGAGTACCAAAAAGAAGGATTGCTACACGTATCTGAAGTTTCTTCCGGTTGGGTGAGAAACATCCGCAACTTCGTTCGCGAGGGACAAAAATTCGTCCTAAAAGTCTTGCGAGTTGACGCTGAAAAAGGTCACATCGATCTTTCCTTAAGAAGGGTTACAAAAAGAGAAAGAAAAGAAAGGATTCTCTTATGGAAGAAGGAAAGGAAGGCAGACAGCCTACTGCGGAGTACTTCCGAAGAATTAAAAATATCTTCACAGGAGATCTATGAGAAAGTTGGGGCCTTACTTGAAAAAGAGTTTGGAGGAATATACGAGGGGCTTGAAAAGACTGCCAGAGAAGGGGCTAAAGTACTATTAAAAGTTGGGATTCCTGAAAATATTGCTACCGTAATCGAAAAAATAGCAAGAGAAAAAATCAAGGTTCCAATGGTAAAAGTGAAAGGGATTCTGAGCCTCCAGTGTCCAAAACCAAATGGAGTAAATCTCATTCGAGATTTCCTCTTGGGCGCCCAAAAGATCGAGTCGAGTAGAGCTAAAATACACGTGTATGTTGTCGCACCACCAAGGTATCGCATTGTAGTCTCTGCAATGGATTATAAGGAAGCAGAAGAAATCTTAGGTAGAGCCACAGAGTCAGTCGTGAAAAACATGGAAAAAATTGGAGGTCAAGCAACTTTTAAAAGGGAGAAATAATGGGTTGGCTTTTAAGAAAATGTGAAAAATGCAGTAAATACACATTGAGGCGAGATAAATGTCCCTACTGTGGTGGACAAGTACGCATACCTCACCCAGCTAAGTTCTCCCCGGACGATAGATATGCAAAATATAGGCAAGCTATAAGAGAGGAATGAAATGAGAGAGACCACAATAAAAGAATTAACCAAAACCGATGTAAAAAATCCAGTTCTAATAGAAGGGCTTCCCGGATTAGGCATGGTTGGAAGAATTGCAGTAAATTTCCTCGCTAAACAACTAAAAGCAAAGAAAATCGCGGAATTATACTCGCCCCACTTTCCCTACTATGTACTTGTAAATAAGAAGGGAAATGTTAGGCTTCTTCACGGAGTATTTTCTATCTGGAAGAATAAGAGCAGAGAAGACATCATATTTTTAACAGGCGATAGTCAAGCACAAACAATTGAAGGGCAATATGATGTTGCTGATTGTATACTTCGTTTTGCTAAGAAAAAAGACGTAAAAACGATTATCACAATTGGTGGATATCGAAAAGAAGCAGAGAACACTCCAAAGGTAATAGCTGTCTCAACAAATCCTGCACTTTTGGAAACTGCATTACGTGCAGAGGCTATTGCTAGTTCTGCTGGAAACCCGATAGTTGGAACTGCAGGCCTGCTTTTGGGTATGGCGAAATTTGAAAAGATAGACGCCCTTTGTCTCCTAGGAGAAACCAGAGGCTATTTACCAGATCCCAAGGCAGCCAAAAGCATCCTCACAGTTCTACGGCGGATACTGGGGATTGAAGTTGATTTGGCTGAGTTAGACAAGGAAATTGTGAAGTTTGAGAAAATTGCGGAAAGAATGAAGGAAATTGAAGCTCGAAGAGAGACGTATACTCGCAAAATGCGTAGTTTAGAGGAAAGGCGTGTAACTTACATTTCATGAGACACGATTAATATTTGACTTCGAAAATGCCTACAACCCCATAAGCTCCGCTGTAGGGCTTGCTTTTGGGTCCCTCGCCTGTTTTTCCAGCGGAAGTATATACAAGTTGGAAGTGTTCTCCAAACTTTGCATCAGGTGACTCGCCAAATTGAGAATTTACATCATACTTTACATTCTGCATCATTTTGTAAATTACCGTACTGTTTCCTATGGCGTTCCATCCTTTTTCTTCATATTGTTGAGTATCTGGGTTGAATTCCCTTATTAGGTAACCAGTGTCATTTAGACCAGTCCATTTTTCAGAAATGCGTGCCATCCATCTCCATTTGCTCTCCTCACCCCACCCAAGGTCGCTTCCCTGAGTATCAAAAGTGATAAATATTGCTACATGAGTTACATAATTGCCTCCTATGTGAAACTGCTTCAGGATTTCAATAGCCCTAGTTTCGTTTGATAGGAACATCTGAGCGACCTTTTCTATCTGGGTCATATTCAAAGTACCGTTATCTGACAAGGTAGTCTTATTGCCAATAATTGAGATCCAATATCCATAATCCCACCAGCTAACCACAATCTTAACGCTTTCGTTGTTTCGCATCCAATTCAATGTGTAAAACCAGTCGGTAACAGTTTCGTCAGGTTTAATGGGCATTGACCCTGCAGCGATTGTAACAGGCATGTATGCATGGTCAAAAACTCGCGGGTATATCGATCTAGGACTTGGCAACACAAGAGTAAATGTTAGCAAGAGGAGCATAACTATTAGAAAGGCGCCGCTAAATTCCTTGCCCACATGCGCTTGAAATCCTATTTTTCTTCTCGGAATTATTGGGGCTTCCTTCATAACGGTTATAAATGGTCGTAATATACGTGTCAGAGCGAGTGCCCAAAGCAGGCAGAATGCAGGAGCCATGAGGAGGCTTAAACGGACCATAGAGCCGGCGAAATAGACTGATGTCAGCCCAAAAATGATTAGGAAGAGGTTTCGGTTTGTCGGATTCTGTGCCGCAAAGAATAAGCCAACAGGTATGAAGAAAATTCCTATTCCAAAGTCGTAGTAGAAGGATCCCCAAGCGGACGGTCTGTGTTCTTGCACAGACTCTATGAGAGGATAGAAAAGACGTTCATAGGGGTTTAAGATTGACATGTACTTGGTACCTATAGGTAGGATAACTCCTAGCCATGAAAGTGCTAAAAACAGAGCTGCAGAGAAAACTAGGAAACTTATCACTAAGATTATTTTTCTTCTGGGAGTTTTTATGTACCGTGTAGCTTGGAAAAGGCAAAGTAATAAGAAGATTCCCAGCGCTACGATAGTAGTTGCCTCTGTTAGAAATCCGAATCCTAGCAAGGGAATATTTACTGCTATAAAAAGAGATGTTCCGAATGCTATGCTGTAGGATAATAGTAGACGCGGTGTATATCTTCGTAGAAGAATAAGAACGAAAACAAAGAGAAGAGCCATTCCAAGAGGATACCTTGAAGCGCCCCATGATGCAAGAGTATAGCCAAGAGACAGACCCGCCGCAGCTGCATAAATTGCATTGCTTCTAACTGACCTTTCAGGCTCTATGGATCTTAGAAAGAAGAAGGCGAAAAGTAGTATGCCAAAAATTCCCACAGTTTCATCATCGAAAAATCCTAAGGCTGTTCGGCTGATGTAGGAGCCGTTTAGGGCAAGGAAGAGCGCTGAAAGAAGCCCCACTTCTTTGCCACCTATGTCTTTGCCTAGGAAGTACATTACTAAGCATGTTAATGTACCCATAATCACAGGAAAGAGTATACAGAAATTGTAAAGTGGATCGGCTGATAGAGGATTTATGTTCGAAGGTAAGACTATTCTTATTCCTAACGCGTTTAGTATGGAATAGAAGAATGCAGCTGTGGCGGGAAGCCCCGGATAAGACATTGCAATATTGCGTCCCCATGGATACCAACTCATAGTATCGCGCCAATAAACCCATGAGTTAGGTCCAAAGAAGCCGTTATCAACCATGTGCCTTGCTAGCTTATATTGGTAATGCGGATCGAACTCTGAAAGATAGTAGCCCCAACGAATAGGAAGAAGTCTAACTGTGAAGGCGAGGAAAAGAATAAGGAAAAGCAAGGACGCGTATATAAGAGAGGAATGGGATATTTTGAAGCGAAGAGCACCAACACTTTTCAAAGCTTCAGTAATTTTCTCTCTGCGAAACATTCTTCTGACATTCATTAAGAAGCCTTTCCTCTCAGAGGAATTCAATGAACCCTTTTATTTCTCTTACGGTTATTGAGAAACACTTGCACAATTTGCAGACGATATTATGTTTTTTGTTCATGTGCCAGCCAGTTGTGTTCTCTTTATTTTAGCTTCTTCATATACTCCGCATATTGCTGTGCAGTCATTAGTTTTTCTAAATCCTTCTTCAAGTTGGTTGGGCGAACTTTCATGATCCATCCATCTTTGTATGGATCTTTATTCAGGAGTTCTGGGCTTTCTGCGAGTTTTTCGTTTACTTCAGTTACTTCACCCGATATGGGCGTGAAAACTTCCGAAACAGCTTTCACTGACTCCACCGTTCCTATAGATTGCGTTTGCTTCAGTTTAGATCCGACTGTGGGGAGTTCTACGTAGACAATTTCATGCAGTGCTTTTTGTGCATAGTCTGTTATTCCTATAATAGCGTAGTCTTTTTTTACTAGTATCCATTCATGCTCTTTTGAGTAGTAAAATTCTTCTGGAATATTGTAGCCTTCTACATTCATTAATTTTTCCTCATGTGGTGTTTTATGGACCTTATGCCTTTGTTTTGCCTTTACCTTGCGCAAATGCTTTCAGTTTTTCTTCGAAGATTCTTCTTATTGGGAATCCGAGTGAGGAGGCATAAGTGTTGAAGTCAACTACGCTTATTTTATTCTTTATAGCTAAATCTTGAAGTCTTCTAATCATGTCGCCTGCCATAGAGTAGCATGGGGCATAGCCGACCATGGAAAGGAAGAAAAACGTCTGATTATAAATCATCTTTTTGGATAGACCTGTTTCTTTGTGTGCCCATTCAACAAAGTCTGCTATGCTTTGTTTGCCCATGTTTATTCTTGCGTCAAAAATGGCTCTTAAGAACCTCATTATGCGCCATTGCCGAGTGACAAATTCGTTCTCAAGCAACATCGTCTCAATATCTGAGTTCACCTTTAATATTTCAAGAAATTCTGCTTCATCTTTATCGAGAGTTTTCTTTTTAACAAGTTTAGTAAGCATTCGCATGAATTCAAATTCTCTGAAAAATGAAATGCCATCAGATATTTGTGTTGCAAACCCTGTTGAACCAAAAAGTTCTGAGAATGTAGGCTTCGCAGCATATCGAGTCATCGAATTCGAGAAGTTTACTGCATGCCCATACTCTTCATGTAATAATGACTGGATTATATCTGGAAGACTTGAGGATGGAGAAGCACTCGTATCTGTAGTGACGAAGAAAATATTGAATGGTTGATCAGTCCAGCCATTAATTGGCATCATAGCAGCTGTTGGTATGAAATTGACCAGATACGAAGGCGTCTCGATAACACGTGTTTCATATTTCGGATTTATTCTAACGATGTGCTTTTCGAAAACTTTTTGAGATATCTTCCGAGTTTGCTTCACGAAATCTAGTACTTGCTGTTTTGGGACGCTTCTGCGTTTAGTCATCTCTTCCTCGACGATTTCAGCGCTATCTCTTGTTCCGTAAATTTTCGCAAGTTTCTTAGCGACTTTTTTAAGGTAGGGCATTTCTTCTTGAAGCCATTTCGTTGCCTTTGTTTCTATTTGAGTTACAGTCTCAGGGTATCCCCAGTATTCTTTGAGTAGTTTAGGGTAGATAGATTTGTGGTTTATTTTGTTCTGTGTCTTTTGCAGTATTGGGTATACTTCGCTGAAGTCTCCTCTTTTGATGCCCTCAACCGCATAGATTTTTCTATATTCTTGAACCTTGCGTTTTAGATTTAAGAGAGTATTTTTAAGTTTCTCATCTTTTGTTTCAGATATTATTGTGTCAAGTATTCCTATTAGCCCGTCTGTTTTCTGGCATGTGAGAATCTTGATTTCGATTGGCCAATCTTTTTTTGAAAGCAGTTCTACGTATGCGTCAAGTGCTTGTTCACCGTAGTTGGCTAAGGATGTCAGATGGTCAGCAACTATTCTCTCTTTTACAAGGTGAATGAAGAATGTGTCTGTTAGGTCTGATGGAACCATGTAGGGTTCATGAAATTCTAAGGCAACAATTAGGTTAGTAATTAGTGCATGTTGTATTTTGTTTTCAGCTTCCTTCAAAATGTTAGCTAGCTTCTTTTGTGCTGTTGTGAGGTTCTTCCTTGATGGAATAAAGAATTTTCCTGCGCATTCTTCCACTCCATGAATGTAGACGGCGGATGGGCTGAGTTCCTTTAGAAGTTCGAAAAGTTTCTCTTCAACGGCGCTCATTTCTGAGAGGACAGGATTAAGACCCATTATCATTTTCTCCCTTCTGCTTAGTTTGCAGAATTCTCATTGAAAAAGAGTTTACGTATTTAAGGGCTACTTAAAACAGTTTTCTCAAGAGATGTTTATGTTTTGAACGTAGGAATTAGTTTCTGCGCTTCTTCGGGATGATACTCTTTGCCAAGTAAGACGATTTTGTCCGGGGCTCTTCTTTGATAAAAAGGAAGCCTGACAATCACTCCTTTTGTTTGTTTGTCTCTTATTTTCACTGTAACCGCTTCGCCTTCTGTAGCATATTCTGTTGGGACATATGCCATGGCTATTCCGCATTTTAGTTGAGGCGACAAGGTTCCGCTTGTCACAGACCCTATCTTTTTTCGGTTTTTCCATACTTCAAGATTTGGGCGAGGAATACCTCTTTCTGTCATTCTTATTCCGACTCGTTTCTTTTTGATCCCCTCGTCCTTCTGCTTTAGCAAGGCCTCTTTGCCTATGAACTTATCCTTCTGAAGTTTCACAACAAAACCTAATCCTGCTTCCAATGGTGTAACGTTCTCATCAATGTCATTGCCGTAAAGGCATAGCCCAGCTTCTAGCCTAAGTGTATCTCTAGCACCCAAGCCACAAGGTTCTATTCCTCCTTTTTGACCAGAATCTAATATGGCGTTCCACACATTCACTGCCTTTTCGGGCTTTGACAAAGGTGTATTCCAAACAAAGATTTCAAATCCATCTTCTCCTGTGTATCCAGTTCTTGAAGCAAACGTATCAGCTCCTGCTAACCTGGTCCAGCCACATTTGAATCGACCAATTTTGCTCAGATCCTCATTTGAAAGTTTCTGCAGAGTTTCTTCTGCTCTTGGCCCTTGCACTGCGAACATTGCAACGTTGTCTGAAATGTCTTCAATTTCCGCCTTGAAAGTTTTAGATTGGCTGATTAACCAACTATAGTTCTTTCTCCTATTAGCCGCGTTGTAGACCATAAGAAACTTTTCTGTTTCTAGTCTCGATAAGACAAAGTCGTCTTTTATGCCTCCTTGCTCGTTGCAGATAGTAGAGTATTGTGCTGATAGTGGAGTTAATGCGGCTACATCGTTTGTTGTTATGTAGTTCAGAAATGATTCAGCGTCTGGTCCAGTGACTAGTGTACGTCCCATGTGGGTGATGTCGAAAATGCCAACAGCATTCCTTACTGCAATATGCTCAGGTATAATTCCTTTATACCACATCGGCATTTCAAATTCTGCGAACGTAACCATTTCACTCTTTGTCTTATGAAACTCGTAAAGATGTGTTATCAATCCAGACTTACTCAATCAGTCAACTCCTAGACTAAAATCTTACTCGGTAGCTTTAACTTCAACAATGGTCGGTATTAACGATAGTTTTCTACCACATTTTGGGCATTTACCGTCGTGACTTTGGATAATCTCTTCTGGAGGCTTCAGTTCACTGCCTTCATAAAGAACTGTTTTGCATTGCTGACAAATAACGCGTTCAGGCATAATTTCACGCTCAACAAACGCCAAAATACAACAGTTGCAAACTATTTATGAATTTCTGTACGAACCACTGTAAAACCTATCACAAGTGAACCGAATATTTACCTAAGCACTTCAGAAAGACAACTAATAAAAAATGAGGTACTCCAAAACCGGAAAAACACAAAGAATTCATTTAGTGAACCTTAAAGGTTAAGTTCGTCTTTTCATAAGCCACTTTTTGGGAATCTACACGATGAGAGAAGTTCCAAAATATATCGGGGAAGTTTTAGGCGTGCCAGGCGCGTTTGGAAAATATCAGATTGCTGAAATAACAACTATTAATCCTAAAGGAGAACCAGAAACTTTTCCAGTCTACACCAGTTACAACAAAGAAAGACGCAAGATAATTTTTAAGACATCAATTGCCGCCACAAGAAAAGTTAGAAACATTCAAAACAATCCACGTGTAGCGGCTCTCTTCTCAAATATGGTAGTTAGTTCTCTCAGAAAATTTCCGATAATACTAGTTCAAGGAAAAGCGAAAACGTATGACCCGGAGCCGTCAGGTCTAACTTACCTACGCCAACAAAGTAATGAAACGCGGCGAAAATGGGATTGGCGCCTGATTCCTATCAGAATTGAAATTGACATTGAGAGAATCTATGTGTGGAAATATCGAAACCTGGATGAAAAGCCGGAAATAATTGAGGTGAAATCCAATGAGTGATAAGGTTATTCTTGAAGTCAAGGAATATTCATACTGCGTTTTATCTTTCATCGACGAAAGGGGATATCCATTTAGCATTCCTCTGACATTCCAAAGAAAGGGAAAAACGCTGGTTGCTGAGAAACCGAGAAGCCTTATCCATGATTTTGCGGAGCCTCAGAGGGCACATGCGATTTTCCATAGTGTAAATGAAGACTTCTCCAACCCCAGACAAATCTTATTTAAAGGGCAAATAACAGAAACGAAAGAAGGCGAGCTAGTATTTAAAATCGAGTCCTTTTCGAGAGGCTGGGTTACTCGGAGAGATGCTACAGATGAATTTATAAGAGACGCCAAGAAACGAGCCCAAAGATACTTAGACCAAAAAGGGATCACATGGTATAAGATAACGGAATACTAATGCGACTATCGAGTTTCAATTCTTTTCTACGACTAAAGTTCATTAAGTTTATAATTTCCGTATACGCTTTAAAAGAAAGGAATTAGTCGAAGATGGAAAAACACACTTTAATCATTACAGAGAAACCTGACGCAGCACAAAGAATAGCAACAGCTCTGGACAATAAAGGCAACCCTCAAAAACTAAAAGAAAATGGGGTCCCTTATTTTATTGCTCAAAGAGACAAGAAACTCGTCATAGCTCCGGCGCTTGGGCATCTCTACACTATAACACATGGGAGAGGAGGAAGAAACGATTATCCTATTTTCGATTTCAAATGGGTACCAAAATATCTCGTTGAAAAAAACGCTAAACAAACTCGTGCATGGATTCAGACTATTTCAAATTTAGCAAAAAACGCGAACGAATTCATCAATGCCTGCGACTATGACATTGAAGGAAGCCTAATAGGCTACTGTATACTCAAGTATGCCTGCGAAAACAAAGAGAACATTGCAAAAAGGATGAAGTTCTCCACACTGACTAGAGATGAGCTAGAAAAAGCGTATGAAATGCCTCTTCCACGTCTGGACTTTGCATTAATAGAAGCTGGAAGAACAAGACATGAGGTAGATTGGCTCTATGGCGTAAACCTTTCAAGGGCACTGACCTCCGCAGCTAATCGCTCCAGTGGAAGATACATAACATTAAGCACAGGGCGAGTACAAGGTCCAACTCTAAACTTTCTGGTTGAAAGAGAAAAAGAAATCCAATGTTTTGTTCCCACACCATTCTGGGAAATAGAAGCAGAGGTCGAAATAGACGGCTCAAAATACGAAACAGAATACGAAAAGCATGAAATCAAGAAGAAAGAAGAGGCAGATGTTGCTGTCGAAGATTGCAAAGGAAAAATGGGCAAAATAAAAGAAATAGAAATAAAAAAAGCTCGGATAAGGCCTCCAATTCCATTTGACATAGGAACCTTGCAAACCGAAGCTTACAGTTTTTTTGGTTATGCCCCAAGAAGAACAATAAGTATCGCGGAACGACTCTATCTACAAGCCCTAATTTCTTATCCACGAACCGGCAGCCAAAAACTGCCAATAGCAATCAATTATAAAGCAATATTGACAGGGCTAAGTAGGGCGACAGTCTACAAAACCCTTGCTTCGCAACTTCTTAGGAAAGAAGAGTTAAGGCCAGAAGAGGGCATCAAAGATGATTCAGCACATCCGGCAATTTATCCAACTGGCAACTTGCCTGAGACAGAGTTGAGTGCGCCTAAAAGGAAGATTTGGGATTTGATTGTTAGGCGCTTTTTATCGGTTTTTGGCGAACCTGCATTAAAGCAGAGTATGAAAGTTTGCATAGTAGTTGATGACCACCGCTTCTATCTTCGTGGGAGGCAAATCTTGAAGGAGGGTTGGATGCAGTTTTACAAGCCATACCTAAGAATTGAAGAAGTGTTGTTGCCTCCATTGAAAGAAGGTGAACTAGTCAAATTAACGCAAGTGGTAAGAGAGGACAAGTTCACTAGCCCCCCACCACGATACAATTCAAGTAGTCTACTTAAGAAAATGGAAGAAGAAAGTATCGGAACGAAGGCAACAAGAGCAGATATAATTGAAACACTCTATGATAGGAGGTATATTGCAGAAGAAAGAATAAGCGTAGCATACTTAGGATTCGATATCACAATGATTTTAGCCAAGCATTGTCCAACAATAATTTCAGTAGAATTCACACGAGATTTAGAAGAAAAAATGGAAAAAATTCAAAACCAAAACGAGAATAAAGAAAATGTGTTGGCAAAAGCAATTCAAACATTGAAACCAATGCTCGATACGCTTAAAGAAAATGAACAAAAAATAGGTAAAACATTAAGTGACACAATTAAAAAAGCAAAGATACAAGAACGCATCATAGGCAATTGCCCAAACTGCAGCACCGGTAGACTTATGATTTTATACTCTCGCAAAACGGGAAAACGATTCATCGGTTGCACGAATTACTTCCAAAACCTTTGCAAAATTTCCTTTCCGCTCCCACAACGTGGGACGGTGAAACCAATTGGAAGGAATTGTCGTGCATGTGGATGGCCAGTGTTGCAAGTACGCATTTATGGAAAAAGACTTTGGACGCTATGTTTCAATCCCCAATGCCCACTAACCGAAGAAAGGAGGAAACGTGATGAAATGCAAGATTTGCGACAGAGAAGCAATGACCAAATATTGTGAGCTACATGAAAAAGCACATGAAAATATAGTTCAAAAGTACAACGTTTGGAAGAGGGCATCAGAAATTTCGTGGAAAGAATACTTAAATGAAGTGATAAACAATTCGTATACAGGAATATGGGCCAAAGAAGTGGCAAAGGACCTGCTCAGCGAGATAAAGTGACTTCACTTGGTAGAGTAAAGTTTTTCTAAGTATCTCAGAGAAAAAGGCTTCAAAATTTCACCGCCCTTTACGCTAACAATAAATGATTTTATCTCTCCCAGAGTTTCTGCCCATTCTACCCTATGTTCTGTTATGAATTTCGAATAGTCTGTATAGTCTTTATGAAAAGATATCATCAGTCCATCCATTCCAGTCCCGTCAGAAGCAAAAATGATGTTCGGGTGATCCATCATCCATTTCTTGCACCTTTCAAGAGTTCTTTTTTGTTCTTCCTTTGATTTAGATCCTCCTCTTATGTTCACAAAAGTCACCGCCATTAACTCAAGTTCAAGTTCGCCCCAATTTGGTATAATCGTATATTCAACGATTGCCTTCTCTTCCAGTTTCTTCCTCAACCTAGTTGCGGTTGGCTGAGATACCTTGAGAACCTTCGCTAACTCCCTATCACTCCTTTTCGAACCCTTCATCAACTCAAACAACAACTGTTGCATGACTTTCTTATACATAGGTGCAACTATGAAAGATTCGAAATAAGAAAGTTTCTGCAAGTAAGGAAAAAAGGAATGTTTAAATGGGTTTACTGGAAGATTCATATACAATAATGGAGTTGAAGAACGTGACAAGACAGGTAAGAAAGCAAGCGGCGTCCCTTTCCTATTTTATACAGAAGACATACTGGAAAATAGTAACCATTAAACCGTCAATCTTGCTGATCGCAATCACAGTAACCGCAGCCTCCATTTTCTTCCTTGGAGGAGGGGTATATGACCTCTTAGAACAACCAGCTTTCGCCGTCTTCATCCAAGGAAGACCCTATTTCGCATACCCATATAGTCTAAGCGAACAGTTCCTGGGCGAAAGCATGTTCGTAATGATTCTTTATGGTCTGGGAACAGCTGGGCTTCTGGTAACATATCAAAGTACAAAATATGCTTACAGACCGCGTCAAGCTTTCATGTTGTTGCTGATGGGCGTTCTCGTAATGATCATCGCATACATCTTTGTGGAATACGCTTTTATTGCCAGATGGAGCTATCCCACAGGCTAATTTAAGAGAAGTTTTCCATCCTTCATTATCAAGTGCCCATCAATCTTCATAGTAGGTCTCAGAAGAATTCCGTCTACATGGATTTTGCTTTTGGTATGTCCGCCAACATAAGAAGTGTTGTCTCCCAGTGCGATGTGAACTGTCCCCAGCACTTTCTCATCCTCAAGCACTACACCAGTTAGGCGTGCATTTGGGTTGGTGCCGATGCCAAGCTCTCCGATATTATATGCATTCTTGTCTGCAGACTCTAGAAGTCTCTCAAGTCGAGTTGCATCTGGGCCTTGAAATTTTTGAGCCCATCCATTCTTGATAGTTATGGTTAATGGTTGCTTCACAGTTTTGCCCATGCTATCTATGACCAGCGTGCCCTGAGTTGTTCCCTCTACTGGAGCCAAGCATGCTTCGCCTGCTGGCAGATTCCCCCAATCACCAGACTTATGATAAAGTCCTGTGTCTCGTATGGGCGCCCTTCCTTCTATATTCATAGTTAACCTTGTTCCTGAAGGGGTTGTGATTTCCACGTTTTTTCCTTTTTCGAGAATTTTGGCGATTTTTATCGTTCTATTTGCTATGTCCTTATAGTCTGCAGTTAATCCCCCGTAGCTCATCATGTCTTCTGTGATGCCTGGCATGCTTGCAATTCTCGCTCCTTTTTTTGTAGCTTCTCGTCTGGCATCAGTGTGAGAGAGCGACCTTGTAGTTGGTATTAAGACAACATCAGATGCTTTCATGGCTTCTCTAATCGGCTTCAGAGGTTCCTCACCACTTTGCCCCATTGGTTTCATGATGGAAATCACTGTTTTCGCGCCTAAGGCAGCTGATGCATATGCGAAGGCTTCTGCAATTTTCACCTTTCCTGTATCGGTTACGATAAGCACGGTTTCGTCTGGTTTAATGTTCATGCAGGTTTCCACAGCGGTTCTTGCACCTTTCATGATAGACAAATTGTGAAACATGTACTCAGAAAGGCTCCTTTTTCACATTTAAATGATATGCGATGAAGTTGGTTAAAAGATGTATGGGAGGCGTCACAATGAGTATGATTAAGGCAACTGGCAGGGAAGGCGGTGAAATAAAGAGTGAGAAGAAAAGAGCACCGACAACAAAATCTAATTGGTCTGCAACGGGAAAGGATGCACCTAGAGGAATATTCAGCCTGCGCTTTATGAAAGAATGAACTAAATCACCTATCAACGCCCCTAATGACAGAACAAATCCGAGCAACACATGGGGAGGTTGAAAGATAAGAAGATTACTTTGAACAATGCCAACAAACGTGCCAATAAGTAAGCCAGAAAAGAAACCTCGAAAAGTCTTATGGGCACCAAACAAAGGTTTTCCATCAATAAAGTTTCTGGCAAAATCCATTGGAGTACCTCCGCCAAAAATCACCGGAACAGCATTGGCGCAATAAGCTGGAAGTATGAAGTACAAAGCTTGGGCGATGAACTCAGCGGCTGTAGTTGTCATATGTCATCACATCTGTTCTTGTGTTTAAAGAAATAAGATCTAGTAGTGACAATCATGGATTCCTGTTTTTTCTATTGTGAAGTAACAGCTTGTTAAGCGTTTATGTTTTGGGTGTCTCTCTAGAATGGCATTGACTACCTTTGTGCGTCCAGCAGGCTTCAATCTAAGCACAACGTCGGACCAGAATTTTAGAACTCGTGTAGCTACGGGCTCCACATTGACTTTGGCTTCAATCAAAATGCTCCGCACCTGACTAGTAATAAGAACTGCTTTCTTGTGCGTTTTAGCGATTTGTGCTAGGCATGCAAGTTGTCTGTTAAGCTCGCGATTCAACGCAAATCTTTCTTTTTGATTCTCACCGAATTCAGCACGATATAGAGAAGTGAAAGTATCTACAACAATCAAACCAACTTTTTCGGTTGTATACTCTTCAAGGTGGTCCATTGCGAGGGTTTGTTCTTGAAAAGTGTTTGGCTTGAGCAAAATGATTAATGGGGAAAGTTTTTCAAGGTCATAATATGCTATTTGTGACAGCCTCCTTGCAGAAAATGAGTTATCAGCATCTATGAAAACGACTTTCTGCCCTTTTCTAGCACAGTTGACAGCGCATTGTATTGCCAGCGTTGTCTTTCCTGTTTCTGCTTCTCCATAAACCAATGAAACATCGCTAATAAGAAATCCTCCGTTTAACAGTCGGTCCAAAGAAATACAGCCTGTTGAAATTGCGTCCTGCAAAGGCGTCACACAAAGCGAATAATTAACCTAAAATTATAAAGATTGCTTTGAGCTATGAGTCTGCGTCTCACATTCCTACATCACAATCTATTTAAGATACTCATAAAAGGAATGATAACAACATTAGACGAAGGACTTGACATGAAGGGCTATGTGATCGCAGACATAAACGCCTTCCAGTCAATTGATGTTCTACTCCTTATTGAATGTGAAAGGACGGTTCCATGAAAGCCAAAATCGCTGTTGCAACAGTATCTGGAAAAGCCTACTATAAACTAGTAAACGAATTGAAAAGTAGAGGACTTGCTTTTCTCAGTTTGAAACCATGGGATTCTATGCCTCTTGACATTGAAGTGGTCATAACAACAGAAAAAGAACACAATTTAGTTAAACATCCCAAAGTCCTCTTTTATGAAGATAACGTTGATTCAGCGATAATTATTGATGAAGCAGTGCGTCTTATTCAGGGAAAAAAGAATTATGAGAGAGTTGTTGTTGGAATAGATCCTGGCGAAACTTTTGGTGTTGCAATTCTTGGCGACGGAAACGTTATAGAAACTTTTAGCTGCTCAAGTTCGGAAGAAATAGTGAAAGCTATATTGCAGGCTTTTGGAAAGACTCCCACGTCGATAAATGTAGTTAAAGTGGGTGATGCTCCAATCTATACGAAGGAATTGCTACATTTATTGGACGATGCTTTGCCAGAAAATGTCACAATTGAAGTCGTAAGCGAAGCGGGAACAAGCCATTTCGCAAGGGATACTACTCACAGAAGGGGCATAAGAGACATGATGTCAGCAGCATTGATCGCGGGAAGAAAAGGGCAATTCTATTCGAGGAGAAAAGGACGATGAAACATACTGTTGAAAAGGGCAAAACTCTGCTTGTGGATGGGCCATCTTCTGTGACCGTGCTTTCGGGAGAAGCTAAAGTTTTGGGCGCATTATTAAAGGTTGGAGAAAGATTTGTGATACGGGAAGGAAAGCGTACACCTCTT
>Ga0315314_1000494_pt1 | contig 43020 bp, 22 predicted proteins | sample TDP9_MG_FD_203631 | JGI IMG/M metagenome (GOLD analysis project Ga0315314, IMG submission 203631) | Freshwater sediment microbial communities from Lake Towuti, South Sulawesi, Indonesia - TDP9 | ecosystem: Environmental > Aquatic > Freshwater > Lake > Sediment | place: Indonesia: South Sulawesi... | reverse complement strand
ACAGCAGGGTATCAGGTAAAGGAACAGAAGACAGAGGTCAGAAGGCAGAAGACAGAAGGAAGAAGAAAGAAAACGGAAGGCAGAAGACAGAGGACAGGTTATCAGGTTATCAGAAAATCAGGGTGCAAGGCATCAGGACAGGAGGGTATCAGGATTAGAGTGAATTAGTGAATTAGAGAATTGGAGATTAGGTTATCTGGACAGCAGGGTATCAGGATTAGAGTGAATTAGTGAATTAGAGAATTAGTGGATTAGTTAATTGGAAGACAGAAGGAAGAGGACAGGTTATCAGGTTATCAGGTTATCAGAAAATCAGGGTGCAAGGCATCAGGACAGGAGGGTATCAGGATTAGAGTGAATTAGTGAATTAGAGAATTGGAGATTAGGTTATCAGGATTAGAGTGAATTAGTGAATTAGAGAATTGGAGATTAGGTTATCAGGATTAGAGTGAATTAGAGAATTAGAGAATTGGAGATTAGGTTATCAGGATTAGAGTGAATTAGTGAATTAGAGAATTGGAGATTAGGGTATCAGGATTAGAGTGAATTAGTGAATTAGAGAATTGGAGATTAGGTTATCAGAATAGCAGGGTATCGGGTAAAGGAACAGAAGACAGAGGTCAGAGGGCAGAAGGCAGAGTGCAGAAATAAGAGGGAAAAAATGAGGGCTGGCAGGGTATCCGCCGCAAGGCGTCCTCCCTTGGGGGACGCCTTACGGTGCTTTCGGGAAAGCTGCCAGCCCTTTTGGGTAATAAAAATGGTGTGTGGTTATTCCGGGCGTTTTATTTCTTTCTGGGTCGGCCTATTGGGCCAGGGTCGCGATTTCTTAGGGTATAACTGCCCGGTTGTAGATGCGGACATCGTCAATCAGGCCGGACCAGTAAGTTCCGGCCCCCATAGCTTTGCCGGTTCCGATGTAGAGGCCATTAACTGAAATATCCAGATTATCCTGTACATCCTCAGCCACGACAACGCCATCAACGTAGAGTCTTCTGTAATAACCATCCCAGACAAAACCTATCCTGTGCCAGTTGCCATCGGTGATAACGGCCTCTGAAGCGAGCGAGCAACTATTCCGTCCGGCCATTGTAAGCTCGGTCATCAAGGCTCCCGTCGATGGATCCGTGTAGAGCCAATTTGCCTTACCCATTTGCGACAAAACGACCTGGCCGGGAGCACCGCCTTTGATCCATGCTAAAACGCTGTAAGACTCTTTTTCTGGACTCGGGGCCATACCTGTCACAACATAGTCGTCCACGCCATCAAGTTGAAGTGCACCTTTCACCTGTCCAGAATTCGGTTGCCATATAGGTTCACCCAAAGCATAACCGTTATTGTCTCCGGCACTATCAGTGACTACCATCCCCTCGGTCTCGTCCAACCCCCAGTGAGCAATCAGTGTCGGGTCGTTCACTTCTTCAAATAAATGCTCAGCAAGGATAATCAGGTCCTGGACATCTACTATGCCGTCACCCCAAGGCATCGGGCCGATATCGCACATCGGTTCATCTGTACCCCAGTGGTCAACCATTATGCATACGTCGGCGGAGTCGACAATTCCGTCGCCGTTGAAGTCAACGATTGGGATGATCGGTGCCTGCCACGCCTCGGTGCTCGAAACAACGAAGTACAGTGTACGCCCATCCGGCGAGATGCGTGGTACAGCATCGTTCGAGGGCTTGTTGACCTTCGAGCCAAGGTTGACCGGGGGCTGCCAAGGATCGGAGAGACTTGCCCGCCTGGTCATCCACAGATCGCTGGAGCCGTACCCGCCAGGACGGGGCGACGACGGCTCGATCCACATGCCGGAGAAGAGGAGTAACAAGCCGTCTGGCGAAAGAGAGGGCCACTCCTCGTCGTAGGGGCTATTCACGACGGGTCCGAGATTCACCGCATTACCCCAGGGATCGTTCACAGTCGCGCGCCGTGCCACATAGAGGTCGAGGGCACCATACCCGCCGGACCGCCAGGAGTCGAAGTAGAGTTCCAAGCCATCTGGTGAAATCCAGGGAACTTCGCTGACGTTGCCAGGCCCGTTGATCTCCGGCCCCATCTTCACGGCCGGACCCCAAGGGTCGTTCTTCGTGGCCCGCGTCGTCATGTATATGTTCAGCCTGATAGCGTCTTCGTACGGCCGGTCGGAGTCGAAATAAAGGGTAAGTCCGTCGGCGGAGATGGAGGCGAGGAACTCGTAACTTGGACTGTTGACCGCCGGCCCGAGATTCTGCGGGGGACCCCAATCGTCGTCCACCGAGGCACGTTTCAGTACCCACAAGTCAACGAGGCCTTGACCTCCAGCCCGAGTGGAGGCAATGTACATCTCCAGCTCATCGTAGGAGAGGCATGCGATGAAATCCATACCGGTTAGGCCTGACGCGACCCTCACCGGTTCACCGAAGGTGAAATCTGCGCTTGCACTCCCGCCGCTAAGCACCATCGCGGCCACGACTCCAAATAACATTACTTTAATTTTTGCACAATTTAACCAATTCATAATAAACCTTCCTTTCTGCCCCGCCCAGCGCTGGGCGGGGCAAATAACGTTAAATAAACGACTTTTTGAACACATTACACTTTCTCATTTGCACCATCCTTTCTTAACTGTTCTACGCTGCTATCGCAGCCAGTTTGCACAAAGGAACCTAACGGTTTCTGCCTTTTTGGCAAACAAGATAAATAAAACGTTATTAACCATCCCAAACCCCGCGATTAAATCGCGGGGCTAACCTGGTTTTCCGCCCTTAACTCCGTAAAAAATTTTCAATCCTGCGCAAAATCTTTTAATTTTTTTCGGGAATATGAGAAAAGTTGCATCATTTGGATTATCTCCTCCAAAATACTTTTAGACGTGAATTTGATAATATACCATCCGACCTGTACTTTTCAAGAGAAAAACTGAAAAAATCTGTGAAATATCGGGAGAAAGAGCGACGGGCAAGAATTAAGAATAGTAGATTAGTTAATTGGTTAATTAGTTAATTGGAAGACAGAAAACAGATAGGAAATAAATACGAAATACGAAGCACGAAATCCGAAACAAATTCAAATGACAAAAATAACAAATTCAAAAAGGAGATTGCTTCGCTGAGTTCGCAATGACTTTTGATGAATATCGAATGCCGAACAAGGAATATCGAATGTCGAAGTTGAGATTGCTCAGGTTATCAGGTTATCAGGAAATCAGGATTATAGTGAATTAGAGAATTAGTTGATTGGTTAATTGGAAAACAGAAGGCAGAAGACAGAGGACAGGTTATCAGGTTATCAGAAAATCAGGATGCAGGTTATCAGGCCAGCAGGGTATCAGGTAAAGGAACAGAAGACAGAGGTCAGAAGGCAGAAGACAGAAGGAAGAAGAAAGAAAACGGAAGGCAGAAGACAGAGGACAGGTTATCAGGTTATCAGAAAATCAGGATGCAGGGCATCAGGACAGCAGGGTATCAGGTAAATGAAAGAAGACAAAGGAAAGAAGACAGAAAACAGGAGAACAGGAAATCAGAATATCAGGAAATCAGGATTATAGTGAATTAGAGAATTAGTTGATTGGTTAATTAGAAGACAGAAAACAGATAGAAAATAAATACGAAGCACGAAATCCGAAACAAATTCAAATGACAAAAATAACAAATTCAAAAAGGAGATTGCTTCGCTGCGCTCGCAATGACTTTTGATGAATATCGAATGCTTCGACCGTGCTCGGTACAGGTATTGAATAAGGAATATCGAATGTCGAAGTTGAGATTGCTCAGGTTATCAGGTTATCAGGTTATCATGAAATCAGGGTGCAGGGCATCAGGAATCAGGGTACCAGGCATATAGTGGATTAGAGGATTAGTTGATTTCCCTGAGGGATTTCCGCCCCGTAGGAAAGGGGCAAGCTTCGCTCCAAGGTTAATTGGTGATTGGAGTATCGAGGCCGGATGATTGTGGATTTGCTGGGGTTTGGGTTGGCGATTTTATTCGAGGGTGTTGAAAAAAGCATGTAGAAATGAAAAGATTTTGCTTGACGGAGAAACAGCTTATTTGGTATAAAAGTTAATGAAATTTGTGTTTGTGGAGAGTGCCCTGAGCGCAGCCGAAGGCTCGAATGTGCAGGTATTTGCTGAATCCTATCCTCTGAGGCGTGGGATATTTGTAGGTTTTCGATAGTGGAGGAGTTATGACGTGAGGTACGGAGTTGTAGAGGAAATTTTTGTTCGCACCTGCGGTAACGCGAGTACAGGTGCTTCAGAGTGAAAAGATTTTACATTTCAATTAACAATCTAAATTTAATTTTTGAAGGAGGAATATTATGTGTAGAAAATTAGTTTATCTGGTTTCTTTAGTTTTAATGCTGGGCCTTGTTTCTGTGGTCAGTGGAGCTGAAGGTTTGCAAGGCCAATATTATCACGGCACTGCCGGGGACCCGTGGCGGACTTTGGTAATGGAGCGTATAGACCCTACGGTAAATTTTAATTGGGGTACTAACTCGCCGGCTCCTTCGGTTAACTCAAATAATTTTACTGTAAGGTGGACGGGTATGATTGAAGTGCCGAGCTCTAATACCTATACCTTTCACACCCAAACAGACGACGGTGTTCGTTTGTGGGTAAATGGTCAGCCGGTTATTAACAACTGGACCGACCATTCGAATACCCATGACAGCGGCGAAATTGCCCTCAAAGCCGGGCAGAAATACGAGATTATACTGGAGTACTATGAGAGCGGCGGCGATGCTGTGTGTGAGCTTACCTGGTCAACTCCATCACTGACCCGGGAGACTATCCCGAGCCGATATATGTCGGTGGAGAGGCCGTACGCCCGTCGCCCCGACCCGGCTGATAATGCCGTACTTCGAGATACGTGGGTGAGTATCGGCTGGACGGCGGGAGATTATGCGGTTTCACACGATGTCTATTTAGGCGAGAATTTTGACGATGTGGCTGCCGGCACCGGTGATACGTTCCAGGGTAATCAGACCGGAACGTATTTTATTATTGGCTTTCCTGGCTTTCTTTATCCGGATGGCCTTGTGCCGGGCACAACATACTACTGGCGAATTGACGAAATTGGGACCAAAGGAACTACGAAATACAAAGGCCCTGTCTGGAGCTTTACGATTGCGCCCAGGATTGCTTTTACCCCTAACCCGGCTGATGGTGCCGAGTTTGTTGACCCGAATGTAGAGCTTAAATGGGAGCCGGGTTTCGGTGCGATGTTGCACCATATATACTTCGGGGACAACTTCGCCAATGTGAACGACGGCACCGGCAATACGTACAAAGGCCCCGTGGGTTTTTCAAAATACACACCCGGCACGCTTGGATTGGAGAGGGCTTTCTATTGGCGTGTCGATGAGTTCGACGGTTTTGCCACGCATAAAGGCAATGTCTGGGGCTTTACAACTCCGGGTGCGGTCGGCAGCCCGAGGCCGTCTAATGGCGCTGTGGATGTAAAGCAGACACCAATTCTTAAGTGGTCACCGGGGAATAATGCCACTTCACACGAGGTTTATTTCGGCATAGATAAAGATGCCGTGCGCAATGCAAATACCGGTTCGCCGGAGTACAAAGGCACTAAGGGGCTTGGTTCTGAGAGCTATGACTCTGGAAAACTCCAGTGGGATACCATTTACTATTGGCGTGTTGATGGGGTCAATAATGCCAATCCCAATAGTCCCTGGATAGGCCTTGTCTGGAGCTTTACGACAGCCGACTTCCTTGTCGTGGACGATTTTGAGGACTACGACGTCGGCAACAACGAGATATGGTGGTCGTGGAAAGACGGACTTGGCTATGCCGCGCATGGTAATGTACCGGCCTATGCCGGTAACGGGACCGGCGCAGCCGTGGGCGATGAAAGCACTCCTTCTTACACCGAAGAGACTATCGTTCACGGAGGCAGACAATCAATGCCGTTATTCTACGACAATAATATGCAGGGCAAATCAAAGTATTCTGAAGCGGAACTGACATTGACTTATCCACGTGACTGGACTGAGAAGGGTGTGAGCACATTAACGATTTGGTTCAGGGGCATTTCGGATAACGCTGCTGCGCCGATGTATGTTGCTCTCAATGGCAATGCGGTGGTTTTTCATGATAATCCTAATGCATCGCAGATTGGTATCTGGACAGAATGGAATATTGACCTGCAGGCTTTTGCAAACCAGGGCGTGAACCTGGCCAATGTCAATACGATTGCTATTGGTCTGGGTAACAAGAAGAATCCGGTAGCCGGCGGTTCAGGTACGATGTACTTCGACGATATTGGTCTGTATCCTCCATCACAAGAACCAGCGCCATAAGCAGCGCGATTGAATTCGTAATTAGGATTGCGCAGTAGTTATAAAATCTGTGTCAATTTGGGGCTTATGCCGATTGATTCAGCATAAGCCTCTTTTATTGGTAATTGGTGAGTGATATGCTGGGAAGATATAAGGGATAGAGACGAGGTGAATATTGAATATCGAATGAAGAATATCGAATGAAGAAGAAAAAGCGGAGAGTGAAGGAATCATCGGTGTTTTATTTTGATGTCGGGGCGGAGTAAATAATTGGGAGTTAGGGTCAAGGGGTCCGCGAACTGATTGGCTAAGGCTTTTTTCCAGCCGAGCAGGTGAACCTTTGAAGCTCGCGGGCTCCAGTATTTCTGCTCTAAAAATCGAGTGCTGTCGGCTTTGAATTTATCCTTATGATATAGGAGGCCGTCGCCGAGCAGCCAGATGGGGTTTTTTTCGCAATCGAATTGGGAGAGGAATTGGGATGAGGTCATTATAGAATCTGGAAAAAGTTTTATTAGAGGATAGAGGATTGCGGATAGCGGATAGTGAGAAGTGGATTCCTGCTCCCCGAACGGAGTCGAGGACAGGTTTCGCAGGAAAGGCACAGTGTTTTCGTGGAGAAGTTTGTAAACGGCGATGAAGAACTGACCTCGCTTGGCATCGAGGATGGTGGCGATTCTTTCAGGAGATTCCCGCTTTAGCGGGTCTTCGACTTCACTTCCACCCTCGGCAGCAGCAGAGCTACTGCTGCGGAGGACAGGCCGTTCAGAATGACAGGGAGAGGGTTCAGAATGAGAGGTTATGGTTGTTTTTTTTTCCTTTATATAGTCGATTGCATTGGCGGCGATTACGTCGAGCGTATTGACTGCTACAATTTTTGCGGCGTTGGCTAAGTGCATTGTCTTTGCGAGGGTTACTGCGATGCGCAGACCTGTGAAGCTTCCCGGCCCGACGGAGATGTGGACCTGGTCGATTTGGTCGGGGTTTCTTCTGAAACGGTCCAGGATGTCACTGATGACTGGAAAAATTTCCGCGCTGTGCCCGAGGGGTGTGGAAAAGGTGGTTTCGGCGAGAATTTTTTCGCCGAGGGCTATTACAACAGAGCCTGTCCTGCTGGATGTTTCAACAGCTAAAACGAGAGGTTTTTGGGTCATATCTTGTTTTTTTGAGTTTTTATGTTTTATTAAAAGCCTCGTTTTGGATATAAAAAAGCGTTTTTTCAGTGACTATATTTTACCGCGATTTGCCCAAGGTATCCAATTTTACAGACGAGAACTTGAATATTATCGGCCAAGCTGATATAAATCAAATTTTTCTCTTGCAATATTAGATGTTTTATTATAAACTCGATTATTATAAGCCTGGTCTGGTCTTAGAACTGGAGGTTGTGAAGAACGTAATTTGATAGAAATTTCCTTACGAGGGTGGTATTTTTTGGCAGGAGGTTTAATTTTGAACAAGCTGAGTTTCTTGACCGAGTCATTTGGCAGGAGGTTCCTGTCGGTTGTTCTGGCGTTGATTTTATTGCCGATAATAACAATAACGCGAGTGGCTTTGTCGCAGGAAAATGAAGGTGCTGACAGGCAGGAAGCAATCCGCCGAATAGTCCAAACCTATCTTCAAACTGGGCAGGAAGAATACGACAAAGGTTTCTATGAGCAGTCGGTAAAAACTTTCCTGATGGCCCAGGGTTATGAGGAATATTTGACTTTGGAAACACGTGAGCGACTAGATGAGTTTCTAAGACGTAGCCAGATGGCTGTACTTCAAAGAAAGAGCGCCTTGGAGACGTTTCGGGCAGTCAACGAGTTGATTAAACAGGACCAACTAATCCTAGCCAAAACATATCTTGCAAAGATAAAAGATAGTGAATTTTTGACTAAAGAGGAGCGGAAACAAATCGCCGAGGTGTTCAGGCAAATCGACGCTCAGGTAATGGCGGACAAAGCCAAGCTTGAAAAGAGCGAAAGGAAAAAGCCCTCGACTGAAGAGAAAACAGGCGAAGCTGCGGCAGAGATTAAGAAACCTGCCCAGGATTTGATTGAGCGGAGGAAAGAAATCTCAGAGCTTTTAAACGAGAGTATCGGACTTTACCACACCGGTCAGTATGAGAAGGCCCGTGAAGGTTTTATCAAAGTCGCATCCAGCAATTTAATCCCGCCGGCGATTAGAAAGTCAGTAGAAGATTATCTGTCGGAAATAGACAAGCTTTTACCCCAAGAAGCTGAGCGAAAGCTCGTTCAAGAACAAGAGAAACCGGTGGTGGTTGCTGTTGTTGAGCCGGAAGTTGTCGAACCTGAGGTTATTAAGCCGGAGGTTGCTGAGTCAAAGGTTGCTGAGGCGGAGGTGATTAAGCCGGAGGCTGCTAAACCGGAGGTTGTTATGCCGGAAGCTGCTCCGAGATTGGTTTCACCGGTAACAGGCCAGAGTAACTACATCGAAGTAATTAACCGTAAAAGGAATGTTATCCGAAGTCATACCAAAGCGGTTGTTGACGATGCTATAGCTAAAGCGCGTGGTTACAACGACCAGGGCAGATTCGATAAGGCGAAGAACGTGGTTGAGGCGGCTATTCTTACTGTGAATCAAAACCAGATGCACCTCGGAGATGAACTTTTCAAAGAGTACAGCGGCAAGCTAAAAGAATTGGCCGATGAAATAGATAAGAAAGAGAACACAAAGATTCGGCAAGAGGCTGAAGATAAACGGGAAGCAGCGACAGAGTCACAACGTCGATTTAGAGAACAAATGGAGATTGACAGAGAGAAACAAATAGCCGAATTGATGGAGGATGCGCTGACTTATCAGAAACAGCAGCGTTATGAAGCAGCTCTTGGTCAATTGGTAAGCCTGCTTGCATTAGACCCGCAAAATGAGCAGGCGCTTGTGCTGAAAGACACGCTGGAAGATATGATTTACTTCCGGAAACAATTAGATGTGCAGAAAGAGACGCGTAAACAAAGAGCGGATGTTTTACTGAAGACAGAAGAATCCGGAATTCCTTACGCCGAAGAGCTTACATATCCCAAGTATTGGCGAGAGCTTATCGAGAAGCCGACTCGCCAGCCGGATAAACCAATCGGCCTGGACCCGCTTGACGCTGCTGTCTATGAGCAACTGGAGGAGGTTGTTGACCTTTCGGACTTGACGCCGGGAATGTCATTCGGCGAGGTGGTAGAGAAGTTAAAGGTATCCGTAAAGCCGCCGATACAAATACAGCCAAACTGGAAGGATTTACTCGAGAATGCCGAGGTCGAGCAGAGCACTCCTGCGGGGATGGACCCGCTGACCGGTGTTAAGCTTCGCAAGGCGTTGGAGATTCTGATAGCTGGGGTTTCGTCTGTCGATTTTGCGCAACTCACCTATGTTGTGGACGAAGGAGTGATTCAGATAGGAACGATAGATATGCTTCCACCCAAGATGGTGCATCGTGTTTATGACATTAGCGACCTTGTTGCCGAGCCGGCCAATTTCCGTGGAATGGGCGGCATGGGCATGATGGGAATGGGTATGATGGGCATGGGCGGCATGGGCATGATGGGCGGCATGGGCTATGGTGGTATGGGCGGCTACGGTATGGGCGGTATGGGCGGCTACGGCATGGGCGGTATGGGCTATGGTGGAATGGGCGGCATGGGCGGTATGGGCTATGGTGGAATGGGCGGCATGGGCGGCTATGGCGGCATGGGCGGCTATGGCGGCATGGGCGGCTACGGCGGCATGGGCGGCTACGGCGGCATGGGAGGCTACGGTGGCGGTATGGGCGGTTATGGCATGGGTGGCTACGGTGGCGGCATGGGCGGCTATGGCGGCATGGGCGGCTACGGCGGCGGCATGGGCGGCTACGGCGGCATGGGCGGCTACGGGGGCATGGGCGGCTACGGCATGGGCGGCATGATGGGCGGCATGGGCGGTTATATAGCCGAAGATTTGAGATATCTTATTCAAGAGACCATCGAGCCGGATAGCTGGTTTGAGACCAGTGCAACGGGAGAGGGAACAATAACGGCTTATCCAACTCAACAACCGAGGAAACTTGCCGTGATGCAAACCGTTGAGGTTCATCAAGAAATCGAAAAGCTGTTAGATGCGCTGCGAAAGGCGCTCGGGAATCAGGTTGCCATTGAGGCCGTATTCCTTGTGGTAAGTGAGAATTTCCTTGAAGATGTCGGGCTGGATGTAGATTTCACGGCTAACCTTGGCGGCAAATGGGGTCAGCTTAGTTTTGAACAAGGCTCAGCAGTTGCTACTACACCGGATATCTCAACAAAGGTTCAGGGGAGTCTCGGTGGTATTGCAGCATCGGCCACGATTGGTGGAGGTTATGGTACGATACTTGATGATTTGCAGGTTTCGTTCCTTCTGCGAGCTGTTCAGGCTCATACGGACTCCAAAGCAATAACGGCGCCGAAAGGTGTGGTTATGAGTGGAGAGTCAGCGTCGTTCTCTGTTCAAAACTTAATTTCGTATGCACTGCCACCTACCACTACTGCCGTCACACAACCGACCGGCCTCGGTGTTACTGGCACACAAGCCGGTGTACAACAAAACATAGGCTATATATCAGTCGGCAGCAGTCTGAGTATTACTCCGACTATATCTAATGACAAGAAGCACGTGCTGTTGTATGTAATGACTCAATTGACGGACTTACTCAGGTTGAGAACACATGATGTTGAGGGGCCTGTAGGACCACAGGGGCAGGTTCAGGAATACACAGCAACTGTTCCGGAGACGGAAACATCGAGTGTTATGACTCGTGTGAGCGTGCCGGACGGCGGGACACTACTGTTAGGCGGCCAGAAGATAACAGCAGAGGTTGAAAAGGAAGCGGGTGTCCCTGTATTGAGCAAAATACCTGTTTTTGGCCGACTGTTTACTAACCGCAGTGCAATTAGGGACCATAAGATACTGCTGATATTAGTGAAACCGAGCATCATTCTGCTGGAGGAGCGCGATGCCGAGGCAATTGCCGCAATGGAGGGTGAATTATAGCATTGTCGTGGTTGTAGGGTTTTTGTGAAAGTTTCCGCATTTTTGCAAAGCCTGATTTATAACGTTTTAGCTCGTGTGGTATCTTAAAGTATTTACAGTTTCAGGAATAAATAAAAGGCAGTTTAGAAACGGAAGAATGAAGCGACAAATTCTGATTAGCACATTGATTTTGCTGTCCGCAGCTTGTTTTGCACAGGCAGTTTTACCCCATACTTACGTATGGGGAATTAGGCCCGATTTAGGGTTTTACAATTTATCGGAGGATGATTTTTCGGCCTATAAGGAAGGCGAACTGATTGTTCGTTTTGCAGACGTGGAAGCAGGCGTCCAGCTGCCGGAGGGGCTTCTAAAACTAATGGGGCCGATGACATCTCGGGCCATAAGGAATTCAATTTCGGATTATATCTTTTCCGGGACGGTGGTAGATAGGGAATATGACGAGATTGCGCCAGGCCTGACTGTCGTTAAACTGCCTGAAGGTATGAGTGTTGCGGATGCCCTTATCCAATTCAACCAGTCGGCAAATGTTTTGTACGCCGAGCCGAACTACAAGTACAGGCTGCTTGCTATTCCCAGAGACCCTATGTTTTCCGATATGTGGGGTTTTAACAACACCGGCCAAACCGGTGGAACAGAGGATGCCGATATTGATGCACCCGAGGCCTGGGATATTCAGACCGGCAACCCCGGCATCATCATAGCAATTACCGACACAGGCGTTGACTATACCCATCCTGACCTTGTGGATAACATGTGGGTGAACATTGCTGAGCGGAGAGGTTTGCCACAAGTTGACGATGACGGCAATGGATACGTAGATGATATTTACGGTTATGATTTTGCCGGCGCCGTCGCAAAAGACCCGGATGATGATGACAGCGACCCCAAAGATTGTTTCTTCCACGGCACTCACGTAGCGGGAATCATTGGCGCTGCTGCCAATAATAATAAGGGTGTTGTCGGCGTTTGCTGGAAAGTCAAGATGATGGCCCTGAAAGTCTTCGCCGATGATTATCATGTTGAGCCTGAGGTATTTGTTAGTGAAGCGATTGAAGCTATCCAGTATGCCGTTGATAATGGTGCTAAGATTATAAACGCATCGTGGGGTGGTGACTTTCATTCGCAATCTCTTTATGATGCTATTAAAAGTGCCGGAGATGCAGGGCTGCTTTTCGTGGCTGCGGCAGGTAACGATTATGGCAGCGATAATGACGTGAATCCTGTCTATCCTGCGAGCTTTGACCTGGAAAACATCATAGCTGTAATGTCAACAGACCACAACGACAAGAGGTCAGATTTCTCCAACTATGGAGCGACTTCTGTTGACATTGCTGAGCCAGGCACGGACATCCTGAGCACGTCACCGACGTATCAAACTTTTGCGATGCTCGTTTTTGGCGTATCTAATGATTACGAAACGTTAAGCGGGACATCGATGGCTGCTCCTCACGTATCAGGCGCCTGTGCACTGATTTGGTCTGAATACCCGACGCTGGCACACAAAACTGTGAAGGGCATTCTTCTAAAGACAGTTGACCCGGTATTGTCATCGCCCCGACTTTGTCTGACAGGTGGACGTCTTAATCTGTATAATGCATTAACGTTAATTCCCAGCGGGAAGGCGGGAAAAGTTCTCAACAGCAAAGACGACCCGAATGACCCTGCTAATCTTTATTCCACCATTCAAGAGGCTATAGACGATGCAAATGACGGTGATGTGCTGATTGCTGAATCCAACGCACTTTTCCTTGAGGCCATTAACTTTAAGGGCAAGGCGATAACGCTTCGCAGCGGGGATATCAGCAATCCAGACGACCCGAACATCAGTCCTGAGGACACTATTATTTTGGGCGTATTGGATGATGATACTGTAGTAACGTTCCAAAGCAGTGAAGGACCTGATACTGTTCTGAAGGGCTTTACAATCAGTTGGGGTAATGCAGATTACGGGGGTGGTATTCGGTGCGACGGGTCATCGCCGACAATTACGGACTGTATTATCAGCAATAATTTTGCAAATTATTATGGTGCCGGCGTCGATTGTAGCAATGGCTCATCACCGACGATTAAAAACTGCACGATTATAAACAACCAAACCGCAGCAAACACCGGTATAGGCGGCGGAGTGAATTGTGAGCGGTCGTCGCCGACGATTGCCAACTGTTTTATCGGCAATAATTTTGCAAATAACGTCGGCGGGGGGATAGCGTGCTATTACGCGAACCCGACAATTTTCAATTGTATAATTGCGAACAATTCAGCGCTTTACCAGAGCGGCGGGATTGACTTGGAGTATTCATCGCCGACTATTACCAATTGCACTATTGTCGTTGACGACCCCAATGCTTCAAAAGATGGCGGTATCTTTGCCCTTCATAATTCTTCGCCGGTAATTACGAACTGTATCCTGTGGGGTAACGGTGACGACCTGTACAACTGTTCCGCTACGTACTCCTGCATCGAGGATGATGATAGCGGTATGGGCAACATTCATTCGGAGCCGCTCTTTATGAGCGGCCCGCTCGGCGATTACTATCTGAGCCAAACTGCGGCTGGACAGCTAATCGACAGTCCTTGTGTTGACGCCGGTAACCCAGGTACGGATATTAGTCTGCAGATAGGTACCTATACGACAAGGACGGATGGTGTTGCCGACGGAGGTGTCGTTGATATAGGTGCTCACTATACGGTTTTGCCGGCGAGGCTCATTCGGCTAAATGTTACTGTAGTAGATGCAGGTGTGCCTGTTGACCCAAACCTGGCCAAAGGTTATGTCGAACCCGGTAGCGGTGTCTATCGGCAGTACGAAGTAGTGCAACTTAAAGCATATCCTGACGCTGGTTATCGAGTCAAGGCTTGGACCGGAACCGATGATGATTCATCGAAGAAGACCGACAATTCCATTACTATTGTTGCAGATACCAGTGTTACGATTGAATTTGAAAAGATTCCTCTTTATCAATTGCGCACCGAAGTTATCAGCGGCCGCGGAGCAATCCTGCCATATCATCGGAGAGGTGAATATTATCTCGATGGTACGGTGGTTACGCTTACCGCTGCGCCCGACAAAACCTACATCGTTGACCGATGGTCCGGGACAGATAATGATGCATCCTGGTCCAAAACGAATACTGTAACAATGGACTCCGACAAGGAGGTTACAGTCCTTTTCCGACAGCCGAAGAGTTTGCATGTGCCGGGACAATATGAGGACGTCCAGCCGGCAATCAATGCCGCCTACGACCACGGCGATAAAATCATTGTCTCGCCCGGTACTTACAGGGGTCTTTATGACTTTATGGGTAAGGCAATTACTATCGCCAGTGAACATCCGGATGACCCCTGCTGTGTAGCGGAGACGGTTATAACAACTTTTGGCTATCCCGCATTTATCTTCCAAAGTGGCGAAGGTCCCGGTGCCGTCGTCGATGGCTTTACCATTCAAGGTCCTGGTGACCTTGGACCTGTTGCTCCTCCGGATACCGGAGGTACCGGTGAGGACGGCCTGGACGGCCTCGGCGGAGCGATAACCTGTCTTAACGGCAGCAGCCCAACTTTATCTCATTTAGTTATCAAAGACTGCGTTGCCCGAGGCCAGGACGGCGAGGATGGAACCTTTATTTTTGACCCACCTGCGGATCCTGCTGATGGGCTGGATGCGCTGGACCCCATTGACCCATTACCTGACCCGGAGGTACCGGATCCGAATGACCCCAGTATGTGGGCACCGGAGGATCCTAACCGTCCTGAAATGCCTACAGATCCGAACGCGCCGATAGATGGTTTTGCCGGTCAGAATGGCGAAGATGGTCTGCCTGGTGAGCCTGGTGCGGCCGGGCTTGACGGTATGCCCGGCTATACCGGCGGCAGTGCCGGTGGCGGCTATGGTGGTGCGATGTACTTTGCTGACAACAGTGCTCCGACCATTCTATACTGCACAATAATCAATTGCCAGGCAATCGGTGGAGATGGTGGTTTCGGTGGTCAAGGTCAGGATGGTCAGGATGGTCAGGATGGTCAGGATGGTCAGCCTGGCCAGGACGGCCAAACTGGCGGTGAGGGCTTAAACGACGGTGCCCAGGGAGCAGGCGGCAACGGGGGAGCGGGCGGTGCCGGTGGCCCAGGCGGTAATGGCGGAAGAGGCGGCGACGGCGGAAGAGGCGGCGACGGCGGAGAAGCTTTAGGCGGTGCGATATACTTCGGCAATAACTGCCGTCCGACAATACGGTACTGCAGGATTCTCAACAGCTCGACTCGCCAGGGAATGGGTAACGCCGGGGGGGATGCCGGCGACGGCGGTAATGGCGGCGTAGGCTCAGAAGGTGCCGACGGCGGCGGTGGTGGTGACGGCACACCGGCCGGCGCTGACGGCGCAGCAGGTGCGGCCGGCCCAGGCGGCAACGGCGGTGACGGCGGTGACGGCGGTGAAATGGGTGTAAACGGCATAAGGTCGTGGGCAGGTGCCATATACCTCGGTGAAAACTGCGAGGTTGAAATCTCGGATACCATAATTAGTAATAATGCGACTACTACGACCGTTCCAACTTCCGCTTATGCCGGCGGTGACGGCGGTGCCGGCGGTGATGGTGCTGACGGCGGAGGAGATGCGGCGGGTGGCAACGGCGGCAACGGCGGCATGGGCGGAAACGGCGGACCCGGAGAGGATGACCCAGGCATCGGCGGCGTTGGCGGTGTCGGCGGCGCAGACGGCGAAGACGGCGAAGATGGTGGGGATGGTGGTCTCATTGTGTCGAGCTACACCTCAAGCTATGGTGGCGGGAGTTACTATGAGCCAGGATGCAAGGTTAAACTTACCGGCTGCACGATAAGCTACAACACGACAAAACAAAAGGACGGCAGCGGTGAAGACGGCGGCGGCGAAGATTATGAATCCGGGTGCGAAGTCATACTTAATCGATGTGAAATCATCGGCAATTCGACCGGCGATATTGGGGATGGAGGCGGCCAATACTTTGGCGAGTCCTGCTCGCTGGAGATTAACGACTGTAACTACAAGGACAATTCCAGCGGCTCAGATGGCGGTGGATTCTTCTGCTGGTTCGATTGTTCATTGGATATCAGTGACAGTAGATTTACCGGTAATTCCGCTCTTGGACCTTACGGCTGTGGAGGTGCGGTGTACGGCGGCGGAATGCTGGACCCGAACACCGGACAATGGTTCAACGGCGGTGCGATAACAGTTAGTAACAGTTATTTTACCAGAAACGAAGCGCCATTCGGAGGTGGTTTATACTGGCATGGTGATGACACAAAGGCATTTATTTCCGAATCGATATTCAATGATAATGTTGCTGACCATGGTGGCGGTATGTACTGGAGCTATGGCACAGCACAAATTACCGGCTGCAGTATCGTAGGCAATAAAGCTCGTGGGCGCATTAGTCCCAGTAAGGGCGGCGGCTTCTCCGGCGGCGGCGGCGGATTGCTCTGCTGGTCATCAGATGCTAAAATTGAAAATTGCTTTATAAGTAACAATTCGGCATACAAATCAGGCGGTGGTGTGTATTTCGGCGGTGACCCCTGCACGCCTGTACTTAGAAACTGTCTGGTCAAAGGAAACTCGGCGGTCCTGGATGGTGGCGGTATCGTTTCCTACTGGCTCGTAACGCCGACAATATCTAACTGTACAATCGTTGATAACAGAGCATACGACCCACACGACTCCAAGAACGGAAGAGGCGGTGGATTATCATGCTCATACGAGAGCCATACAACTCTTATCGACAGTATCCTCTGGGGCAACACGGGTGCTAAAGGAAACCAGATAGCGATTGGCAGCAGTATGGAGCCGTTCTATATTGACAGACCTGCTACCCTTACGGTTTCATATTGCGACATCCAGGGTGGGCGGAGTGCGAAAGCTATCTCTATTGAGCCGGGACGTACCCTGAACTGGCTCAATGGTAATATCGATGCTGACCCACTCTTTGTCGGTTTGGACTATTACCTCAGTCACACAGGGACAGGGCAGACTATAAACAGTCCCTGCGTGGATGCCGGAAGCAATTCGGCGGTAGCTCTTGGGCTTGACAAATACACTACCCGCTCCGACGGTGCCGTTGATATGGGGCGGGTCGATATGGGCTTGCACTACCCCAGCGAAGAAGATGTGCGGTACCAGTTGATTGTAAATGTCGTCGGGGAGCACGGCAAGGTCAAGCCGAGCAGCGGATTTTTCAACAAGTACGCTGTAGTAACGCTGACGGCAACAGTGGACCCTGGTTATCGGGTCAAATGGATAGGCACTAATAACGACCTGTCTTCCGCTCTTACCAATACCGTTACAATGTATTCAGATAGGACGGTAACTGTCATAATAGAACAACCTACTACAATTAAAGTGCCTGGTGACTATCCCTCAATTCAGGATGCTATTGATGCCGCAGGTGATGGTGATGTGATTATTGTCAACAAAGGCCGTTATAGGGGTGCCACCATCAATATCCCTGGCAAAGCAATTACGATAACCAGCACCAATCCTGACGACCCTGCTTCGGTTGCTCAGACAATCATCGACCGCGAAGGTTTTGTTAGCTATAGCATTTATTTCTCCGGCAACTGTGGGCCGGATACCGTTCTAAACGGCCTGACAATCGCGAATACGAACTACTATAAACTTGACAGAGAAGCACCAGAGGATGCCGGAGACGATGGTTTGGATGGTTTTGACATCGCCGGGGGTGGAATATACATCGAATCCGGCGCCAGCCCCACTATTATTAATTGTATCATCAGGGACTCCCAGATAATCGCCGGCAATCCGAGCAGCGGAAATATTGGCAGTGCTCAGGGCGACCTCAGCGACCCTGACGACCCGAATTCTCAACCTTTCGGATATGGTGGCAAAGGCGGTAATGGCGGTAATGGCGGAAACGCATACGGCGGCGGCATTTACTGCGGCTCTTACAGCAGTCCGAGTATTATTAGTTGTACAATCTCTAACTGCCAGGTAGAAGGCACAGACGGAGGCGATGGTGCTGATGGCGGTGCCGGTGCGGAAAACGGTGTCGCCGGCGACGGTGGCAACGGCGGTGACGGCGGTAGCGCTTACGGCGGCGGAATCTATGTCGGCTACGGCAGCACACCGACCATCAAGGATTGTAATATCGTGAACTGTTCGGCTGTTGGCGGCGATGCGGGTAACGCCGGGAACGGTGGTGTTGCAACCGGTGATAACAGCACCGGCGGCAGCGGCGGTAACGGTGGTAATAATAGCCGATCTTACGGCGGCGGAATTTACTTTGCCGGCAGAAATATTGCGACCGTTTCTAATTGCCGAATCATCGGCAACTCGGCCACTGCCGGGGACGCCGGGGGCGGCGGTGACTTTGGCGGCGGCGATACCGATGGTGCGGGTGGTTTCGGTGGGGGACACCTGGGCGAGTACGAGAAGAACAGCGCATACGGTGGTGGTATATATTGTGGTAAGGATAGTAAAATCATCTTCGAAGATTGCACCATCGGCAATAACACTATTGTCGGTGGTATGAGTGGAATTGGTGGTATCAATCCTCTGGGAGCCCCCATAACAGACCCGATAGCCAGCTACGTGATTCCGAGCTACGGGGCCGGTGTATTCTGTGAAGCGGGCTCGTTACCGGTGTTCATCGGCTGCGATGTAACCGGTAACTATGCTCAGGACGTTAACGACCCCAATGACCCGGCTGTAGCGGCTTATCGCCAGAGCTCTTACATTAGTTACGGTGGTGGAATCTGTACCATAGACGTTGACTCAATGTTAATTTCCGATTGTAACTTTACCAACAACTTCGCAACCCTCGGCGGTGGTTTGTACTGGGACGGTACTGAAACTGTAGTAACCGACTCCAACTTCATCGATAACTCGGCGTTCAAGGGCGGCGGAATATATTGTATTGAGAGTCCGGACTCGACTATACGTGGATGCGAATTCACACGTAATCAGGCAAACGAACCCGGCGGTGAAGGCGGGGGTATATATTGTTCTTCAATACCGATAGACATTACTGATTGTCAAATGCGGTATAACACAGCCTTTGTCTCCGGCGGAGGTGTGTATTTAGCAGGTGATGCGCCAGAGCCGAGGATGCTCTCGAACTGTCTGTTCACGGACAATTTCGCCGGCAGAGACGGCGGCGGTGTATCTGCCAACTGGTATGCGGACCCGATTATCTCAAACTGCACGTTTGTCCGCAACGCTGCTTCTGGTACCTTTGGAGAACCCAACAACACCGGTTTTGGCGGCGGTTTCTGCTGCTCATATGAGAGCAACTCTGTGGTTACAAATAGCATTTTCTGGAACAACTTTGCTCTGAAAGGAGATGAGCTGGCCCTGGGGTCAGGTTTCGAGCGTGACCCGAGATGTGCAACGCTTGATATTTCTTATAGCGACATCAAGGCCTTACAAAGTGGTATTTGGGTTGATGAGAACTGCAAGCGCATGCTCAAGTGGGGCAAGGGTAATATTGACGGAGAGCCGCTGTTCACAACCGGACCGTTCGGTGATTACTATCTCAGTCAGACTAATTCCGGCCAGTCGAGCAACAGTCCTTGTATTGATGCCGGCAGTGATTCTGCGGGTCTTATGGGTTTGATAGGATACACAACCCGTACCGATGAGGCCCCAGATGGGGGTATAGTCGATATGGGCTACCATTATCCGATGGCGGAACCGTGCAGATTCTGCGACCTGGCTTATAATGGCGTTATTGATTTCCGTGACTTTGCAGTGCTCGCTGACAGATGGCTTAATAAGGGTTGTTCCGAGACAAATCTCTGGTGCCAGGGCGCGGACATTACATTAGATACTCGTGTTGACTTCAAAGACATAGCTTTTCTGGCTGACTGCTGGCTTGCCGAAGATAACAGTGCTCCAACTCCTGACCCAAGTCAGTGGGAAACAGAGCCTTATTTGTCAGGGACGTCAGTTACTATGATTGCTGAGGATTCTTCTGATTCTTGGGGCTGGAATGTGGAATACTACTTCGAATGCGTTTTTGGTGATTGCCATGACAGCGGCTGGCAGGAAAGCCGGACATATACAGATACAGGTTTGGTCTCCGGTGCCGAATATGGCTACAGGGTAAGAGCTCGCGATGGTGTCAAATGGATTCCGGACGATGGAACAGGACAGCCGGGCAATAAAACAGAATGGTCGCTGATTCGCTATGTGAGCGGAGTAGATACTACACCGCCGGCGCCTGCTCCAAGGTGGGCCCGTGAGCCTTATGCAGTTTCGGCAAATTCAGTTTCGATGTTAGCGACAACGGCCTACGATGATAACGGCGTAGAGTACTATTTCGAGAACACATCCGGCAACGGGCACGACAGCGGCTGGCAGGATGACCCGAATTATACAGACACAGGCCTTGACCCCAACGCAGAATACTCTTACAGGGTCAAAGCGAGGGATAAATCCGCCGCCCAGAACGAGACCGGCTGGTCAGAGACAGTTTATGTTATTACTTCTGTGCCTGCGGATACGACAGCTCCGACGCCGAACCCGATGGAGTGGGACCCGACTGTGGATCCGAATGGCTTTGATGGGACGCCTCGGGAAGCAAATGGAGGCGGCGGTATTTGGGATAACTGGGCGGAAATGAGAGCTGTAGAAGCCACAGATGCGAGCGGCGTTGTGGAGTATTTCTTCCAGTGCACAACCGATGCTCGCTTAAGCAGCGGCTGGCTTACGTTCCCGGCGGGGCAGGTTCCAACATACAGGGTCTTGTTAGGAAGAACTGGACAAGGCCACCGTTTCCGTGTCAAGGCACGTGATTTGTATAACAATGAGACCGCCTGGTCAACTGAGGAAAGGGCCAACCCGCCATAAAAAGATAACGAGCTGCGTGCCGACAAGCCTCCCAGTGACTGGACATCTTCATTTGGTCTTTAACGTCTGGTAGCCGTAGTGCGTGAAAAGGTGGTCAAGTATCACTATCGCTGTGTAATTCTCTGCCACAGGCCATATTCGAGCCACAATCGTTGGGTCACGCCTGGTAATAGCAGCCAGCTCTTTGTTCTCAAGGGTGTATTTGTCGATAGTCTTCTGTGGTTTGTCGATTGTTGGTGTTGGTTTGATGGTAAGCCTGACTACAATTGGTTGTCCGGTGGAAAGGCCTCCTGTGATTCCGCCGGCGTTGTTTGACTCGAAAATTACTTTGCCGTCTTCGGCGCGCATCTGGTCGTTATTCTCGAAGCCGGTCATATCTTTAACGGCAAAGCCGGCGCCAACTTCGACAGCTTTGACAGCACCGATACCGAGCATTTTGCCCAATTCCCCATCGAGTTTATAGAAGACCGGCTCACCGAGGCCGATTGGAACACCTGTTACAACCACTTCAACTACACCGCCGACCGAATCGCCTGTGGCAGAGATACGATTACAGGCATTGACCATAGCCTGAGCGGCATCGATGTCGGGGCAGTTCAGTACCGGATGCACGCCGTATTTATCCCGAATCGCAGTGCCGGTTAGCTTTGGAGCCTTATCGCGAATGGCGTCAATTTCCTTTTCAATCTCGGAAAATATTCTGGTCTTTTCCAGAAAGCTCATATCCATATTTATACGGCCTTTTACGTAAATCTCCTGATAAAACGGGTCGAGGTCGTGCCGCATTTTTTTGTAATTGTTGGTGTACTTAAAGGCCTCCTCAGCGGCGACGTCGGGACATCGGACGCCTGCGATTTCTTTAACGTAGGAAAAAACTTCGATGCCGCATTTTTTCAGCACTTTTTTGGCGACGTATCCGGCGGCTACGATGGTCGAGGTGTAGCGTCCGCTGAAAAAGCCGGCGCCTATGGCATCATCATCCGGGCCATACTTTATGAAAGAGGCATAGGATGCATGGCCCGGGCGGGGAGTGCGATTCGTGTCCTGGTATTGCTTAATGTGAATGAAATGTCGGTCGAGGTTTGGAATAAGAATCGTCAGCGGTGTGCCGTTGGTGTGATTTTTATTCCCTGCGTTTTCAATCGTATCGGCTGCGTTCAGGCCGGAATAGATGAGCGGAAGGTCGGGCTCTTTTCGCGGGCTGCTTAATTCGTCGGTGCCCGGCTTTCTAAGAAGCAGGTCGCCATAGATTTCCTGTTCGGTCAGTAACATACCCGGCGGAACGCCCTGTATGACGGAAGTCAAGCCTTCCTGATAAGAGCCCCCGGCTACCGTTACCTGAAAACAACGTCCTATGTGACAGCCAATCATTTTTGGTCTCCTTGAAAAATGAGCTAACAATTCAGGCTATCAGGTTACCAGGTAGTGGGTATCAGGGTAACAGATTATCAGGATAAGCGCACACTATAAAGGCACAGCATGAATTTGTCTTTTCCTGAATTCCTGATTCACTAATAACCTGTATCCTGATTTCCTGATACACTGATATCCATATTTGCACCGATACCCTTCATCAATTCCACATAACTGGGGAACGTAACGCTGATTGCCTCGGCAGTGTCAATGGTACATTGAGCATCTAAGTTCAAGCCTGCCAAGGACAAAGCCATCACGATTCGGTGGTCGGCCCGGCCGTGCAGTTCAGCCGATTTAGGCCTGCCGCCGATGATTATAAGGCCGTCTGGCAATTCTTCAACATCCACGTCCAATTTTTTCAGCTCTTCGGCCATACATTTGATTCGGTCGGTCTCCTTGCTGCGTGCCTGAGGGACGTTCAGCAGTTTGGTTGTGCCTTCGGCAAAGGCGGCGGTAACGGCTATAGCGGGCAGTGCATCGGGAGTTTTATTCATATCAAGCTCGACGCCTTTAAGTGGGGCGGCTTTAATTGTTACTGAACCTGGCTCAATGCTGATATTAGCACCCATTGCTTTTAGGTAATCAACCACTGCTTTATCCGGCTGACTATCTGCAAAATCCAGCCCGAGGAGGGTTACCTCATCTGCGGACATAGCGGCGGCGCAAAGGAAAAACGTGGCACTGGAAAAGTCGGCAGGGATTGTGTCATCAAAGGCTTTATAACTCTGATTGCCTTTGATTTTGAATACACAGATTGACTCAGATTCCTTACGACGATTTCCACAGATTAAATCTGTGAAATCTGTAGCGAATCCGTGTGAATCTGTGATTTCGTATTTGATTTGCTGTTTGTCGAGCCAGTCGAGCGTCATCTGCACATAGCCAGGCTCGTTAAGCAGGGTAACGTCTATGTCAGTATTTTTGGGTGCCAACGGTGTGCATAAAAGCAGGCTGGATAAGTATTGACTTGTGGTTGCGGCGATGGCGGTTTTTCCGCCTTTTAGTTTTCCTCTTATTTCAACAGGGGCTTTGCCGTTGTTTTTGAGACTTTTGCATTTTGCTCCGAGGTTATTGAGGGCGTCTATTAGCGGGCCGATAGGGCGGGACCGAGTTTGCTCATCGCCGGTGAAGGTTGTGGTCTGGCCGGCTGGGGCCAGAGCAGCCGAGCCCATTGCGATACGCAGCGTTGTGCCGGAATTGCAAACGTCGATGATTTCAGATGGAGAGCTTATTTCTCCCCTTGTGCCGGCTACCTTCCAGAGCTTGGGGTCGGATGTATCAATTTTGGCGCCTAACGCACGGTAGCAGGCCACCGCTGCCTGCGTGTCGCTTGATTCCAATGGGTTGCGGATGAGACTTTCACCGGCTGCTAATGAGGCGATTGCGACCGCACGAATTGTGTGCGACTTGGAGCCTGGAATCAGTACCGTTCCTTTTAACCGTGATTTTCTTACAATCAATTTCATAATAAATTTAGGGCATAAGTGCACAAGTCATAAGTGCATAAGTTACTTTTACTTTTATGCCCTTTTTATCAGAAAAGATGAGGAATTTAAAGAAGATTTTTTTTGACCACGGATTCCACAGATTTAAGCTCGGATTCCACAGATTTGCCGTTCCACAAGAATTGCGGCTTAGGAAATCTTTATAGTAATAGTCAAATGACTATGACCGTTTAAGACATAGAACAATTTGATTCGATAATGCGATAGTCAAATGACTATTGTGTCAGCGTTCTGATTTCTTATGGCTTCACTGCCCGGTTGTAGATACGGACATCGTCAATCAGGCCGGACCAGTAGGTTCCGGCTTCCATAGCCTCGCCGGTTCCGATGTAGAGGCCATTAACTGAAATATCCAGATTATCCTGTACATCCTCAGCCACGACGACGCCATCAACGTAGAGTCTTCTGTAAGAACCATCCCAGACAAAACCTATCCTGTGCCAGTTGCCATCCGTGATAACGGCCTCTGAAGCGAGTGAACAACTATTCCGGCCGGCCATTGTAAGCTCGGTCATTAAGAATCCCTCTGATGGGTCTGCGCCAAGCCAATTTGCTTTACCCATTTGCGATACAACAACCTGGCCTGGGGCACCGCCTTTGATCCATGCCAAGACGCTGTAAGACTCTTTTTCTGGATTCGGTGCGGCACCTGTTACAACATAGTCATCCACGCCATCCAGTTGAAGCGCTCCATCCACTTGGCCACTATCGGGTTGCCATATAGGGTCACCCAAAGCATATCCGTCGTTTTCCCCGGCACTATCCTTGACGACCATCCCCTCTGCCTCATCCAGTTTCCAGTACGCGATGATCCTTGGGTCGTTCACCTGCACCACATCTCCCAGGATGTTGCAGTCTATGATTGTAGGTTCGTAGCCTTCCCAGAACTCGATCACGTTGGGACCGTTGCTTTCAACAGTGCAATGTACAATCATCGGAGACGCATCGCAACAGGAGACCCCGACGGCCTCACCGATGATCGTAAGACCAGCCAGGACGCAGGGTTCATCTCCTGTGCCCGACGTAGTGACCGCCGAGCCCCGGTGGTAGCCGTTGACTACAGTGGATGCCGCAAGGTTCGGGTCATTGGGGTCTATCGATCGGAGAGTCAGGCGCTTATCGAGGAAATAGACACTTTCATGATAGACTCCGGGTTGGATCAGGATCTCATCCCCGTCGTTCGCGTCATTGACGGCAAATTGAAGGCTGCCGTAGGTCAGGCCCGTATTGATGTTGTCAATGCCTCCATCTGCAACGGAGAGCGATATCAGATACAAGGCCACCGGCAGATTCTCCTCGCATGTTGGCAGGATTTGGCCCTCTGGGAGGACAGGCCCACCCTGGTCGGCCGTTTCCGGTCGGAGTTCCGTACCAAACGAATAGATGCCCAGTTCACCGTAAGGCCAGTCCCCGGTATCCCCGCTGACAAGAAACTTCTCCTTCCACTCCGCCCAAAGAGTATAGATAGAGCCGCTGATTTCCTGGATTAATTCCTTCATATTATAGCTCATGGCACTCATCGGAGCATCGTCCGGACACGGGTCGAACGTGTATCCCCAGGGCCAGTATAGCAACTGTCCATAGCTGTGATAACTCATTGTTATCCGAAACTCACTGGCCAGAATCAGATCCCTGATAGCTTGGGTTTCCGGCTCGGAGAAGGCACTTGGACCCCTGTAATTCCAATTGGATGGATTCCCGCTGCTGCCACTAAGGCCCCACATGTATCCATAATTGCGATTCAGATCCACTCCGAATGTTCCGTTGCCATTATCTCTGCGGTTCTTGCGCCATAGCCGGTCCGTAGTCCAGGTGTACACATAGCCGTCTGGGTTGACGATGGGCACGACCCATATTTCGCAGTTGTCTATGAGGCGTTTGACCTCCAAATCGGCTTCGTAGTTGTTGACGAGGTAGTGGGCAAGGTAGTATGGAACTTCCACCGATATCCATTCTAGGGCATGATGACAGCCCAAAAACAGCGCTCCAGGCTCGTTCTCGTCTTCGGAAGGATTGTCGCTTATTTTTATTGCCAGGATGTCTCGGCCCTCATGAGTGCTGCCAATAATATAAGTCTGAGCAACTCCTGAAACTTCGAGTGCCTTAAAGTCGGCAATAACTTCATCGTAGGAATGATACTTAGCCGATGTAGGCTCTGCAAAGAGAGAAATCTGCTCTTTCCTGATTTTCTCCAGATACTCATAAACATCCTCGGTGATTATCTCAACGACAAAACCGTTTTCTTGAATTAGTTTTCTTTCATTATCCGTTACCCGGCCAATAACACCATCCTGCTGAAACTCCCATATATCGATATCCATTTTGACCAGTGTTTCGTAATCATCCTTGTTTGCGACCTGAGCCTTTAGCAATATGCATCTATCGCTCGGAGGCTTGGCATACGATACCGGCGTCAAAAACCCAACAACTATACATACAAAAACAATGCTAACGTACGTTCTCTTAAACCATTTCATTTTACACCTGCCTTTCTTCCCTTTTTCTCAAGGATGTAAAATAATTGTTAATAAAATATGATATTCCATAAAGACACAGATATGAGTAATGTAGCGTCATTTGGATTATCTCCTCCAAAACAATTTTAGACGTGAGTTTAGTACTATACCATCCATCCTACACTTTTCAAGAGAAAAAACGAAAAATCAGATGAAATATCAGAGCTAATAGCAATTATAGTTAAAAATTGCCGAAAAAATTTCATTTATACTAATTGAGAAGACCTGGATTCCTGCTTCCGCAGGAATGACAAGGTCAGGTAATCGGTAATCAATAAATAGAACTGGTATAACGCCGAAATTCGAATCCCCGTTTTCACGAGGACAAGTATCGAAATCCGAAACTTATAGTGTAGATGTAATAATAAAAGTTAGTGGGGTCTATTGCTACTAATCGCAGGTGGGGTCAAACGGATTTGTGCATTTGAGCCAATCGTCGGCTAATATTATAAAATCCAGGAAATCAACATAGCAGTCACCATTCAGGTCGGCTTTGAGTTTTGTCCGGCATTGGGATATTGTAAAGGCCCTATCGCTTGTATCACTGACGAGTTTATTATTTAAATCGCTAATACGAATCAGACACTCGTCTGAGCTGGTTAGCGGAACCGGGTCCCACTCGTACCAGCCGATATTCCGCGACTGGCCGAGCTCCTGCCAGGTTTGGCCATTATCGAGCGAATACTCGATTATAACGTATTTTGTTTGGGTGCCTTCGATTACTTTCCAGGTGATTGTATGGTTGCCTGCTGCTGTGAGATTCTCGCCGCCGTTTGGTGACAATACAATAGATTTCGGAGTGACAGTGTAACTCCATACTTCATTAGGCTCGTATATGCCAGGAATATTTAAATTATTAGTATGGCGTTCCATCCAGGTTAGAGTGACATCAAGCCCGTCAATCTCAATCAGGACGTAGCCGTACTTTTCAGCGTGGTGCAATTGTTTTACAGTATAGCTGCTGTTATTGCCATCGTAAGGTGGCGACCAGTGATAAGGCGGCGCTCCGGCGGTTGCAACGATGAATTGATGTATGTCGTTATCCGGGTTGCCATCGCCATCGTCAACGCGGGCGTGGTCGTAGAAGTGGTCGTGGCCGCAGAAATATGTTCGCCCGCCGGCGTTTTTGATACTTGCCCAAAAAGCATCACGTTCGGCAGGATAGTAGTCGAGGCAATCGTTATGCAAAGCTCTGAAAGCCTGCTCGTGGCCAGCGATGAAGATATGGGGTTTGGTATTTGATTCCAATTGGTCATCCAGCCACTGTTGGTTGACCTTATGGTGAAAGTCATGCCTGATACCGGCGTACTGGTCAAGCATGACAATAAAGGCATTTTTGTGCGTAACAGAATACGTCATAAATTTCTCGTTTGCAGGGCCGTTTTCGGGCAGCTTCTGTTTGGGATGAGAATCACTGCCAAAGACGTTAAGCCAGCGCAGCATGTTGTTATCATTCGGGTCGGGCTTGGTGCCGGGATGAGGATAGGTACTCCAGACGTCACCAAGCTCGTGATTACCACGGCCGACATAGACGGCGATACCGGCATCGTAAACCGGTTTCATTATTTCTACCCATACTCTGAGCTGGGCTTCAAACTCGTCAGGGCTTGCTGCCCGGTAGCCGGAGACCAAGTCGCCGGGAAACAGGACTAAATCAACACTCTGGCTTTTAATCTCGATTACAAGCTCACTGAGGATAAACGGATTGATTCCATAGATGTTACCGCGGCTGTCGCAGGTAACGATGAATTTCCAGGGCTCCTGAGCAAGACCTGCTGAAGAAAGGGACGCCAGAAAAAGAAAGGCAAGAACAAACTTTGTTGGAGTTGTTTTTCTGATTCCCCGACCCTCCTTAAAAAACACGTTCGTTTTGGTGTTGAATGTGATTGTCTATTATACGCAAGCTATTCGGAGCTATTTTTTTGTGTACCAGTCGGCCCGGCGATTATTATGCTCAATAAAGATTTTGAAATCGTTAGCGTCGATTTTGCCGTCGGCATTGATGTCGCCGAGCAGGTAACTTTCCGATGATTTTGTGCTGTTTAATATGTTATTGAGCAGAATAGTAAAGTCTGATTCGTTCACAATGCCGTCGGCATTGAGGTCATACCAAAAGATGCTGTCGCTGTTTTGTTTAATGCTGATGTTCCAGGCTAGGCCGTAGCGCTGGGCTATGGCTGATTCTCTCGGGTTGCTGGCATTGTTCAAGGATAGTATGATTTCGTAGTCGGTATAGTTGGGGTCAGCGGGAACGTAAATGTGCTCAACATTGTCAACATTGCTGTCGCTGTAATCGAGCAGATAATCATTGCCGGGATTATTTGGGTCAACAGCCCAGAGTTCAAGGCGGAGATTGCTGTCTCTTTCAGGAGCCGATTCAAAAGGATATGTGCTGTTATAGTGTTTGTTCCAAATGGCTGTGGCGGTAATAAATTTATCCGCCGGTTTCGCTAAGGTGATTTTGTAAACATTCTCCAGCCTCTGGGTATTATCCAGTTGGTTTAAGTCCCAGCCGGTTGTTGGAATGTCACCGGGCTTGCTTTGTCCGGCGATTAAATGATTGTATGCTCCAACTGCGTTGAGCACACCTGCTCCCTGAATGTAGTCCAGGGGGGCAATATGGTCATCGTTGGTTTGGAGCAGGCCTTTGTGCCAGTAGGGCAGCTTGACCGCGGAGTTTAATAAAATTGCTTTGATTACACAATTTCCGCCATCCGGCGAGATAGCGGAATTTAAGTTGGGGTCCTGTTTGGCCTTTTGAACGAGCAGGCCGATTGTTCCTGCAACTATTGGCGTTGAAAAACTCGACCAGTTACCGGTTGGCTCATAGCTGTTGGGTTTGTTATCGTTTGCGGCCAGGCAATTACCTGGAGCGACGATGTCGGGTTTGCATTGCTTATCTACGGTCGGGCCGAAGCTCGAGTGCTCTGGATAGGCCAGGGCAAAATGTTCCAGTTTGGTTGCAAGGTCCTCGATGTTTACGGAGTCAATGACACCAACCCCGATGACGTTTGCCCCTGCGCCTGGGTAAAGAACAGGGTCATGAGCATTGATGCCGTTACCTATGGCGGACACAATAATAGTTCCGTAGTGCTCGGCCAATGATTCAATACCCCTTGTCCACCAGTCTTCAAATTGAATGCCGTTACCGATAGTTATAATATCTGCGTCTGGTGGAGAGTGCTCGAATACATAGCTGGTTAAAAAATACCAGAATTCGTAGATGTCAGCGTGGGCCTGCGGTGCTGTGCCCTGGAAGTAAAATTGTCCTATTTGCGGATAAAATGCGTTAGGGTGATCGCCGAGCAGTATAGAGCAGATGGCTGTTGAATGAAGTGAGATGCCTGCGGGCGGTTGGCCCTGGTCGTAAAAGCTGAGACTGCCGGCTTTGAAACAGTTATGTTCGATACCGGGGCGATAATCATTTTGTGGCTCATTGTCGATATAGGTAATGCTGCGGGAGATAACGGCGAATTTTACGCCTTCACCTGTGAGATTAGGTTCTGTTCGTCGTAAGGCGTAAATACCGGCATGTTCTAATGCTCGCGGCTGGAGAGCTTTAGCGTTCTGCGGCTCCTGGGCTTTGGCGGTAGTGCCGGCGCTTAACAATGCTGCTATGCATGTTATCAGGTTCAACACAATTGTTTTTTTAGCTGTTTGTGTCACTTCATAACTCCAGAGGTGGCGCAAAATGCCAGCAGGAACAAGGTTGTTCTCCCGACTGCCGACCTCCTTAGCTTGTACGTTCCTGTCCGTAAATTCTTTTTAATATGATACCATAAAATGCCTTTGTTTTCAAGTAAATTATCCTGCAGATTCCTGTAATAATGTAGTTTTTAGTGCTAAAAGGTCGGTTTTTGAAAACTTATTGAGAAATCTTGCCTTTATTAGTTGCAGTTGCTATACTCAAGTCAATATTCAGGGTGTTTTTTATTAGTGGTTTGCTGCCTGCACCTGTGGTTGCCTGCACAGGTTACGCAGGCACAGGTGCGATTATGAAAGTAATTTTGGATTCAGGACAAATCGAGCGGATTCTTAACGATTTGGCAGGCCGTATTCTTTCTGATACACCGGCTGAGATGAATATCGCAGTAATCGGTATTCGCAGCAGGGGAGAGGTCCTCGCCCAGAGGTTATCGGGCCGATTATCACGGCAGCTCAGCAAAGATGTTCCGTGTGGAACTCTGGATATAACGCTTTACCGTGACGATTTGAATTCGCCGCACGGCACTGCCCAGCCGCTGGTTCGTACTACGGAAATCGGATTCGATATAGATGACAAAATTATTATTTTGGTTGATGATGTTCTATATACCGGCCGGTCGGCGCGGGCAGCGATGGATGCACTTATAGATTTGGGCAGACCCAGGGCGATAAGGTTGGCGGTCCTTGTTGACCGCCTCGGCAGGGAGTTGCCGATACAGGCTGATTACACAGGCTATAAGACCAATGTCGAGCCAGGCAAACTGGTTCAGGTTAATCTTGTCGAATCGGATGGGAAAGACGAGGTAGTCATCGAGTAAAGGTAAGACGAATGGAGAATGTCGAATTTCGAATGACAAAGCTATAGAAAGCACGAAGCACGAAATTCGAAATACGAAACAAACTCAAATGCGGTTACGCACGCTTCTGACAGGCGTGACAAAAATCCAAAATTCAAAACGTTTTGGTCATTTGGTAATTTGAATTTCGATATTGTTTAGTATTTCGATATTAGGATTTCGGATTTATACGAAACTATGGCCTTAAAAAGAAAAAGTAAACAATTCAAGTGGCATCGCAAACATTTACTCGGCTTGCGGGAGCTTAGTGCCGAGGAGATTACGTATATTCTTGACACAGCCGAGGGTTTTGAACAGATAAGCACCCGGTCGGTCAAAAAAGCTCCTCCTTTGCGAGGCAAAGTTGTCGTGAATCTTTTTTTCGAGGACAGCACACGGACGCGAAACAGTTTTGCCTTGGCAGCAAATCGATTGAGCGCGGATATTATCGAATTTACCGAGAAGGTCAGCTCGGTCAGTAAAGGTGAGACCCTTTTGGATACGGCCAGGAATCTGGAAGCAATGGGGATTGATATTGTTGTTATTCGGCACGGTGCCGGCGGTGCGCCGATGTTTCTGAGCAGGAATATAAACGCCTGCGTTGTCAATGCTGGCGACGGCTTTTGCGAGCATCCGACACAAGGGCTTCTGGATGTTTATACCATTCGCAAAATAAAAGGCACTCTTGAAGGTTTGAAGATAGCGATTGTCGGGGATATAGCGCACTCTCGCGTTGCCCGCAGCGATATGTGGGCGATGACAAAACTCGGCGCGGAGGTGATATTTGTTGGACCGCCGACACTTATGCCGGTGCAGGTAAACAAATTGCCGGTTAAGATAAGCTATTGTCTTGATGAGGTTATTGAAAAGGTCGATGTGGTAAATATGCTTCGGATTCAGTTTGAGCGGCTCGGCGGTAATCCTTTTCCTTCGATACGGGAATACTCACATTATTTCGGACTGACCGTCGAGCGTATGAAAAGGGCCAAACCCGAAATTTTAGTTATGCACCCAGGACCTATTAACAGAGGATTGGAAATGGAAAGCGAAGTGGCAGATGGCCGGAACAGTGTTATTTTAGAGCAGGTAACTAACGGTTTGGCTGTGAGAATGGCGGTGCTGTTTCTGGTTAACCAGGCAGCAGCGGAAGGCAAATGATTATTAATAATTGATTTTTTTTCAACGAAGTATGGACTCCGAATTGTTGATAAAGAATGGTCGGGTCATAGACCCTGCGAACGGCATCGACAAGAAATGCGATGTGCTTATCGTCGATGGAAAGATTGCAGCGGTCGGAGAAAAGACCCAAGACTCAAGACTCAAGACCCAAGACCCAAGACTCAAGACACAAGACCATAAGGTTATTGATGCTGCTGGTAAATTGGTCGTGCCGGGTTTGATTGATATTCACGTTCACTTTCGTGAGCCTGGCGATGAAGAGGAAGAGACAATAGCGAGCGGCTCAGCAGCGGCTGTTGCGGCTGGTTTTACATCGGTCGTTTGTATGCCGAATACCAACCCTCCTATCGAAAATGAAACTGATGTCGAATATGTCCATCGAAAAGCCAGACAGGCCAGGAAAACTCATGTTTATACAATGGGGGCTATCACAAAAGGGCTGAAGGGTGTTGAGCTTGCAGAGATGGGATTTATGGCTGAAGCAGGGGCCGTTGGTTTTACCGATGACGGCAAGGGGGTGCAGGACCCGGCGGTTATGCTGCGGGCCTTAAAATATGCTGCTATGTTCGATGTGGTTGTGACTCAGCATTGTCAAGATGACGGTATTGCGGGCGAAGGGGTTATGAATTCGGGCTATTATTCGACAATATTGGGCCTGCCAGGATTGGACCCGTTGGCTGAAGAGGCGATGCTGTGGCGGGATATTCAGCTTATCAGAAAGACAAAGGTTCGTTATCACGCACAGCACATATCCACAGCCGGGGCGATTGAACTGATAAGGGTTGCAAAGAAAGATTCTCTGCCGATTACCTGTGAGGTTGCGCCGCATCATTTGCTTTTGACCGAGGAGTGCTGTGCCGAATACGATACCAACTACAAGGTAAACCCGCCTTTACGAACGGACAGAGACATTGAGGTCCTAAAGCAGGCGATTGCCGACAGGTTGGTTGATGCTTTGGCAACGGACCACGCCCCACATCTGCAAAGCGAAAAGGAGCTGGAGTTTTTAACTGCTCCTTTCGGCATCGCGTCTCTGGAGTGTGCTCTGGGTCTTTATGTTAAGGCTCTTATTGAACCGGGGGTTCTGGATTGGCCCGGCTTGATTAGCTTAATGGCGGAAAAACCGGCTAAGATAATCGGTGTTGGCAAGGGCACACTTGGAGTAGGCAGACAGGCTGATGTTACTATTATCGACCCGAATGTCGAGTATGAAATTGATGTAAAGACATTCCGCTCCAAGAGCAGAAACTGTCCCTATCACGGCTGGAAGGTCAAAGGCAAGGTCGAAAAAACAATCGTCGGCGGCGAGATAAGATATGAGCAATGACACAATCAGTCATAATCAGGAATTTTCTGATAAATTGAAAATCGACATACTTATAAAAGAATACGAAATCCTACGAACCGAGTTGCTTCAGCGAATCAACCAGCGGTTTGTTTGTATCGGCCTAACTGGTGCTGTAGTGGCCTATGGGTTTTTCAAAGTCGAGCGGTACAACATCGCAGGTGTTTTAATTCTAATCATAGCATTTTTTATCCTGGGAGTTATCTGGTTTCACTTTGGGCGGCGGATACATCAACTATCATTAAGAATTGCAGAGATTGAACAACGCATAAACTGCCTTGTCGGAGATGAGTTGCTCGTTTGGGAGACAAGACGACGAAATAGGCTTTTCCATAAGATTCACCGATGAATAGTCAAAAATATAAAAAAATATGAATGATTTTTTATATCAATGGTATAGTATCTTTTAACATGAACCGAGAAGAATTATTAGAAAAGGTTAAACAAGCTATTCGCGAAATAGAACCAGACGCTGAAATCATTCTTTATGGGTCTCGCTGCCGCCATGATTCAAGTGAACAGTCAGATTGGGATTTTCTTATTTTACTTGATGGCCAACTTGATGACGAGCGTATTAACAGAATTCGTCACCGCCTTTATGAAATTGAATGGGTGTGCGATGAAGTCCTCTGCTCCATTATATGTAACCGCGAGGAATGGAATAGCCCCCTTTATAAGAGTATGCCGTTTCATCAAAATGTCGAGCTTGACGGAATTGTCTTATGACAAGAGCAAACGAACAGTTAGTATTATACCGCCTACAGAGGGCACGCGAAACACTTGAAGATGCACGTATTTTAGCACAAGCCCAGCGTTGGAATCCCTGCGTCAACCGGCTTTATTATGCCTGCTTCTATGCTGTCTCAGCTCTTCTCATCCAGGAGGGTTTGTCCTCCGCTAAACATGCAGGAATACGGAGTCTCTTTAATCGCCATTGTGTCAAAGCAGGAAAAGTTTCTAAAGAAAAGGCTAAAATTTTTAATGACCTTTTTGAGCGGCGTCAAGAAGGCGACTATATGGATTTTATAAGTTTTAGAGAATCACAAGTTCGACCCTGGATTCTTGAGGCCGAAGCTTTTGTTGAAAGCATTGCCGTTCTCATAGAAAAGGGCAAAGAATGATTTGCTCTAAACAACCCAAGAGATGGTTATTATTGATGGTCATAATCTGTTGCATTCGATTCATAAAGAGGTCGCTGATTCCGGGTCAATCAGTGATTTTGGGTTGTGCCGGATTATCGGCAGGTATCTGAATCTGACAGGCCAGAAGGGGGAAATTATTTTTGATGGTACCGGCCCGCAAGACAAAAGCGGATTCGATAATATAAGTAATCTGGAGGTCTTCTTTGCAGGATTGGGTACCGATACCGATACGATAATCGAAGATAAAATAAGCACAAGCACATCGGCCAGAAGTTTGACCATTGTCAGCAGCGACCGAAGATTGCGAAAGGCTGCACGTGCGAGAAAGGCAACATCATTGAAATCGGATGTTTTCTGGAATGATGTCCTGAAACAGCTAAACAGGAAAAGACCGGAAAAAGAGCCTCCGGCAAAACAGCAGGGACTAACCGACAGCGAAACCAGGCAATGGCTTAAGTTCTTCGGTCTTGAGTAATGAATGTTCGTAAAATGTTGAATGTAAAATGTATCTCGAATAGAATATTTGATACGAAACTGTGTGCGAATCCAGGATGCCAGGTAAATCGCTCCTTTTAACCTTTTTGCTATTTTCATGTTATCAGGCAGCGGCATCAGAGTAAAACAAAATCCCTCGATAAGCTGGAGCTTTGCGTTCCAGAATCGAGGGATTTTGTTACACGAGGCCTATTATCTTCTTAACAATTATATTGAATCACTCATCTCTCCGGCATAATCATACTCTTTGTTGTCTATTATCACTTTATTAATAGTGAATGTGACGGTTTGTGACCTTGCTATCCAATCTGTCACGAAACTGATTCTGCCATTTCCATCTGTTACACCGGAAACAGTGCCGCTATAACCTCCACTCCAGGTTCCGTGTATGGTCGCTGCGCCGACAGGTTGTCCGGAAGGTTTATTCTGTGTAACCGTAATCACAGCCGTTGCTGTATCCCAGGTTCGGAAGGCCTGCCTCCTCGATAAGCCAATGTTGATGTATATTAGTGGAGTGCTCACTTGGATGTAATTGGTCTTGGTTTCAGTATCTGTGCCGCCCATGCCTGTTACTCTTAAGCTGACTGTGAAATTACCGATGTTCTTGTACATGTACGTGTGAGTTGGATTCTGTTCGGTTGATGTTGTTCCATCACCGAAGTTCCACAATCGGCTCTCGATATGTCCGGAGGAATTGTCGGTGAATTGCACCACCAGAGGGCCGTCTCCGGTTCTCGGTTTTCCTATAAAGTCGGCCATGGGTACCGAAGGCATCGTCAGGGTGATGTAGTTCTGCTTGGTTTTGGTATTCGAACCACCAGGCCCTATTACTTTCAAGGTTACAGTGTATGTACCAGGGTTCTTATACCTGTGAGCCGGATTTCTCTCGCTTGATGTTTCCCCATCCCCGAAGTCCCACAGCCAGGTTGTGATACCTCCGTATTGTGCGGATTCCATCGTTCCGAGTATCATGCCATTTCCGCGGCTGATATAAGTCGCCGGACAGGTGGATGTATCAATGAATTGCACGGTCATAGGCGTATTATTCTGTATCGGCTCTTTTTCAAAGTCCGCTACAGGATATGAAGGTGTAAAGCCCTGGATAAAGTTATCCTTTTTTGTGGTTTTCGAGCCATCTGGACCTTTTACCGTCAAACTCACGTTGTAGGAATAAGGGTCCTTAAATACGTGAACCGGATTCCTATCGATTGATGTAGTTCCATCATCAAAATCCCATAACCAACTTGTGATATTTCCGGTGGACTGGTCTGTGAATCGTACTGTCAACGGCTTAGGGCCAATTTTCGGTTCTGCTGTAAAGTTTGCTGCAAGAGGCATAGTCGGCCCTGGTCCGGGTCCTGGTCCTGGTCCTGGCCCTGGTCCTGGCCCTGGGCCGGGTTTCTGTTGAAGAGCAGCAAAAGCATTTACTATTCCCCAGCCGTATTCTACGTCCCAGCCGACCGGTCCCTTATCCTCTGCTGAGAATTCTAAAGCCTCTCTGACTCCATCAGGTGTGGAGGCAATTCCGTTGGCTATAAGCAAGGCTGCAACTCCGGAGACATGCGCGGCAGCCATTGAAGTTCCCTCCATAAGGCAATAACCCCAGAATATTTGGCTTGTACCGTCTTTCAGATACGTCTGCTGCAAAATCCCATCATTATAGCCATCTTTATTTTGGTCAACATTAAGGTCACCGCCCGGAGCTACTAAATCCAGACTTAGTCCGTAGTTGGAGTAATATGTTAAAGTTTCATCATAACGGGTGGCGCCGACAGCAATGACATAATCATCATAGGCGGCAGGGTAGCACACACCTCCTATGCCGTCATTACCTGCAGCGGCTATTACGGTTGCGCCATAATTGTAAGCATAAGCTACTGCATTCTCTAAGGTTTTTGAGGGCTCAGCACCTCCCAGCCCCAGGTTAATTACGAGCGCGCCATTGTTTGTCGCCCAGACAATACCTTCTGCAACGTCAGCATAAGTTCCGGCTCCATTGCTGTTCAATACCTTCACAGGCATTAAGGAGGCATTGTAGGCTATACCGGCTACTCCGATTTGATTATATGTACTTTGAGCGATAATACCAGCTATATGGGTTCCGTGCCCGGGATTTGAGTCATCATCAGGGTATTTATCACGGTTAACAAAGTCGTAACCAGCAACAAATTGCGTGTCTACTAAGTCTGGAGCTCGCTCGTAGAATATTTCAAGCCCTGCGGGATTTCGTTCGTAGCGAGAATAGGCGGTGATACCCGTGTCAAGAATTGCCACGATTACTCCTGAGCCGGTAGATGTATTCCAGGCTTTTTCCATTTGAATACCGCCGTAGGTAGGATTATACAGGTGCCACTGACGGTAATATAGCTCGTCATCAGGAACCATCATAGCGTAAGCGATGTAGTTTGCCTCGGCATACTCGACGTTGGCATTTGCCTGATAAATTTCGACCATTTCGTCGACTGTCCTGCCGCTTGGAATACTCAATCTTTTGAAGCCGGCAGATGAGCTGGTATAAATAGTGTAAGTACCTTGAACTGCATTTAAAGCGGCTATCGCCTCCTCTGTAACGTTGGGCTTGAATTTGACGATAATCTCACCCGGAACGTACTTCTGGCCCGCTAAGGGCAGAGCCTTTTCAAAAATTTGGCTTCCGGCTGCACTGTGCTGAGTAAGGACTGAACCAAGCAAAAGCAAGGCAAGCGCGCTAGAATATAGCTTTTTCATAACTCGCTCCTCCCAAAAAATTATTGTTCTAAAAAATCTATAGAGATACCGCAATGTCTGTAAGAATATTATAGCCGAATTTCTTGAATAAAGCAAGAGAATTTTATAAAATTTGTTATTTGAACGGTTTTTCACAAGTGTTTTCCAGCCCCCGTTTTCCGACAAATTGCAAAGCGGACCTTCTTTGTGTGATTCCTGTTAATTCTACAAGAATTTTATATTGCTTAATCCAATGGAAAGGTGTATAAAAAAACTTTTTCGGCTGTGCAGGGTATTGGGCACAGACCGATATTATTCGTTTTCCTTTGCCTATACGCGGCAAAGGTGAACGAGATGTGTAAGAAGCCCCGTAGGGGGGTGCTCAGATAACCTGTTGAGAGGGGCTTTTTTGGGCTAATTTGTTTATATTTTTTACTTTTCAAAAATGGAGAAACTATGAAGAAACGCAAAATGGTTACGATTGACGGTAATACGGCGGCGGCATACGTGGCCCACGCTACGAATGAAGTTATTGCAATATACCCGATTACACCAAGCTCTCCTATGGGCGAAATGGCCGATGAAAAAACAGCTAAAGGCCAGCCGAATATCTGGGGGACGGTTCCTTCGGTTACGGAGATGCAGTCGGAAGCTGGTGCAGCCGCAGCGGTGCACGGTGCACTGGCAACCGGTGCCTTAACAACAACTTTTACCGCCTCACAGGGGCTTTTATTGATGATTCCCAATATGTATAAAATCGCCGGAGAGCTGCTGCCCACCGTCTTCCACATCTCAGCCCGTTCGTTGGCCTGTCAGGCACTTTCAATATTCGGCGACCATTCTGATGTGATGACCTGTCGCGAGACGGGTTTTGCGATGCTCTGTTCGGGCAGCGTTCAGGAAGTTATGGATTTAGCGCTTATTGCTCAACAGGCAACGCTGGCCTCGCAGGTGCCTTTCCTGCATTTCTTTGACGGCTTTAGAACCAGCCATGAGGTTCAAAAGGTTGAGGAATTAACGTTTGATGATATGCGAGCGATGCTCGATGACGAATTAGTTGCCCGTCATAAGGCCAGGGCGCTTACGCCGGATAGGCCGATGATTTCCGGAACGGCTCAAAATCCGGATGTCTATTTTCAGGGCAGAGAGACGGTGAACAAATATTATTTGGCTACACCAAAAATTGTTCAGGACACAATGGATAAGTTCGCGAAATTGACTGGAAGGCAATATCATTTGTTCGATTATGTCGGAGCGGCGGACGCCGAGAAGATTATTATTATTATGGGTTCAGGCGCCGACACCGCTCACGAAACCACTGAGTTTTTGGCCTCTAAGGGTGAAAAAGTGGGGGTAATAAAGGTCCGTCTCTACAGACCATTTAGCAATGAGCATTTTATTGCTGCTTTGCCAAACACCGTGAAAAAAATTGCTGTACTGGACAGAACGAAAGAGCCAGGTTCTCTTGGTGAGCCATTGTATCTGGATGTTCGCACTTCTATTGGTGAGGCTATGTATGCGGGTCAAACGGCTTTTCAGAAATATCCGGTCATCGTCGGCGGACGGTACGGACTTGGCTCAAAGGACTTTACGCCTGCTATGGTCAAGGCCGTCTTTGACAATCTCGATGCAACAAGACCCAAAAATGGTTTTACGGTGGGTATTATTGACGATGTAACGAATACCAGCCTGGAAGTTGATGAGTCATTTGAGATTGCCGGTAAAAAACTTTTTTCTGGTATGTTTTTTGGGCTCGGTGCAGATGGTACTGTAGGTGCGAATAAAAACTCTATAAAGATTATCGGTGAGCTGACGGATAATTACGCCCAGGCCTACTTTGTCTATGATTCTCGAAAGGCCGGTGCAATGACTACATCACATCTGCGGTTTGGTGAGCAGCCTATCCAGAGGCCTTACCTTGTAGAAAAAGCTGATTTTATTGCGTGTCATAATCCGAGTTTCCTGGAAAAATATGATATGCTTTCTTCTGCGCGCCGAGGGGGCACATTTCTATTGACCAGTATGCACGGCAAGGATGAGGTGTGGGACACTTTGCCGCAGGAGGTGCAGAAACAGCTAATCGATAAGAAGATGAAGTTCTACGTTATTGATGCGATTGGGCTTGCTGACGAGCTCGGCTTGGGTGCGCGAATCAACGTGATTATGCAAACCGCCTTTTTCAAAATCAGCAATATTATTCCACTTGATACGGCTGTCGAAGCTATCAAAGATGCCATCCAAAAAACTTACGGCAAGAAAGGCCAAAAGGTTATTGAGATGAACTTTGCAGCGGTTGATGGTGCTCTTGATAGAGTCTATGAGGTTGCTATTCCGGACAAGGTAAGCAGTAAGATACGGATGCGGCCGCCTGTTCCGGAGGATGCCCCTGATTTTGTCAAGGAGGTTACAGCAGAGCTCATAGCATTTCGTGGTGATAAGGTGCCTGTAAGCAAGATGCCGGCTGACGGCAAGTTTCCGAGCGGCACGACTAAATATGAAAAACGCAACATAGCCGTCAATATTCCACGATGGGAGCCCGATGTTTGCATTCAGTGCGGCACGTGCTCTTTGGTTTGTCCACACGCGGCTATAAGAATTAAGGCTTACGATGCGAAGTATCTCAAAGATGCCCCGTCAACATTCAAGAGTGCCGATGCCAAAGGTAAGGACTTTGCCGGACTGAAATTCACGGTCCAGGTGGCACCTGAAGATTGTACCGGATGCGGCACTTGTGTTAATCTCTGTCCGGCACAGGAAAAGGACCAGGACAAGAAACCCACAGGGCGAAAGGCAATCAATATGGTGCTGCAGGAGCCGTTGCGTGCTGCTGAGCGCGATAATTATAAATATTTCCTGGCTATTCCGAATACCGACCGTAGTCTCTTTAAGGCTGCTTCCGTTAAAGGCAGCCAGTTGATTGAGCCTTTATTTGAATATTCCGGCGCATGTGCCGGCTGCGGGGAGACGGCTTACGTTAAACTGTTGACACAATTGTTCGGAGACAGGGCGTATATTGGAAATGCGACCGGCTGCTCATCGATTTACGGCGGCAATCTGCCAACAACACCTTATACGAAAAGGTCGGATGGCAGAGGGCCGACATGGAGCAACAGCTTGTTTGAGGATTGTGCTGAATTTGCGATGGGTATGCGGCTGACGGTTGACAAATTCAAAGAACGTGCCCTTATGCTTTTAGATAAAGTGGTCGAAAACAAGTGTGTCGATGCGGAATTAGCGGAGCAAATCCGCTCGGTTACATTGGCTGATGACCCCGAGCAGGATGCTATTGAGAAGCACAGAGCACTTGTGGATGAGCTCAAGGCCAAATGCGAAAAAAGCAACTGTGCGGAATGTAAGCAGTTATTAAGCGTTGTGGATTATCTTGTGCGCAAATCAGTTTGGGGCCTTGGCGGCGACGGATGGGCTTACGATATAGGATATGGCGGCCTGGACCACGTTCTGGCAAGCGGGGCCAATGTTAATTTGCTTGTTTTGGATACCGAGGTATATTCGAATACAGGCGGTCAAGTGTCTAAATCTACGCCAAGGGCGGCAGTAGCCCAATTTGCTGCAGGTGGAAAGCCAACGCCCAAAAAGGACCTCGGACTTCTGGCTATGACCTATGGGAATATTTATGTTGCCAAGGTGGCAATGGGTGCAAATACCAATCAGACAGTAAAGGCTTTTGTCGAGGCTGAAGCCTATCCGGGACCTTCTCTTATAATTGCGTATTCCCACTGTATTGCTCACGGTATCGATATGACAGCGGGCTATCAGGAGCAGAAGAAGGCTGTTGCCTGTGGGCATTGGCCGTTATATAGATTCGACCCGCGGCTTAAAGAGCAGGGGAAAAATCCATTGCAACTCGACTCTAAGGCTCCTACGATGGATTTTGAGGAGTATGCTTATGGTGAAAATCGTTTTCGCACTCTAAAACAATCCAAGCCTGAGGTGGCGGCGGCGTTAATTAAACTTGCCAGAAGTGATGCTACCCAGAGGTATGCTCTAATGGAGCAGCTTGCGAATTTGGTGTGCGATGTGAAAAGTGAGGTGTAAAATCTAAATACAAAATAGGAAATAGGAGGCTAAGGGAAATCAAATGGGCAATAGATTCTCAAAGACAATTTGGTTGGTTCTTGTGGCCGCTTTTTTCTTCATTGGATGTCAGCGGAAATACAAGAAAGATGTGGTAGAGGTTTTGGCCGCCGGGCCGGATATTGAAACTATTTCTGTTCCGCCTGATTATGTGGTTCAAGCAATTGAAGCAGCCGGTGGATTGAAAGCCTGGACGGGAATGAAAGAGCTGCAGCTTGATTGTGTAGTTACTTTTTACCAGCCGGACGGCAGTTTCTACCTGACTGAGCAGCATCACGTGGTTTATCTCTGGTCGAATTCTATTCAGATTTCAGCCAGGGAGCCAAAGGGCAGGTTTATCTGGCAGTTGTCGAAAGGAAAGTTCGATGTATTACAAGGCGACGGGCAAAGTGATGTTTTGCCGGTTGTAATTGGCAGTAGCCATTTTGCAGAAATGATATTGAGTGTCATAACGATACCAGCGCGTTTTTATGATAAATCGGTTGAGTTTAGTAAAGAGACCACCGGGCTCAAAATCCAGGGACAATGGTATTACCCAATTGAAAGGCGAAGTAAGCCGGTTCTTGGAGCCGAGCTCGAGCCCGAACCTGCTCGTCCCTTGTCTAAAGCGGTTTTCTATCAGGACAGGGACAGATTTTTAGTCGATATGATTTTGTTTGACTATGTGAGTGGAGATGGTTTTTTAGCGGTTCGCGGTTATGACTATACTGAAGTTGAAAAAGGGGGCGTTCGTGTTCCTGCCAAGATAGAGATATTTAGAACTGATGCCCTTGGCAATTCGCAGAAGCGGCTTGTTACAGTAGATTATCATAATTTAAAACGCTCAAAGTAGAATAAAAGAAGGTCGGGCTGTTCTGTCCGACCTTCTTTATGTGTGCCGAGCATGTTCGGCAACTTGGAGGTGAAAGTCCTCTACACAACCTGATGGAGGTGAAGTGTTAGCGAAGCGCAAGAGCGTTGCCGTGAGGCAGGGTTCTAAGGAAGCGTGTAAGCA
>Ga0315314_1000493_pt1 | contig 43097 bp, 41 predicted proteins | sample TDP9_MG_FD_203631 | JGI IMG/M metagenome (GOLD analysis project Ga0315314, IMG submission 203631) | Freshwater sediment microbial communities from Lake Towuti, South Sulawesi, Indonesia - TDP9 | ecosystem: Environmental > Aquatic > Freshwater > Lake > Sediment | place: Indonesia: South Sulawesi... | reverse complement strand
GTCTTCCTGCTGCCCTCTCCCCCGCCCTGACTGGCTATGTGACCGAGCATTTGGGTTGGCCCTGGGTATTCTATGTGGTGACTCCCGTGGGCCTCTCTTGTTTGGTCGCTTCCATTCTGCTCCTGAAAAACATTAAGCCCGGGAGGGATCTCGGCTTCGATTTCAAGGGTTTTTTCTCCATGACCGGTTTCCTGATTACCCTCCTCATTGCCTTGAGCCGAGGTCAGCGCTGGGGGTGGCGCTCCGATTACATCCTCAGCTTGCTCGCCGCCTCCGCCGTCTTCCTCCTCCTCTTCCTGTGGTCGGAGTGGAAATCAAGGAACCCCCTGGTTCAGCTCAACCTGTATCGAAACCATACCTTTCTCATCTCCTCCCTGATCAGTCTCGTCTTCGGGGTGGGTTTCTTCGGCACCAATTTCCTCCTTCCCCTCTTCATCGAAGATCTGGCAGGATACTCTCCCGTCCAATATGGATGGTTGTTGGCGCCGGGGATCGTCGTTCTCGCTCTGGTCAGCACCATTGCCGGAAGGATGGCGGATCGAATGGACTCCCGGATTCCCCTGATCCTGGGCCTTCTTTCCTTCATCGCCTCTTTCTACTGGCTGACCAAGCTCGACATTTACACCGGGGCGCTGGCGATGATCGGCATGATCGTCCTGCGCAGCCTGGGGATGGCCTTTATCTATCCCCCTCTCATGTATGTATCCCTCAATGCGGTTCCTCCCCCTTCGGTAGGGCTGGCGGCAGGGCTCATCAATGTGATCCGGCAGATCGGCGGCAGCTTCGGCATCGCCAGTCTCAGCACCCTGCTGGAGAGGCGAGAGATCTTTCACCGCGGCGTCTACGGGGAGGCCCTGAACCTCTCCTCTCCCGGACTCCAGAAGTTCCTCTTCAGCCTCAAATCCTCTATTCTCTTTCAGGCCGGCGGGTCTCCTGACCAAGTCAAGGAACAGGCCCTGGCCCTGGTCATTCAAGAGTCCAAGCGTCAGGCCCTCATTGCCGCCTTCGACGACTGCTTTTTCCTGACTCTCTTCATCTTTTTGGCCACCTTCCTCCCCACGCTGCTCATCAGGGGAAGGCGCCGACACAAATAGACCAGGGATGGGCCGATTCAGGTTCGGGGCCTCCAGGAGAGGCGAACCCTGGCGCGTTGCTTGATCTTTCCGCAGGATTGAGATAAGGAAGTATACGCCAGGGTTCGGAATCTGAGGGTGCAACTCTGGCATCTGATGGAGAGAGGACCGGTAAGGGCGAAAGGAGGTCATCACTTGAGAGAAGCATGGGTGGATCCACGCCACTCTGAATCCTCGCGGGAGTCACTCTACCGTCCCACCCAGTGCACGGTGGATTGGGTGTGCGATCTGACCCCCACCGAGAAGCTCTTTCGGATCAGCCGACTGGACGGCAAAGGGTTTGGTCACCGGCCCGGGCAGTTCGTCCAGGTGTCGATGTTTGGCCATGGGGAGGCACCCATCTCGGTCTCCTCCTCCCCCACCCGAGGAGCGTACTTAGAGCTCGGCGTGCGGAAGGTGGGCGAGCTGACCACGGCGATGCATGCGCTGCGCCCGGGAGACATCCTGGGCATTCGCGGGCCCTTTGGCACCTATTTCGACGTGCAGGCCATGCGCGGCAAGGATATCTTGCTCATCTCCGGCGGTTGTGGCCTCGCGCCCATGCGAGCCCTCATCCAGTACTGCGAGGATCACCGCGACGATTTCGCACAGGTGACCGTACTGTATGGCGCACGGTCCCCACAGGATTTGCTTTACAAGGAGGATCTGGCCGAGTGGGCAGCGGGGGGCAAACTCGATTGCAGATACACGGTTGACGAGGTGCCACCGAGTACTTCCTGGGACTGCAATGTTGGAGTGATTACCACCCTCATCCCGCCACTGAATGTGGATCCACATAAGACAGTCGCCGTGATTGTCGGCCCACCGGTCATGTACCAATTCGTCATCCGGGGGCTTCGCGAGAAGGGGGTGGCCGACAAAGATATGATCGTCTCCCTGGAAAGGCATATGAAATGCGGGGTTGGCAAATGCGGCCATTGCGCAATGGATCATCTCTATTGCTGTCTTGACGGCCCGGTGTTCCGCCTGGATCAGCTCAGAGGGGTGAGAGGGGCGTTGGAATGAAGAGAACGCTCACTACCTGCCCCTATTGCGGCACCGGCTGCACTTTCTATCTGGTTTCCAATGAGAAGGGAAGGCTGGTGGGCATCGAGCCCTCCACGGAGAACCCCGTCACCCAAGGGCAGTTATGCGTCAAGGGATGGAATGCCTTCGAGTTCGTTCAACACCCCGATCGGCTTACCGAACCGTTGATACGCCGGGGGGAGGGGCTGGAGCCCGCATCCTGGGATGAGGCCTTAGACCTGGTGGTTAAATCCCTCCAGGAAATCCAGGGGCGGTACGGAAATGACTCGGTGGTCTTTTTCTCCTCTGCCAAGGCTACTAACGAAGAGAACTATCTCCTGATGAAGCTCGCCCGGGCGGTCTTTGGAACCAACAATGTGGATCACTGCGCAAGGCTCTGTCATTCCTCAACGGTAGTGGGTCTTGCCGCTACCTTCGGCTCTGGGGCTATGACCAATACGATTTCCTGTGTGGACCTGGCTGACTGCATCCTGGTCACCGGATCCAACACCACCGAACAGCATCCCCTGATCGGATCGCGCATCATTAAATCTTCCCAGAATGGCGCCAGGCTCATTGTGGTCGACAACCGCAACATTCGATTGGCGCATCTTGCGGACCTGCATATCCGTTGCAAGAATGGGACGGATGTCGCTTTCTTCAACTCCATGATGCATGTGATCATCCAGGAAGGTCTGGAAGATGAGGCATTCATTTCCACCCGCACCGAAAACTACGAGCACCTCCAGAGGGTGGTAGCCCAGTATCCCCCGGATCAGGCTGCCCAAATCACCGGCACCACACCCCAGGAGATCATCCAAGCGGCTCGCATGTTCGCCCGTGCGGATCGTTCGATGATCATCTATTCCATGGGCATCACCCAGCATACCCACGGGGTGGATAACGTCAAAGCCCTTGCCAATCTGGCCCTGCTCACGGGAAACCTCGGCCGCCCGGGAACCGGAGTGAATCCCCTGCGGGGCCAGAACAATGTTCAGGGCGCATGCGACATGGGAGCTCTCCCGGATGTCTATACGGGTTACCAGAGGGTGACCGATGCCTCCCTCCGGAGGAAGTTCGAAGCAGCCTGGGGGGTGGCAGGCCTGCCTGACCAGATAGGCCTTACCTCCACCACCGCGATCGATGCCATGGGCGATGGGAAGGTGAAAGGGCTATTCATCCTGGGGGAGAATGTCATGATGTCTCACCCGGACCAGAACCATGTCCAAAGGATGCTCCAGAATCTGGAATTCCTGGCGGTTCAGGAGATCTTTCCCACCCTGACCACCCAGTTCGCCCATGTCGTCCTGCCGGCCACCTCCTTCGCAGAAAAGGACGGCACCTTCACCTCGACGGAGCGGCGCGTGCAGCGGGTTCGCAAGGCGATCAACCCCATTGGCCAAAGCAGGCCGGATTGGGAGATCCTATGCGAGATCTCCCGGCGCGCCGGCTACCCGGGGATGACCTACTCCTCGCCCCAGGAGATCATGGAAGAGATTGCGAGGCTCACGCCCCTCTACGCGGGGATCTCCTACGAGCGGATCGATCGGGTGGGCCTTCAGTGGCCGTGTCCAGATCCAGGACATCCGGGCACGCCGATCCTTCACCAGGGCAGATTCACCCGCGGATTGGGATTGTTCAGTCCGGTCGAGTACCAGCCTCCGGCGGAGCTTCCCGACTCGGAATACCCCCTCCTCCTTTCCACGGGCCGCTGCTATTTCCACTTCCACGGCGCCAGCATGACCAAGCGATCGAGGCTCCTTCAGCGCGAGGTTCCCTTGCCCTATGTGGAGGTCAGTCCTGAGGATGCCATAGAACTTGGCCTCCTGGACCGGGAATGGGTCTATGTGAGCACCCGCCGTGGGGAGGTGAAGGCTCAGGCCCGCATCACCGATGTCGTCATGAAGGGAGTCCTCTTCATGCCCTTCCATTTCGAGGAGGGAGCAGCCAACGTATTGACCCACAATGCCTTGGACCCGACATCCAAGATCCCCGAATATAAGGTCTGCGCGGCAAGGATCAGGAGGGCCCGATGAGGATCCTGACCCCCAGTGAGCTGGAGGCCTTCCTTCGCTCCCTGGAAGAAGAGTACGATGTGCGGGTGCCGATCGCCCTTCCCGATGGAACCAGGACCCTGGGAAGAATGAGAGAAGGACCTCTTGCCATCGAGGGCGGCCCCCTTCTCATGAAACCAACCTCGATTTTCTTCCCCCACCATGAGACAGAGCTGGAATATGAAGAGGGGATCGTCCTCATGCAGGCACCCTTATCCAGGCCCCTTTGTGTGGTGGGACTGACCGCCCGGGATGCGGAGTGTCTTAGTTTCGTGGATGAGTTCTTCCAATCGAACTACCGGGACGATATTTACTTCAACAAGCGGAACGGGGCATTGATCGTCGTGTTGTCGGGAAGATGTGGCGAGGATGGGGAGTTCCTCAAGATCGCCGGTGGCAAATGCGACATCGAGCTCATTTCGGAGGGAGCTGAGTTCATCATGGTTCCCTACACCCAGACCGGGCGCGACTTGTCCGCCAGGATCGACCCCGGCAAGGAGGTTGCCAAGGATCGCCTTGCCGCGCTGGAAAGAGAGTCATCTGCCTTGGGCACCGAGGAGGAGGAGCTCCTTCGGCGGGCTTCGCAGATCGTGCTGGAAGATCGAGTACCCGAGGAGTTTTGGTTGGAGATATCGAGGCGATGCATCGCCTGTACGGCCTGCAATCTGTTCTGCCCGACCTGCACCTGCTTCGAGGTGTATGACCGAAGGCCCAAAATGAGGATCGAGCGGCAACGCCTGTGGGACTCCTGCCAGCTTGACGGCTTCATGCGCGAGGCGAGCGGACATAACCCCATGGGCAGCGAGGCCCTCAGAACCCGAAGACGCATCCATCATAAGCTGGCTGCCGATGTGGTTCGCTGGGGCCGGATCTCCTGCTTCCTCTGTGGACGTTGCGACAAGGTGTGTCCGACAGGCATTGGGATCAAGGCCGTGTCGCGAGAGATCGTGAAGAGGCATGGCAGATGGTGAGTGCCGGTTTCAGGAGGGGTCAGATCGCGGCTGCGGTCCTGGCGGGAGGTAAAGGAAAGCGTTTCGGCCGCAGGCCGAAAGGGTTATGGGAGGTTGCCCCCGGCATTTCTATCCTGAAAAAGCAGGTGGCCGAACTGGCCTCCTCCGGCATAGAGGAGGTAATCATCCTCGCCAATGACCCGGGTCCGTACAGAGGCTTCGGGCCGAACATAGTCCCGGACCTGAGGGCTGGCGTAGGTCCGCTGGGAGGGATCGAGACGGCGATTTCCTATTATTCCAGTCGATGCAAAGCCACCTTGTTGCTTCCCTGCGATCTTCCCTATATCACGGCCCGGGAGATCAGCGCGCTCTTAGAGGGCTTTTCAGAGGCGGAGGGGAATGTCGCTGTGGCGGTTTCCGGGGAATCGGATTGGGAGCCCCTGTGTGCCGTTGTGAATAACGAACTCTTGCCCGTTGTCAAGGCTGCCATTGACCGCGGCGTACGCAAAGTGCGGGAGGTTTGGAAGGAGCTTGGGGTAGCTCTCATCCATTTCCCCGACCGGGAGCCCTTCTTCAATATCAACACACCGGGAGATCTGTCCAGGTGGATGGTGGAAAAGGGGGCAGGGAATTGAGCGCCAGGGGCGGGAAGAGTCAGGTGCAGGATAGGATGGAGGAGGCGGTCCAGGAGGTGGGGCCGGTCAGGGTGTACGCATCTGGTATTGAGCAGCAAGAGCTGAGAGACCAGGTGGCGGTAGAGGAGCCCCTGACCATCGAAATCCGAGAGATCGGCAGCTACACCCTGATGCACGCGCCAACCGATCCGCTGGCGCTGGCCTTAGGTTTCGCCTTTAGTGAAGGGCTGATCCTGGGTCTTTCTGATGTAAACCAGCTCTATTGCTGTCCCGAGGATCCAGGCGTCATTCGCATGGAGATCAAGAGACCGGCTGCGACAGGCCCGATAAGGAATCTCCCCGTCGTAAGCGCCTGCGGCCTCTGTGGCCGCTCGGGCTCCCGAGAGGCTCTCCTCTCCGGCCTCCCCCGGGTGGGCAACTCGCTTCGGATCTCCCCATCCACGATTCATGCGGCCATGGAAGAAATGCGCTGCCGACAGCGCCTCTTCTCCCAGACCGGTGCAACCCATGGGGCGGCCATATTTGATGCCAAAGGGGAGATCGTTGCCCTCGGAGAGGACATCGCTCGGCACAATGCACTGGACAAGGCCATCGGCAGGTGCCTGCTGGAGGAACTCCCTCCCGTTGGCTGCGCAGTTGCCCTCTCCGGCCGTGTGACCTTCGAACTGGTGGCGAAGTCGGCCCGGGCTGGAATGGAGTTGATATCGGCGGTCTCAGCCCCCTCCTCGCTCGCCATCGAGACCGCGAAGGCATTAGGCGTTACCTTATGTGCCTTTGTTCGAGGGGACCGCGCTGCAGTCTATTGCCATCCGGAGCGAATCCGGGAGCTTCCAGGAGCCTCCAGAGGCTGAATCACTGACTCCCTGGTGAGCCTGGGGGGGAGAAATTGGCCAGCCAGTTGGGGGGTTGGGCAAAAAAAATCGAGTTAGCCCTTGTTTTCTATTGACATCGGGAGTATATTTTTGTAAGAAAAAACGAAAGGCAAGAACCGAGAGGAGGTGGATCAAAAGGAGAAAAGGAAAGAATAGAGGCCTAAGTATTTATCCGGGGGTTGAGGATTCATGAGGGGGGACATCAGGATCTAATATAAGGAGGTATGGATTGATGAAAAGATGGATGATTGCTTTGGTGGTTGTGACTCTGGTGGTGGCGGGCCTGGCTTATGCCGCAGAGCAGGCGAAGCCCAAGATGGTCATCGTGAGCGCTGCCGCGATTTCTCCCAAGACAGCGACCATCGCCAAAGGCACCACGGTGATCTGGCTCAATAACTCCAACGACAATGTGAGCATCTTCTTCTCTAAAGGAAAAGAAGTAGAGGCTGTCTGCGCCGCCCCGACTCGCTTCGCACTGGATGCGGAGGGAAAATATAACTCCGGACCCCTTCCCCAGGGTGCCACCGCTTCGGTCTGCTTCATTGAGGCCGGAAAGTACCAGTACGATGTTGTAGGCCAGAAGCTCGGTGGCCTGAAGACATCTGGCACCATCGTTGTAAAGTAGGAGAACAGGAGAGGGGAATCCCCCTTCCAGTGAGCGCACGACTTACCCGTTGAATTTCTCTGAAGGGGAGGAAAGGTTCTGTATCCCTTTTCTCCCCTCCTTTTTTCCACAGGAGCTATTCCCATGAAGCCACGGCCACGGGGAAAATGGATCCTCTCCACGCTTTGCCTCATCCCATTGACTTTTTGCCTCCTCTACGAGTCACCACTTCCCAACGCCCAGGCTGTCGAGCACGCCCAGGTCAACGCCCCCGCCCCAGACTTCAACCTTCCCACCTTGGAAGGGAAGCAGGTCTCCCTGTCCAGCCTTAGGGGGAAGGTGGTACTTCTCACCTTCTGGGCCATTTGGTGTCATGTCTGCCGGGAGGAGATGCCCATGCTGGATTCCCTACACAAGAAATACAGGGATAAAGGCCTGGAGGTGGTCGGGGTGAACATTGATCGGGATGTGGGGGCGTCCGTTCAGGATTATGTTAAACAACATGGCCTCTCTTTCCCCATACTCCTGGACCAGGAGAGAAAGGCCATGAAGCTTTATCGGGCCCATTTCGTTCCCACTACTTTCGTCTTGGACAAGAGGGGCATCATTGTAGACAAGAAAGTGGGGCCATATAAATGGTCCACCCCAGAATCCCAGGGTTTCCTTGAGGAGTTGCTGAAGAAGCAGTAATGCGTCCCCGGGCTGCGGAATGAGGCTGCCACCGTCGGCCTCCCCCGGGAGGGCCAATCCGGCTGCATTTCGAATCCTCATTAAGCTTCGAGGAGCTTGAGCAGTTCACCGATCTCTGTGGTGGGAGGCTGGCAGGCACCGCCAGAACAGAGGTAGGCAGCAGCTTTCCCATGGATGCTGGATGGATCCTTCAGCGATGGTGCGATGCGAACGATGGGAGGCCATTCCCGCTCGCTGGGACGAAGGAGGATGGCCGTGCGGGGAAGGAATTCTCTCCTGAGGGCCTGTAACATCGCTCTGGTATCCTCCGCCCCCGAATTGCCGGCGATGACCACTTCACAAGAGGGCCCTATGACAAAGTCCAGGGCAACCAGAAGTTGGGTATGGGAGGAGGGGGATCGTTGGACATATCGGGAAAAGGCCCGCCCTAGCCTCGCGGCCTTCGCCTCCAATTCGGGATTTGCCGTCATCCGGGCAAGCCGCAGCAGGTTCCACATGGCCACCGAGTTGCCGGAGGGAAGAGCCCCGTCATAGACCTCCTTCTGCCGGGCCAGAAGCATCTCCCCATCGTCCGCGGTAAAGTAGAAACCCCCTCCCTCCTCGTCCCAATAGTGCCTTAGCAAATCCTCAGTCAGCTCCACGCCAAACGCTAAGACGAGGATCTCCGCCTCCTCCCTATCGAGGAGGCCTCGGATCTCATCCTCCGTCCAGAGGTAGAACTTGCCCTCCTCTCCCTCGCTATCTGCGTCCTCCGCCGAGTAGAATCCGCCCTCCGGGGTCTTCAAAGGATTCTTCCTCCATCACATGGCACCAGTGGCAGGTGGAGTAGCCGATGGAGAGGAAGATGGGCCTATTTTCGGATCGCGCCCTCTCAAAGGCCTCCGGTCCCCAGGGATACCAGTCCACAGGGTTAGATGCATGCTGAAGCAAATAGGGGCTCTTCTCGAATCGCAGCCGATTGGGGTGCCTCTTATCCCCGCTCGATTTCGTCTCTGCACTCAAGCGGATCCTCCCCTTCCTGGGAAGATGGGGCCGACGCGCGCCCTCAGCCCTGCCCCACGGCCCCCCGCTTGGAAAGGGCGACGGCGATCGCCAGGAGCAGGAGGCAGAACAGCACGATCAGGCCCCTGGTTCCCCAGCTCAAGTCGCGAATGGCGAAGGGGGCGATCAGGATCCCCACCAGATTCATCACCTTGATCATGGGGTTGAGGGCCGGGCCGGCCGTATCCTTGAAGGGATCGCCCACCGTATCTCCGATGACGCCCGCCTTGTGGAAATCCGTCCCCTTCCCACCCAGGAAGCCATCCTCGATCTTCTTCTTGGCGTTGTCCCAGACCGCACCGGTGTTCGCCATGAAGACCGCCAGGAGCTGGCCAGTGAGAATGGCCCCCGCCAGATATCCCCCCAGGGCCCCTGCCCCCAGTCCAAAGGCCACCGCGACCGGGGTAGCGATCGCCAAAATCCCCGGACCCAGCAGCTCCTTCTGGGCGGTGGAGGTCACAATCTGGACGCACCGCCCGTAATCCGGCTTCTCCTTCCAGTCCATAATCCCTGGCCTCTCCCGAAACTGGCGCCTCACCTCCTCCACCACCTGAAAGGCGGACCGGCCCACCGCCTTCAGGGCAAAGGAGGAGAAGAGAAAGGGAACGGCCCCGCCAATCAGGAGCCCCACGAAGACGGAGGGCAGGTTGACCTGGATTCCCACCTCGCCCAGCTTCGCTTCGTCAATGAAGGAGCGAAAGAGGGCGGTGGCGGCAATCACCGCGGTAGCAATGGCCAGGCCTTTGGTCAGGGCCTTGGTCGTATTTCCGATGGCATCCAGCCAGGCCACATTCTTTCCGATCTCCCCCGAGGTCACCTCCTTGGTCCCCGACATCTCAAAGATGCCCATGGCATTGTCGGTCACGGGGCCGTAGGTATCCATGGCCAGAATGAAGCCGGTGGTGGTGAGCAGGCCCAATCCCGCCAGGGCGATGCCGTAGGCGGAAAGGGAGATGCTGCCATGGAAGATGAGCAAAGAGGCGATGATCGTCCCCCCGATGGAGACGATGGCCCATACCGTGCTCTCCAGTCCCACCCCCATGCCGGTGAGGATCATGGTGGCCGGCCCGGTCTTGGTAGCCGAGGCGGTCTCGGTGGCAGGGATCTTGTCGGGATGGGTGAAGTAATTGGTCAGCCATAGGGTGATGATGGCGAGCAGGATGCCGACCGAGGTAGCCCAGAAGAACCTCCAATCGGGGGATCCGGTCCGAGGGTCAATGAGATAGAAATAATTGATGATCCCGAATCCGATGATGGAGGCGACTCCGGCGATCACGAAGCCGTTGCTGATGGGACGCATGGGATCCTTCATCCGCTCGCCGCGCACCCTGACCGCCCAGATGCCGATGATGGAGGAAAAGATTCCCGCCGCCCGGACCAGGAGGGGAAAGATGATCAGCTTCAGGGCAAATCGGGAGGCCTGATCGCCATAATAGCTCCGGAACCCCGCATCCCAGAGACAGGCCGCTGCCAGGATGATGGCGGCTACCAGGGTGACCTCATAGCTCTCGAAGACATCCGCCGCCATGCCCGCGCAGTCTCCCACATTATCCCCCACATTATCAGCAATGACCGCGGCATTGCGAGGATCGTCCTCCGGGATCCCCTGCTCCACCTTGCCGATGAGGTCCGCCCCCACATCAGCGGCCTTGGTGTAGATGCCGCCCCCCACCCTCATGAAGAGGGCAGCCAGGCATCCCCCGAAGCCAAATCCGACCAGCACCTTCATGGCGTTTTCCTGGAAGATGAGAAAGATGATGGTAGCCCCCAGGAGGCCAAAGCCCACAGTAAACATCCCCGATACAGCCCCGGCGCGAAAGGCGAGCTCCAGCGCCTCCTTGAAGCTGCGCAACGCCGCCGAGGCGGTGCGGGCGTTCGCCTTCACCGCCAGCCACATTCCGACATAACCGGCCCCATAGGAAGCGAAGACTCCCATCAGAAAGGCGATGGAGATCCCGATGGGAATATATTGGAGGGCCTCCACTCCAAGATAGACATTGCGGTACATGAGAAAGAGGCCGGCCGTGAGGGCAACGACGAACCAGATCATGGTCTTGACCTGGCGTCCCAGATAGGCCATGGCCCCTTCCTGGATCGCCTGGGAAACCTCTATCATCTTGGGGGAGCCGGAATCACGGGCCAGGACGCGGAAGACCAGATATAATCCGTAGCCCAGGCCGACGAAGGCAGAAATGAGAACGAACCACAGGAGTCGCCACTCTGTCCCGCCCAGGGCGGGCAGGGTAATCGCTGCCTCACTCATCTTCTGGCCTCCTCATCAACAAAGCTTCCCTGAACCCATCTATTCGTTCAAGATGAAGGGATTCGGCATCCCAATTTCCCTGGCTTTATATCTGAAACCCTTGGTCTTTTCAAGAATAAAGAACGGGTGGCGGGTCTCCCTTCCCTCTCTTAGGAGGGAGGCGCTCCAAAGAAGCCTTTTCCCTGGGAAACCGTATTTCCATTATTCTCACACTTTTTCGTATTGACTTACATTTGACCTGTGGTAAGATGGCTCAGAACATTCAGGAGGTACATTCATTATGGAGACAGCGTATGTCACGAGCAAGGGCCAGCTTGTGATCCCCGCACGGCTTCGCAAACGGTACGGGATCAAACCGGGAACCAGGGTCTGCTTCATCGAACGCGATCACGAAATCCTTTTCCAACCCGTTACCAAAGAATACATCCGAACCGTGTGCGGCATGCTGAAGAGCGAAACTTCGGTGACCCAGGAGTTACTCCAGGAGAGGGCAAAGGACAGGGAACAGGAGGAGGCCAAGCTTGAAAAGCACGGTTCTCGATAGTTACGCCCTCCTTGCCTATCTCTTCAAGGAAAGCGGCTCGGAAAAGGTGGTTGAACTCCTCGAGAGGGCGGCGGAGTCCCCTCGGCCGCTGCTCATCGCTGCTCCCAACTGGGCGGAGATTAGATACATGGTTGAGCGGAAGGCTGGTAGGACACAGTGGGACAAGGTGCGGACAAGGCTTCTCAGCCTTCCCATAGAGATCGTTCCAGCGGACCAGGCTCTTGCTGAGGTAGCAGGAGAAATCAAGGTTTCAAAACGGATGGCCCTCGCCGACTGTTTTGCTGCGGCGCTCGCGAAACAAGAGAAGGCTGAACTTTACACCGGGGACCCTGAGTTCAGGGCGGTTGAAAAAGAGACCAAGATTGTGTGGCTTTAGGAACAGATTCCTCATGTGCACCTCATAGGCTCAGTCGCCGCGATGGAACTTCAGTCAAAAGCCCCTTGCCTATCTCTTCCGGGCGCGCCACGGGAGGCAGCCCCTACCTCGAATCGGCCCGGGCGAGATCTGGATTCCGTGCTCATGTGTCTTGGAGGTTCGGCAGATCCCTGCCCTGGATGGCTTACGATACACTGATTGCCCAGGAAGCCCAAGAGATGCCCAAAAGATGCTTGACTTCCTGGCTATTATTCCGTATGATCTTATTTGAATTATTCTGAATCTCTGGAAAATCGGGGAGGACCTGTTTTGGAAAACAAATGGATGAAGGTAAAAGAAGTAGCTGCATACCTTCAAATCAGCAAGGACCTTATCTACAAGTGGGCGCAACAAGGGAAAATCCCTGTTTCGAAGATCGGCAATCAATGGCGATTTGATCGGGAAGAGATTGACGCCTGGGTCAAGGCTCAACGACCAATGCAAAGGAAAACTTGAATGCCTACGCCTAGCGAGACTGCGTTGAAACGCGCCATTACAGTTTCACTTAAGAAGCAAGGTTTCATTGTAGATTGCGGAAGGATATCGTTTCCTGTTAATCCCAATAAAGATCAGTTAAGACATTTGCACTCTTTCGCCGTGATGACGAAGATTGAAAAGGCAAGTGCATCCCTGGCAGGGAAAGAAAAGCATCTGCTCAAATACGTTGCTGACGGGTCAGAAATCATACCAGATGAGATTTCACCCAAACTCGTTGAGGTAAAACAAGACTCGGAAAATGAACTTCTATTCCGTTATGCGGTTCTCCATTGGAGTATACCCATTTCCTCTGGATATGGAAGGCGGCTCAGATTTCTGATATTTGACTCATTCAATGGAAAGCTTATTGGGTTACTGGGGTTAAGTGATCCGGTTTTCGCTTTACGCGACAGGGATAACTGGATTGGTTGGGATCATGAAACCAGAAAGGACCGCTTATATCACGTCATGGATGCTTACGTGCTGGGAGCTATACCCCCATACGCAAAGCTCCTATGCGGAAAATTGATTGCCCTGCTGGCTCTAAGCAACGAGGTGAGGCAAGCGTTTATAAGGAAATACCGAGGGAGCACATCGTTTATTAGTGGCAAAAAGCGACACCCCCATTTGGTCCTATTAACCACCAGTTCTGCCCTTGGTCGATCGTCGATCTACAATCGACTCAAAATCGGACATCATCATTTCTTTCAGCGGGTTGGATTTACACAAGGGTGGGGTGAGTTTCATTTTTCAAATGGGATCTATGAGCGAATCTTTGACTATGCGCGAATGCATTCTGAACCAACAGCAAAGACGGCATCCTGGGGTAATGGCTTCAGAAACAAGCGAGAAGTGGTTGGGAAATGTTTAGGAGAACTTGGCATTTCCCCCGATTTCATGAATCATGGAATAAGAAGGGAAATCTTTGTAGCGCCTATGGCTGAGAATGCAAAGGAGTTTCTCTGCGGACATCAAAAGAGACCAATATATTTTGATTGGCCCGCACAAACGCTCTTTCGCTCCTTTAGAGAAAGGTGGCTCATTCCTCGAAGTCAAAGGGACAAGAGCTATCTCTCATTTAGAAAAGAAAATTGGTCGCTTTGGAATCATTCATGAATTAGAAAACTGGAACCCGATGCCTGATACTTTTTCCGATCTTCCAGATGCTTTGGTACGAGACCTTTTAGCCTGCGCTGTTCCTGTGGCAGAAGATGTCCGAAAGCGCATCGAGACCCTTAAGGCATCCCGCGAGACATACCGTCGCGCCGCCCAAGACCAAGGGTTGATCAAGCGAAAGGCCGACCTCGACGTTCCTCGGGAACCTTCCATGGCTGGCATCGATGGCTCCTACCAGATTCACCGCCTGACCTCACTGGACCTCTGTGCCGCAGCCGCCGTGGCGATCGAGGGAACATCGAAGGAGGCGAAGCGACATTGGCCGGAGCCGTACCATCGCATGTGGGCCGGGGGTGTCCCGCACAACGACAACACCACGGGCGTGCTCCGAGGGCTTATGGTGGGCATGGAGTTGGAGCTGGCAAAGGAGGCCCCCCACGGCTTGGTGTTACTGGATGGCGCCTTCGCCTCGCTCATCATCTATCTCAACCAGGGTCTCGCCAACGTGGATGAAGTTCCGCAGATGCTCGGCGATGAGCTGCGTCGACGGTGGCGGGAGCAAGGGATTTTCCAACGCCTGTCTACCCTCATACGAAGCGACCGCGTCGTCGCCGTCCCAAAGTTCACATCGCGGAACGAACTTCTAGGCGCTGGACGCCTCCCGTCTGCCGACGGCATCGACGGTCGCACGTTGGCAACCCTTCTCCTGGAACCTGGCGAGTATACGGCTCCCCTCTCCGTTCACGGTGGGCCGCCCGGGGGCGAGCCGGAGAAATATCATCTCCCAACGAAGTTCTGCCCTGAAGACGACCAGCGTGCAATGAACGAGGCCCTCCAGGCCATCCGTGCCATCTACTACCGACCCTTCGGCTGGGTCCCAGCCTTACGATTGGAGGTCCCGGGGGCTGTCGCCAACAGTCTGACGCGACTCTCAATCGCACTCGAAGGCATCGCGCGCCAGTTCTTCTCCCCTGCCGTGGTAGAGCCCTACCCGTTGTTTCTAGCTGACCGGATGGTGAAGAGCCTGGGATCGGGGGTCTCCGTCATCGAGCAGACGGTCGCACAGCACGTGGCCGATCGGGGTGTTGACGTTGAGCTCACCATGCTGTGCTTGCAGAACTACCGTACGGAGGGCGGGCGAGGAGGAGTCTGATGCCAAACAGTAGGAACCAGGACATCGCGGTCGTCGGAAGCCCATCAAGTAACACGGAGCTGACGGTCGATCTGCTCCAGGAGGCCATCGAAGATCGTTTGGTCGGAGCACTGGTGGCTTTCGAAGCGACGCAGGACGGCTCCCGTATCACTTCCGTTGGTCAGATCGTCGGCATCGAGCTTCGCAACCGGTGGCACGAGGACTCTGTCTTCCGAAACCTGGTCAAGCGGACGGGTGAGATACCGCCTATCACCAACCGACAGGACACGAGGACTGCCTCCCTCGTCGTTGGCGCAACGTTCAAGCGTGGTAATGAGGGTTACGAGCCTGACGTGCTGGGAATGGTCCCCGCCACGGGCACCAGGGTGGCGCGAGTTGAGCAGGCCCTGCTCGACCAGCTCCTCGCCGTCTACCATCAGGAGATCTTTTATCTCGGTCGGGCCTACGCGAACGAGGTTCTCTACCCAATGTGGTTCAAGCACTTCGGCTCTGGTGCGGGAGGCGCCGGGGAAGCCTACCACTTCGGGGTCTTCGGGAAAACCGGATCGGGAAAATCAGGCCTGGCTAAGATGCTCCTCCTCGCCTACGCCAGGCACCCGGAGCTGGGGATACTCATCATCGACCCACAGGGCGAGTTTTCCTATGAACTCCAAGGCCAGCGCGTGGGAGAACAAGGTCTCCCTGTGGATACTGTGGTTCATGGTTTGAGAAGGCAAATTCAAAGGTATAGCATCGCTAACATCCAGCTAGACCAGTGGGATTTGTTCGAAGATTTCTTGGTCGATCTGAACTTCCTAGAGCGTCTTGGCATCAGACATCCTGACAACGCCAGAATCGCTGCTGACCTTGTCAGAGCCGACCTACAGCGCAGCCGCGTCACGTTGGAGTCCTTGGATTCCGAACAGGTGCTTCGCCAAGTGTTGGGAATCGTCCAGGCTAGAGCTGATCGCATATACACGACTCCCGGCTATCCCCAACGCTTGCGCGACCGCGTTAATGAGATCGCACAGAATGATTTCGCCGAGGTATACCGTCAAACGTGGCAACCTTTGGCCTCAATGTTCGCACCCGGTCATGGGAGACGGAACCTCTACGGGATTATTGACGATCTGATGGGATCAAGCGGGACCCAAGGTGCTCCACGGCCGGTAGTTCTTATCGACATCTCCGAAAGAGGGAATCCCCGTTTCTGGACGGAAGAACTCCAAAGGCGCATCCTGGCAAGACTCCTTAATGTCCTCATTGCCCGCGCTTCGCAGACGATGACCACTGGACAGGGAGCCAATATTCTCGTCCTCCTCGATGAGGCGCACCGCCACGCCCCCTCGGGACACCTGGAGTCTGGCTCACAGGCTGAGGTGCTCCGTAATGTCCTGCGGAGGGCTGTACGAGAAACCAGGAAGTACGGCGTGGGGTGGTTTCTGATCAGTCAAACTCTGGGTGGTGTCGACAACGAAATCCTCCAGCAGCTCCGTATCCTGTTCTTTGGGTTCGGCCTTGCCCTTGGAGATGAGTTCCGCAAACTCGGCGAGTTCGCTGGCGGCGATAAGAGGGCCATGGAACTCTACCAGTCTTTCAGAGATCCCCACAGCGCACCTCGGCGCGAGTTGCGAGAGTTTCCTTTCATGGCCGTCGGGCCAGCCTCTCCGTTGGCCTTCAGTGGAAAGCCGCTCTTCTTCTCCGCGTTCATCGATCCGCATGAGTTCCTGAGGGCGAACAATCTACATGGATGATGAGCAGCCGGACAAGCAAGTGGTCGCCCAGTGCTTCGTCTCGACCTCATTAGGTATAGATATTGAAAAGCCCCTGGTAGCTTGTAGCCGCCAGGGGCTGAAGTGATCATTGGTGGAGGGAAGGGGATTCGAACCCCCGGCCTCTGCCTTGCGAAAGCAGCGCTCTCCCGTCTGAGCTATCCCCCCGTAGCTCCTCTTCTCAGGAAGTGCCGACAGGCACCATCATCCTGGAAGCAGAGGCAAGCATAATCGACTTGATCCCATTTGTCGAGCAATTTTCCAGGCGACCCCAGCCGCCCTCTCAGATCCCTTTAATCCTCCTTCAGCTCATCTGTCTCCACAAAGGCGGTGCCCATCTTGCCCACCACGACCCCCGCCGCTTTGTTGGCGATCCTGGCCGCCTCGACACCATCCATTCCGGCCACAATCCCTAAGGCGAAGACTGCGGTGAAGGTATCTCCTGCCCCGGTGGTGTCCACCACCTTCTTCGCCTGGGCAGGGATGTGTTCAATCAAGTCAAGACTGTAAACCGAGGCTCCCTCCCCATGACGGGTCACGATCACCCACTCGCAACCCGAGGCAGAGCAGAGGCTCTTGCCCACCCAATCGATGTTCCCCCCGTCCGTAGTGCCCACCAGCTCCTCAGCCTCGGCCCAATTCGGGATGATCGCCCAGGCCCCGCGGTATAACGAGATATCGCACCCTTTGGGATCCACAATGACCTTCTTGCCGGATTTCGCCAGTTCCGCCACCAGTCCGGGGAAGATCACGCCCTTGCGATAATCGGAGACGATGATGATATCGGCCTGTTCTGCCAACTCCCTGGCTGATTCCAAGAGTCGTTGGCGCGACTCTTCCAGGATCGGGAAGGTCTCCTCCCGGTCGATGCGGCAGATGTGCTGATGGGCGGGCAATCCAACGATGCGGGTCTTGGTGGTAGTGGGCCGATCAGGCTCATGAAGGAAGGTGCAGGCAATCCCTGCTTCCTCAGCCAGGTTCTTCAAGAGGGACCCCTCGGGATCTTTCCCGATGCAGGCCGCCAGGGCCGCCTTCCCCTCCAAGGCGGCGATGTTTCTTGCGATATTGCCGGCACCCCCCAAACAGAGTTGCTCCGACGGATTAAGGATGATGGGAACCGGGGCCTCCGGGGAGAGGCGAATCACCCGGCCTCGCCGGTAGATGTCCAGCATCACATCCCCGACAACGAAAACCCTTTTCCCTTCCCAGCCGAACCTCACCTGCTCACCCGTCCCAATTTCAACAGGCGATCCTCATCGCTTCCCGTAGGAGTACCAGAGCTTGCCTTCCGGGTGATCGCAATGATCCACCTTGATGGTGAAGTTTGGTTTCTCCGGCGTAGCATAGGCGATGGGCTCGATGCTCATCTCCTTATTGTTGGGCAGGTCCCAGTCGAAATCCTTCTTGCCCATCTCCACCAGCACACAGACGATGCCCTTCTTGGTCTTCGCCCTCACCAGAAGGACCTTGCCCTTCTCCGCCTTGGCCTGGAAGGTCTGTCCAGGCCCCAGCCAGCCCTGTCTTGCTTCTTGCGCCCATATTTCGCCAATCCATAGGAATAGGATCAGCAAAAAGAAGCCCAATCGTACCCACTTACCCAAGGGCATCAACCTCCTTCCCCCCCGCTCCCATGTTCCCTCGCCAGGCATCCGGGGGACTCCCTACCTACCCCCCCTTGCGCTCATGGCACGATAGTCGCCCCGCGGTGGGCTGAAGATGTCGATGGCGCGGCAAGGGGATTCATAGGTGTATCCCCCATGTTCCACATTGGAGGGCAGATAGCAGACATCGCCCTTCCGAAGGCGAATGATCTGATCCTCCACGATCTCATCGATCTCTCCTTCCAGAACCACCATGAATTGTTCTTCTGGATGGCGATGGCGTGGGAAGTGAGTATGGGGAGCGATCTCGATAAAGGAGAGCATGATCCTTTCCCCGAATAGGAGCCTGGATGCCGCTCCCTCTACCAACGATTGTGATGGCAAATCCTGCAGGTGGATGACCCCGGCCTTCGGTCCCGGATACTGCTTCGCCATCCCTATTCCCCCGTCTTCTGGGAAGCCAATTCCATCAAGGGCTTGATCAGATCGATGGGCACGGGGAAGATGATGGTGGAATTCTTTTCGGTAGCTATCTCAGTGAGTGTACCCAGATATCGAAGCTGCAAGGCCTGGGCCTGGGAAGAAAGCACCTTGGCCGCCTGGGCCAGCTTCTCTGAAGCTTGCAGCTCGCCCTCGGCATGAATGATCTTGGCTCGCTTCTCCCGCTCCGCCTCCGCCTGCTTGGCCATCGCCCGCTGCATCTCGGTGGGAAGATCCACATACTTCACCTCGACTGCGCTCACCTTCACCCCCCAGGGATCGGTGTGTTGATCGATGATCTGCTGGAGGAGTTGGTTGATCTTATCCCGGGAGGCCAACAACTCATCGAGCTCCGATTGACCCAGCACGGAGCGGAGGGTAGTCTGGGCGATCTGGGAGGTGGCATAGAGGTAATCCTCGATCTCCACGATGGCCCTCTGGGGGTCGATGACCCGAAAATAGAGGACCGCGTTGACCTTCAGGGAGACATTGTCCCGGGAGATGATATCCTGGGAGGGAACATCCATGGCAATGGTGCGCAGGCTGACCTTCACCATCTTGTCGATGATGGGAATCAGGAGGATGAGGCCAGGCCCCTTGGCTCCCACCAATCTTCCCAAGCGGAAGATGACGCCCCGCTCATATTCCCTGAGCACGCGGATCGCCTGCCCCAGGATGAGAAGACCCATGAAAATGAGAAACAGATAGACAATCGCCGGTCCCATCAACATAGCCGCCTCCTTTAAGGAATGGTTTCCCGCGGAAGAAAGAAACGCCCCCGCAGGCCGGATCCGGAAAAGCATCGCCCTCTGGCGATTAGAGCTTTCCCACTTTTAATTTCAAGCCAACTACCTCGATGACGCGAACCTTCTGCCCTACCTCTACCGCCTCGTCGCAGAAGGCCGTCCAAATCTCACCCCGCACCGTAATCTGACCCTCGGGGTCCAGGCGAGTGCGGACCACTCCGATCTCCCCCACCAGGCCCTCCTTGCCGGTGGTCGGCTTCCTCAGCTGGATGCCCAGGCCCTTGGTTACCACAAAGACGAAGAATCCTACGGTAACCGAGACCGCGACCAAGATCGCCGACTTCGAGATGCGCAGGGATGGGATCGGGGATTCCACCAGCATCAGGGATCCCAGGACCATGGAGATGATCCCACCCGCCGTCAGGAGTCCATGGGACATTACCTTCACCTCCGCCAGGAAGAGAATCATGGCAAAGAGGATGAGCAGGAGCCCGGCGTAGTTCACCGGGAGGCTCTGGAAGGCGAAGAAGGCCAGGATGAGGAAGATGCCTCCCACGATCCCGGGCAGGATGGAGCCTGGATTGGAGAGCTCAAAGAATAGGCCATAGAATCCCAGGATCAGGAAGATATAGGCGATGGTGGGATCGGAGATGACCTTCAATACCTTGTCCCGAAAGCTCATCTCCACCCGCTTGACCGGAATCCCCTTGGTGTGCAGGGTGATCCTCCCCTGAGGGGCCCTCAGCGTCCGCCCATCGACCCGCTGGAGGAGATCCTCCAGGGAAGGGGAGACCAGGTCAATGATATGAAGGGAAAGGGCCTCCTTCTCCGTCACCGAGACGGACCTTCGCACGGCGTCCTCTGCCCACTTGGCGTTGCGTCCCCTCTGCTCCGAGATCGATCGCAGATACGCCGCTGCATCATTGACCACCTTCCTCGCCATCTCCTTGTCCATCTTCTCTCCCCCCATGGTGACCGGGTGGGCCGCGCCGATATTGGTTCCTGGGGCCATGGCAGCAATGTGGGCGGCGATGGTAATGAAGACCCCCGCAGAGGCGGCCCTGGCACCGCTGGGGGAGACATAGACGATGATGGGGACACGGGAGGAGAGCATCTCCTTGAGGATCTGCCGCATGGAGACATCCAATCCGCCCGGGGTGTCCAATTCGAACACCAGGGCCTCTGCCCCCTCAGACTGGGCCTTATGGATGGCGGAAACCATGAATTCTGAGGTGCTCGCCGAGATGATCCCTTCGATCCGGACCGCCAACACAAAGCGATTCTCCTCCGCCGCTATCCCCCCTGGCAGGAGGGGAATCAACAGCCATGCCAATAGAAAAAGGACCCAACTTCTTCTCATCTTAGCCTTTCTCTCTTTTTAGATACCTTTCGAGGGCCTGGAGGCTCATGCGCACTCTCTTCTCGTTAAAGGCCTCAATCGTGAGATGAGGAGTGATCCCCTTCTCTCTTAGATCGCGGAAAAATCCTGGAAAATCGATCTTCCCCTCCCCGATGGCCAAATGGTCATCCTCCTGTCCCAGGTTATCGTGAAGGTGGACCTCGGCCACATAGGGCGCCAGCTCATCCATCCATTCCCGGATGGAAGCTGCGGAGAAAAGGTTGCAATGGCCTACATCGAAGCAGAATCTCAAACGATCGGAATGCACGCGTTGCAGCAGCTGCGCCATGACCTGGGGCCGGTGCTCGAAGACATTCTCCAGAACCAGGGTAAGGCCGAGGGACTCCGTCTCCTCCAGGGCCCACTCCCAGCTTCTTAGGCTCTGTTCCAACCATTTCTCCCCGTCCTCCGAGTCCCCATAATGCCAGCGATCATAACCGGGATGGAGGACCATCTGCAGGGGGCGAAGGATCTGTGCCGCCGCAAAGGCTTGGTCGTAGCGAGCCAGCGTGGCCTTCCGAATACTCTCATCCAAAGAGCCCGCATTCAAATCCAGGAAGGGGCCATGGATGGTGCAGGAGAGTTCGTTCTTCTGCAGGATCCCGGCCAGCTCTTGCAAAGCAGAGGGTGAGATCTCCTCCAGCAGATGGGCCGGCAGGTAGATCTCCGGGTAGACCCCTTGGGCGGCCAGGGCATCCAGCCGTTTGATGACTTCCCCATAGGGCAGGTGGACCAAGATCCTCTGATTCATGGAGCTAATGCCCTTCCTTGCCCCCCGTCCTGGAAAAGCTCCAGGAGCGCTGGCGTCACATCGGCGATGGAGGTGATGCGGGAGGCCATGGCTTTCCTCCCCCAGCCCCACAGAAGCGCGGGGACCGGATTTGCCGTGTGTCCGGATGTGCTCAAGTCCTCCATATTTCCATGATCGCTAATCACGATTAGGCAAGTGGATTTCAGATCGAGGTGGCCCAGAATCGAGCCGATGAAGGCATCGATTTTCTCTATCTCCCTCCTGCATCGTTCCATGTCCTGGCTATGGCCAGCGATATCGGTCTGGAAATATTCGTAGAGGGTAAAATCGTATTGGGTGGCGATCTCTGCCAGAACCCTGCCTGCCTCCTGGGGCGAGAATAAGGGGACCTGGTATCCCCTTTCCTCCAGGATCCGATTCGTGAAATCCTGATAGAGGGCCTTTCCCTCCCGAAGATCGTCCAGGGAGCGAAAGGGAAGTCCCGCACCGGAAAGGGCGGCTGTGGTCACTGATTGGAACCTCATCTTTCCCTCGAAGAAGGGAGGCGTGTAGGCATTGGCGAATGTGGGCCTCTTGCCCATTTTCAGCAATCGAGCGAAGAGCGAATGGCCCTCCAGGACGGCCCCAAGTTCTCTGGTGCAAAAACCATTGACATGCCGTCCCAGGAGGCGTGCCGCATTGATGCCCGTGAAAAGCGCGGTTTGCCCCGTGGCGCTCTGGGGTATCCCCTCCACCCCCAGGCTCGCATCGGCGGATCGAAGAAGAGGCGAAGGGTCCGAAAGATCCCCTACCCCATCCTGGAAGAAGGAAAACCATGGAGTGGCCGCCCTGGCCATGGGATTCTTCTCTCGGTCCCTCTCTCCGATACCCAGACCGTCGATAAAGACCATCAGGGCGCGCACGGGAGTGGGAGGCCCCTTCCTCTGATCCCGCCTATTGGGCCTTTCGGAAGACGATATCATCAAAAGAGCACTCTGCTGAGGACTTGGTGTGCTGCGTATTGATCCACAGGGAGATCCGCTTCACCTTGGGGGGAACCTCGTCTCCGAAGAAATTCTTGTAGTCCTCGTACACATTCCGCTTCTCGGTGACCCATTGGTCCAGCTTCTCCTCCCCGCTCTCCAAAACCACGATCTTGGTGGGAGGAGGGTTCGCCGAGGGGCTATCAAGAATGGTTCCCTTCGGGGCCGAGGTGTCCCATACATACCCGATAATCTGGCTCCTCACCTGTTCCGGAAACCGTGGAAACTGCACATACAGTTGTCCCGCCTGATCGTCTGTCTCCTTCTTGCGAACATCTCCCCCCTGAGGGAGCTGAGTTACCTTCCACCGCCAGGTCAGGATGGGATATTCGCGAATATCAAACTCCACCGACTTAAATAGGGTCCAGGAGCTATTCTCGCTGGAAAGACAAACGAAATAGTTCGCCCCTTCCCGCTCCAACTTGAACTCCGCCTTTCCGGAGTTCTCCTTTAACTCCCAACCCTGGGGGATTCCCTTGGAATCCACCTTTCCGGGGAAGGTATCGATGATCAGTGACTTCTCCGTCGCCTCGGTGGAAGGAATCGCCATCAGTAATATACCTAAGATCCCAAGAATGAGGCCCGCCCGCATCAATCCCTCCTTTTTCATATCCTGTGATCAGAAATCCGGCCACGCCTGCCCCCGGATTCACCCCCCTCCCCACCCAGAGGGGAGCCTCCGGCAAAGGAAAGCAAACAGCGGAATCTCATATTATCATAAGAGAAGAGAGTGCGTAAAGGCGAAATTGGAGGCCTTGCGCAGTAGCTTGCCCCTCTCCTCGGCCTTACTCCTTTCCCTTTGCCTCCTGCCACAACCTCTCCATCTCTTCCAGGGTCCCCCTCCCCATCTCTCGACCCCTTTGTTTCAGTCCTTCCTCAATATGGCGGAAACGTTGGATGAAACGGCCGATGGTCTTTCTCAGGGCCTCCTCCGGGTTCACCTCAATGAAGCGGGCCACATTCACCAGGGAGAAGAAGAGATCGCCCAGCTCCTCCTCCATGCACCCTCGGTCGCCCTCTTCCAGGGCCGATCTCAATTCCGCCACCTCCTCCTCCACCTTGGCGTAAGCGCCCTCCATGTCAGGCCAGTCAAAGCCTAAGCGCGAGGCCCGGTCCTGGAGACGGTGGGCGCGGAGAAGGGCAGGAAGATCGCGAGGGATTCCGTCTAGGGCGGAGCCCTCCCTTTTTCCCTCTTTTTCCCTCCTCTTGATCTCCTCCCAGTTGAAGAGGACCTCCTGGGCATTGGCCACCTCCACGCCCGAGAAGACATGAGGATGGCGTCCAACCATCTTCTCGGTGATCTTCTCCAATAATTGCTCTATATTGAATTCCCCGCGCTCCGCGCTGATCTGGGTGTGAAAAATGATTTGAAACAGGAGGTCGCCCATCTCCTCTTTGAACTTCTCCGTGTCATGAGAATCCATCGCCTCCAGCACCTCATAGGCCTCTTCGATGAGAAAGGGCTTCAAGGAATCATGGGTTTGTTCTCGGTCCCAGGGACAACCATCCTGGCTCCTCAGCCGCTCCATGATCTTTACCAATTCCGCAAACAGATGACCGATCCTCTCCTCTTCCATCCAGGCCCTCCTCGTCGGATCTTTGCTCAAATTATAGCCTCCCGAGATGGCGACGCAAGGAAATTCATCCCCGCCTTTCGCTGGGCCCCGATTGCCATGGCAGGGAGCGAGGGATGGAGGAGGGCCATCTCGCTACTTTGAACTTGAATTTTCCCCGGCCTATGTTAGCCTAAAAGCCATGAAAGCAGCGCTCATGACCTTGGGATGCAAGCTCAATCAAGCGGAGGGGACCGCACTGGGCACCCTCCTGAAAGAGCTGGGATATCGGATGGTGCCCTGGCAGGAGGTGGCCGACCTCTACTTGGTCAATACCTGCACCGTTACGGCTTCCTCCGATCAGCAATCCCGGCAAGCCATCCGCCAGGCCCTCCGCCGCAATCCCTCCGCCCTCATAGTCGCCACTGGGTGCTACGCCCAGGTGGACCCACTTGCCATCGCTCGAATCGAGGGGGTGCACCTGATCCTGGGAAATCAAGAGAAATTCGACTTGAAGAGCTACCTGATCGGCTCGTCCGCTGGCCAGGATCGCCCCCGCATCGCCGTGGGCAACATCTCCCAGGGCAAGATCTTCCAGGGCCTCCCCGCTACCGGGGAACCATCCCGCACCCGCCCCCTCTTGAAGATCCAGGATGGCTGCAACGGAGGATGCACCTATTGCATCGTCCCCTTCGCCCGCGGACCGCAGCGAAGCCTCCCTCCGGAGGAGGTGAAAAGGCAGTTTGCGGAATTACTGAGAAGGGGATTCAAAGAGATCGTCCTCACCGGAATTCGGCTGGATGCCTATGGCCAAGATCTGGGGCACGCTGCCAGCCTTTCTGGACTTCTTCGAGATCTGATCTCCCTGCCTGGGGAGTGGAGATTGCGGCTCAGCTCCCTGGAGCCTCAACATCTCACCCCCGATCTGATTTGCCTCCTCAAGGCATCCCCCCATCTCTGCCGCCATCTTCACCTTCCCCTCCAGAGCGGGGAAGACGAGATCCTGGCCCTAATGGGCCGGCCTACCCTTACCACAGCCTATCGAAGGCTCTTAGAAGGGATAAGGAATGAGATCCCGGAAATTGGCCTCGGCGCTGACATCATCGTAGGGTTTCCCGGGGAGACGAAAGAGCACTTTTCCCGAACCCTCCGCTTCTTGGAGGAGATGCCCCTCTCCTATATCCATGTCTTTCCCTTCTCTGCCCGACCGGGAACGCCGGCCGCCTCCCTCCCTGGCGTCCCATCCCCCCGAGAGAGGAGAGAGCGCACGGCTCATCTGCGCTCCCTGAGTGGGGAGAAATCGTCCGCATTCCGCTCCTCCTTCATTGGGAAACGGCTACCGGCCATCGTTTTAGGAAAACAGGCTGCCCATGGGAAGGGGTGGCTGGGCCTTTCTGACAACTACCTCCCCATCCTGATCCTGGATGGAGGAGAGGAGATGGTGGGCCAATTCGCCTCTATCGTGATCGAGGGGATCCACCAGGGCCTCCTGGTGGGACGATGGAGGGAATAATAAAGCCTCCCCCGGATGATCCGGAGGAGGCTTGCTTTTACGAGGCTCAAGGGAAAATCGAGTTTTCCTTCGAGGGTACCCTATCTGATCGCTGACTTGAGAGCTTTGCCAGCAGAGAACTTGGGAACCTTCTTGGCTCTCAACATCATCTCTTTGCCAGTCTGAGGATTCCGGCCCTTTCTCGCTTTACGCTCCCGGACGGAGAAGGTTCCAAATCCGACCAGGGTTACTTTCCCTCCTTTGGAGAGGGACTTGGTGACAGCTTTGGTGAAGCTTCCCAAGGCCTTCTCGGCGGCGGCCTTGGTAACGCCTGCATCTTTGGCCATTTGGGCCACGAGATCCGCCTTCGTCAATTCCCGGCCTCCTTTCGATTAAGGGCAAAACTCATGGGCCTGCTCCCCATGAGCCTCGTAACGATTTCACCATGGCTAACTCCGCGTCCCGCTGCATTTTAAGGCCCTATTAGCACAATTTTTTCCGCCTGTAAAGCATTTTTTTCATTTTTTCCCCTCTTTCTGGGGGGAAAAAGGGCTTCCTCTCGCAGTATGTCGCCCCACCTGCCCCGAAATCCCTTGACCAGCCTCTGTTTTCAGCCTATGATCGTTGGCGGATCCCTCCCGATCCTATGGAAGGAGAAAGCGCAGCCGGTAAGGCTTCAGGTTCGATGGAGACGGAGGGAAGGGATTCGACCTTGCCAAGAGAGGAGGAAGAGGAGATGCCCAAGAAACTCACCATGATCCATACCGTGCCCGGCCTGGTCGGCATTTTTATGGACCTCTGCAAGGAGATCATGCCCCAGGTGGTGGTCTATAACCTGGTAGAGGAGAGCCTGCTCAAAAATCTCCTGGAGATTGGGGAGATCACCCCCTATACCAATCGCCGGGTAGTTGAGACCATCCTCTCGGCTAAAGATGGGGGGACAGATGCGGTCCTGGTGACTTGTTCCTCCATTGGCCCCTGCGCCCCCTTGGCCCGGCCCCTATGCGATGTCCCGGTGCTGCGGATCGATGATCCCATGGCCGAGCAAGCAGTCAAGCTGGCCAAGCGAATTGGGGTGGCAGCCACCGCCAAGACGACCCTGAAGCCGACGGCCGATCTCATCGAAGAGAAGGCAAGACAAGCCAAGAAGGAGGTTTCCGTCCAGAGCTCTCTCTATGGGGAGGCCTTCTCCGCCCTCATGGCCGGGGATACGGCCAGGCACGATTCGATCGTCCTGGAGGGGCTGAAGGCGCAGGAGAAACAGGGGGCAGAGGTCTTGGTGCTCGCCCAGGCCTCGATGGCTCGACTGGCTTCGACTGCCGCGAGGGAGGTCCGGGTTCCGATCTTAACCAGCCCCCGCCTCGCCATCGAGCAAGCCAAGGGGATCTTAGGAGCTTAGCCAGCCAAACGATCGGTGAAGGATCAGAGGACCTCCTTCATGCTCTTCTCCAAGATATCCACCATTTCATCGACCTCTGCCTGGGTGATGATGAGGGGTGGGGCAAGGCCAATCCAGTGGGGATCCATTCTCACGATGAGGCCATTCTCTCTTGCGGCCCGTGCAATTCTTTGTCCCAGTGGAGGATTGAAGCGGGTCTTGGCCTTTCCATCTTTCACCAACTCCAAGCCGACCATCAGGCCCTTGCCCCTCACATCCCCCACGATCCCCAGGGGAAGGATCCTCTCCTTCAGCTTCTTTTTCAGATATTCCCCCATGGTCCAGGAGTTCTCCACTAACTTCTGCTCCTGAATCTCCCTGATGTTCGCCACTCCCGCTGCGCAGGAGAGCGGGTTACCCTCATAGGTATGGGCATGAGAAAACTCCACCTTGGCCTCTGCTGGACCCCAGAAGGCCTTTGCGATCCTCTCTCTGGTCGCGATACCCGCCAGAGGAGCGTAGCCAGATGACATACCCTTGCCCATGCAAAGGATATCGGGAAAGACTTCGTAGGTATGGGCGGCGAACATGCAGCCCGTGCGGCCAAATCCGGTCACAATCTCATCGTAGATGAGGATCACCTCGTAGCGATCGCAGATCTGCCTGAGCAGCTCCAAATAACCGGGAGGCGGAGTCAGCATCCCGGGCACATTCATGATCGGCTCGGCGATAAAGGCGGCGACCGTGTCCGGTCCTTCCCATTGGATTACCTCTTCCAGGAGCCGTGCACAAGTGAGATTGCAGCCGGGCCACTCTTTTTCGTAGGGGCAACGATAGCAGTAAGGCGGATGGATATGCAGGAAACCCTCTAAAAGGGGGACGAAGGGAACCTTCCGGATGGGAATTCCCGTGGCGCTGACGGAGCCCATGGTCACCCCATGAAATCCCCCGTAGCGGCCGATAATCTTATACTTCCAGGGCTTTCCGCTCTGGCGATGATACTGCCGGGAGAGCTTGATCGCCGCCTCGGTTGCCTCCGATCCCCCGCTGAATAATTTGAAGGTAGTCAACCCCTCCGGCACGATGGTGGAAAGCAATTCAACCAGCTCTAAGGCGGGGGGATTTGAAGCATAGAGCACGGGTGCAAAAGAAAGACGATCCATCTGGGCCTTCATCGCTTCGATTACGGTCCGGTTGCCATGTCCCACATTCACTACGAAAATGCCGGACAGGCCATCAATGTATGTCTTACCGTGGATATCCTGGATCCGAATCCCTTCTCCTTTGGAGATGATCAGCGGATCCTTGACGAAATCGGACATCTGCATGTAGGCCAGGAGAAGGCGCTTCGTCTGCTTTTGCAAGTCTTCTATTTCCATTCATCTTCCTCCTTCCCGATGTGATCGCGCCCATTCACAATCGCCAGACTCCCCTTTTTTCTTCAATCCACGGGCTTCAGCACCGCCGTTACTCCGCTCTTGTAGCGCATGACATCGAAGGCCTTCGCCCACTCGGTAATGGGATATTCCGCAGAGATGAGGGGGGAGGCCTTGATCAGGCCTGCCTCCAGGAGCCGTATCGCCGCCTCCCAAACCTTCCAATTGTGGCCCAAGGTCCCCTGGAGGGTGACCCCCTTTCCCAGCAGCTTATCCAGGCTAAATCCCACCGGTTTGGGTCCCCAGCCGATCTTGATGATCTTTCCGGCCGGCCTCACCATCTCCATGCTCTGCCCAAGGGTCTCCGACGGTCCCGCTGCATCCGCCACCACATCGGCCCCCAACCCATGGGAGGCCTCCATCACAGCCGCTACCACATCCTCCACCTCGGAATTGACCACCCGATGCGCGCCCAGATCCTTGGCCACCTCCAGGCGTCGCCGGTCCTCCGAGAGGCCGCTTACGATCACCTTGCTCGCCCCTGCCACCTTGGCCACCTGCAGGCAGAAGAGCCCGATCGGGCCCGGACCCAAAACCGCCACGATGTCTCCTGGCTTGACCGTCACCTTTTCCACCAGGCCATTATAAGCCACGCAGAGTGGCTCGATCAGAGAGGCCTCCTCGAAGGAGATAGAAGGAGGAAGGTGATGGAGATAGATCACCGGGACCTTCATGTATTTGGCGAAGGCCCCATCGGATGCATAACCGGCGATGAGGCGCTTACGGCAGAGGTTGTACTCGCCAGTCCGGCAGACATGGCAGGCGCCACAGGCATACGCCGTGGTCTCTCCGGTCACCCGATCCCCCACCGAGAAGCCCGCAACCCCAGCCCCCAGCTCCGACACTACCCCCGAATACTCATGGCCCAATACCACCGGAAACTTGGTGGGGACATTGGTCTCCCCATCCTGGGCGTGCAACTCGGTGCCGCAGATGGCGGCCGCTTTGACCTCCAGCAGGACCTCACCTGGACCCGGCTTCGGCTTCTCAATCTCTCGCACCTCGATACAATTCTTGGCCTCCTTGAACCAGACCACCGCCTTCATCTCCTCGCCTCCTCATCCCAATCTGAGAACGAATTTTCAGGAAAGATGGCCATCTTGCCCCTTATAATGGAATCATTAGCCCTTGTCAAATGATTAAAGGCGGATGCCTTCCTCAAATCGCTATTGAAAAAAAGGGGAAGATGGGCTAAAAGTAGATAGATCATCCCGAGCCAAAGGGGGGGCGGATGGCGAAGACGTACCAGGATCTGGTCGCTGAGGCCAAGAGGGAAGTTCCCGAGATCTCCGCGGAGGAGGTTCGGCAAAAGCTCGATAGAGGCGACGACTTCATCCTCCTCGATGTACGCGACCCGGAGGAATTCCGGAGTGGGCATTTGCCAGGGGCTCGATTCATCAGTCGGGGGATGCTGGAATTCCGGGCAAAGGAAGTATTGGCCTCTCCGGAAAAGCCCATCGTGGTCTACTGTGCCAGTGGGTCCCGATCCCTGCTGGCGGGCCAGGTGCTCAAGGTCATGGGCTATCCGGATGTATCCTCCATGGCGGGAGGAATCCGCAGATGGCGGGAATTAAGATACCCTGTTGCCAAAGAAAGAAAGCTGACCCCGGAGCAACTCGAACGATACAGCCGCCAAATCCTCCTTCCTCAGGTGGGAGAGAAGGGGCAGCAGAAGCTGTTGGAGGCGAAGGTGCTGCTCATTGGGGCTGGAGGACTCGGATCGCCGGCCGCCATATACCTGGCCGCTGCCGGGGTCGGCACCCTGGGGGTCATCGATTCCGATCGCGTAGAACTGAGCAACCTGCAGCGGCAGATCCTCCATGCCGCAAAGGATATCGGGCGCGCCAAGAGCGATTCGGCGCGGGAGACCATCCAGTCCCTGAATCCCGAGGTCTCGGTGACGACCTACGCAGAGCGTCTGGAGCCATCCAATGTGGGAAAGATCATCGGGGAGTACGATCTCATCCTCGATGGGGCCGATAATTTTCCCACCAAATATCTCCTCAACGATGCCTGCTACTTTGCCGCCAAGCCCCTAATTTATGGAAGCATCTTCCAATTCGAGGGCCAGGCGACCGTGTTTCACAAGGGAAAGGGGCCCTGCTACCGGTGTCTCTTCCCTCATCCCCCGCCCGCCGGCCTGGTGCCCACCTGAAGTGAGGTCGGCGTGCTGGGGGTCGTGCCCGGCATCATCGGCCTCGTCCAGGCCACCGAGGCGATCAAGTGGATCCTGAGGGTGGGGACCTCCCTCCTGGGAAGGCTCCTCATCTATGACTCCCTGGAGATGAGCTTTCGGGAGGTGAAGTTCTCAGCCAACCCGGATTGTCCCCTCTGCGGAAACCGGCCCACCATCTCGGGTTTAGATCGCAGGCCCGAAGAGGCCTATGTTCCACCTACCTCTCCGCCACCCTCACCAGGTCGTTGAAGCTGAATCCACTCCCCTCCTTGATCTTCACCACCGAGTAGTGTTCCTCCACCCGCACCACCTCTCCTCTGCCGATCCTCTCCTCCGCGATCTCTAAACTCTCCCCGGTAGCAGGATCAATGAGGCCTGGCTCCACCCTGAAGATCTCCACCTCCGATCTGACCTTCACCCCCGCATCCCTTCCTCCCACTACGAAGATCTTTTGATCCCCGATCCGGGCGATTCTCCCCTCCCAGGGCCTCTCTTTCATTGCCGCTACGATATCGTAGACACATCGATCAATGGCCCGGCGCAGCGTCTTGGTTGCGGTGGTCTCATCGTAGATGATCCCTCCCCCCACCTGATCGGAGCCGAAACGAAAGAGGACGGTGAGGCCTTCATCGCCCCCCTCTGCCTTTTCCGCCCACAGTACCCGCCCGGTCTTCACCTCCACCGCCCGCACATCGATGACCACCCGGGTGTCTACCTTCTTCGATTGGATCTCATCGGGGGAGGCCTCAGAGGCGGCCCTGATCGCATCGCTTGCCTTCACTTCCTGCCTTCTCCCCTTTCGCTTCCCCTTTTCCCTTTGCTCTCGATCCTTTTCCCTTTGCTCCTCACTCTTTTCCAGGCCCTCGGCGATTGCGGCCGCTAGCTCCAGGGCCTCCTTGACCGGAATCTTGACCTCACTATCCCGGAATCCGAATTCCGTTATGGTGCCCAGGATCAGGAATTGGGCCCCCAGGATCTGTCCTACTTTGGTCTGTGTCTTGGGATCCAGGGCGCCGGTCTGGCCTAGCGCCTGTTCCTCCAGCACCAGATCTAACCTCTCCCTCTCCACCAGCAGGAAGCGTTCCGACCGCTTCAGGGCACTAACGAGCATATCGGAGGCCACCCGGCTCAACTGCTCGCTCCCATAATCGGTGGCGTTCTCAAATTCCAAGACCGCGAAGATCTTCTTGGAACCATGGTAGGTGGGCAAGGAGTCCACCAGAGACTTCTGGGGCGCAGCACACGCCGTCAGGCTCAGCACCACGAGTCCGAATGGGAAGCCAATCCAGGGAGTTCGAAGCATCATACCTTGCTCGCCTCCGGGAGAGGAAGGGCAGTCTCACCTCGCATCGGCCACGATGGGCCAAGGTGGCTCTTTTTGCCCCAGGAACCGGATCGCAGCCAGGCTGAGAAGGGCCACTGCCACCGGAAGGCAGTCTTCATCGATGTCGAAAAGCGGATGGTGGGAGGGGCGTGCGATGCCCTTCCACTCGTTTCCCGCCCCCAGAAATACATAGCATGCGGGCACCCTCTGGGCCATATAGGCGAAATCATCTCCCGCCAGGCGGGGAAGGTCCAGCCGAGCCACCTGCTGGGCAGGAAGGATCTGCAACGCGGCCTCCTCCACCAATGAGGTGAGGCGCTCCTCGTTCAGAAGCGGGGGCAGGTAGGACCGATAATCCAGATGGGCCTCCGCGCGCAGGGCGGCGGCCGCGGAGCCGATGATCCTCTCCATCTTCTCCGGGAGTCGTTCCCCCATGGTCGGGTTGCAGGCACGAATGGAGCCCCTCATCGTCACCTGATCCGCCAGGGTATTGGGGGCCTGTCCCCCCTCGATCATCCCGATGTTCAGATTGATCGGCTCACTGGGGTGGGCCTCCCGGCTGACCAGGGATTGGAGGGCCAGGACCAAGTGGCTCGCTGCCAGGATCGCATCCACTCCCAGATCGGAGCGGGCGGTGTGGCTTTTTTCTCCCTTCACCCGGATCTGAAAGAGGTTGAGACCGGTGAGGATCACGCCGGAGCGAATGCCTACCTGGTTCACGGGCATCTCTGGCCAGAGATGGATCCCCAGCAGGGCATCCAGGGCAGGATCCTCCAATGCCCCCTCCTGAATCATCGACTGGGCTCCCGAGGGACATTGGGAGTCCAAGGACTCCTCTGCGGGCTGAAACAGGAATTTGACCGAGCCGGGGAATCCTTCCTTCAGCGAGGAGAGAACGGCAGCTGCTCCCAAACCGATGGCCGTATGGGCATCGTGGCCACAGAGATGGCCCACTCCGGGATGATCTGAGGCGTACTGGCATTCTTTTTCATCGGCAATGGGAAGGGCATCCATATCCACTCGAATCCCGATCACCTTCCCCTCCTCCTTCCCGTTCAGGACTCCCACCACGCCCGTCTTGGCCACTTCCGTCCTTACGCTCAGCCCCAGCTCAGCAAGCCTTTCCGCCACGATCTTTGAAGTCCTCTCCTCCCGGTAGGCCAGCTCCGGGTGCTGATGGAGATCCCGCCGAATACGAATGAGATCCTCTCTCTGCTCTTGGGCCCGGCTCATGATGATTTCCGCCCAATCCCTTTCCCTCACCGCTCGCTTTTTCATCCTCCCCCTCCTGCCTGCTCCCGGCATTCCTTCCTGATCCGCATTTTGGCGACAATACTCCCCCTTGTCAATCCAAATTCCGTTTTCGGGGGATGCCAAGCTTCGGGCCTCCTAACTCATGCGGGGACTGGCCCTGGAGGAGAGGGAAGGAAAGGATGGGGCGATGAAGAGGCCAGGGGGAAACGAGAAGGATGCGTGAAAGGGAGAAGGGGGGTGTGGGGACGGGCGATTCAGAATTCGGCGGGCAGGGAGAGGATCTGGCGATAAGTGAAGACGGGACCGTCCTTGCAGACATAGATGTTGCCGATGTTGCAGCGGCCGCACTTGCCCAGCCCGCACTTCATCTTCATCTCCAGGGTGGTGATCACCTGATCGGGAGAAAAACCCAGTTTATCGGCAGCCTGGAGCACGAATTTGATCATGATGGGAGGGCCGCAGGTGATGAGGATCGCGTTCTCCGGCGAGGGAGAGACCTTCTCCAGGATGGCTGGCACGAAGCCAATGTGACCGTCCCAGGTTCCATCTTCACCCCCCGGGTCGACGGTCCTGACCAATTTCAAATCGGAACGGGCCTCCCATTCCCTCAGCTCTGCCTTATACACCAGGTCGGCGATGCTTCTGGCCCCATAGAGGATCATGATTTCGGAAAAATCCCCCCGCGCGTCCAGGCAATTCCAGATCAAGGACCGAAGTGGGGCCAGCCCGATTCCCCCTCCCACAAAGATCAGGTTCTTGCCCTTCATCCCCTCCAGAGGGAACCAATTCCCGTAGGGCCCACGGAAGCCGAGGACATCCCCCACCTCCCTATCATGAAGGGCCTGAGTCACCTTTCCCACCTTCTTGAGGCTGCACTCGATGTACCCCTTGCGGGTGGGGGAGGAGGCGATGCAAAAGGTGGCCTCTCCCTCTCCGAATACGGAAAGCTGGCAGAATTGCCCCGCCTGGAAGGAGAAATCGTTGACCATCCCCTCCTCGAGAAAGACCAGGCGCAAGGTCTTGATGTCCGGGGTCTCCTCGACGATCTCTTCGATCTTCATCAAGTGGGGCTCGTAGATATGGGGCATGGCTCTTCGATCACCCCTTGGCGGGGGTGGTGGCCCTCTCCTGAATCCTGGCTAAGATCTCCGTGAGGTCGATGCCCACGGGACAGACCTCGATGCACCGCCCGCAGCCGACGCAGGCGATGGGGCCAAAGCGATCCACATAATACCTGAACTTATGCATGATCCGCTGCCGGTAGCGGCGATCCTGGCTCTCTCGCGGTTGGTGGGCAGGCATCTGGGTGAAGTGGCCAAAGGAGCAGCTATCCCAGATCCGGCGCCGGACTCCCCGCCACAGATTCCCCTCGTCCACGATGTCGAAGCAGTGGCAGGTGGGGCAGAGATAGTAACAGGCGCCGCAGCCGATACAGCGCCGGGAGATCTCCTCCCACAAGGGATCCTCAAAGTGCTCATCCAGCCACCCTTTGATCCCCTCCATCTCTACCCGGCGCTTGATCTTTCCTTTGGCCTCCGCTTCCACTTCCTTTCGCCGCTTCTGATCGGAGGGGGAGGCCTCCTCCCAGAGATGGGGGAATTCCCTCAGCAATCCTTCTCCCTTCTCGCTGACGAATTCTGCAAAGAAACGATCCTGAGCTATCGGCGTCAGCAGAAGATCGCAGCCTTCTCGGCCCGCCGGGCTATAGCCGAGGGAGGTGCAGAAGCAGGCCTCATCAGGCTCCTCGCAGGCCAAGCAGATGATCAAGGTCTTCTCCCGGCGGGACAGATAGAGTTGATCCCTCTCCTCCCAGGCGAAGACCTTGTCGATGATCGGAAGATAGGCGGCGTCGCAGGGCCTGACCCCAAAGAGAACGGTCGGGAGGGGCTCCTCAGCAGAATACCGAGTCTGGATCTCTTCCCTGCCCACCCCATAGGAAAGGAGGGACTCCTGAGCGGGAAGAAAGAATTCCTTGATGGATCGGGCCGAATTGCTATACCGAGAAGGCAGATCGGAGGCCGACTGGGTCTCCTGAAAGAGGACCAGCCCTCCCGATTCCCGAGGGCCGAAGACCCGGAATCCCCTTTCCCTCAGCCCCTGGATGAGCTGATCTTGGCCCGCCCTGGAGAGGGCCTTCTCTTTCATCTCCTTTCCCACTTTTTCCCTCTACCGAATGAAATCCTCATGGTCCTTGGGGTCGAAGGTAGCCAAAGCCGGCTCCGCTCGGAAATCCATCCCTGCCACATATCCGAACTGCTCTTTCACCTCTTTCGCCATCTTCTGGTTGAGCAACATCAGGGGAATCTCCATGGGACAGGCCCTCTCGCACTCCCCACAGCCGATGCACCTTCCGGTCAAATGGAAGGCGCGCATGAGGTTCCAGGCCAGATTTCCCCGAGCATGGGGGCTCTTCTCGATCCACTGGGGGATGGATTTCTCCGTGATGCAGCGGTTGCAATAGCAGAGAGGGCAGGCCTGGCGGCAGGCATAGCACTTGATGCAGCGGGAAAGCTCCTCTTGCCAGTACTCCCACCGTTCCTCCGGGGATCGGGATTCCAGCTCCTTGATCTTCTCATAAGGATCAGAAGGCGGCTCAGGCGAATCCACCTTTTCCCCCACCAGGAAATCATACTCGACTGGAGTATGGACCAGACAGATCTTGCACTTGTCCGCTTTCGTTTCCTCCGTAAGCTCCTGCTTTCCCTCCGCCATCGCCTTCTTGGAGAGGACACCCGGACAGGAGAGCCCGATGATAAACAGCTCCTCTCGCCGGATCTGTTTCTCCTGGATGAGAACAAAGAGGGCGCGCACATCGCAGCCTTTGGCCACAATGCCTACCCGGCCCGGAACCCTGGTCTCCTTTCGCGTCAGGTAGACCGCCAGATTGTTTACGCAGGCCAGGGTCCAGATGAGCTGGGAGGCCTCCTGCGGTGAGGTGATGAAGATGGGCCGGGCCCGGCCGGCTCGGGTGCCCTCGCCATAGCCGATGACCTGAGCCACCTCCTTCTTCTCCAAAAGCTCCCTGGCCTTATCCTGCAATGGCTGGCTCATGAATTTACCGTCTCTTCCATCTTCAATCGCTGATCCTGCGATATCCCTCAAAGGGCCCCAGCTCCCAGATCTTCTGCGTCACCTCGTCCACGACCTGGGCCCACTTTGCCCCCTCCGCGGCGGAGACCCAGGAAAACTGAACTCGCCGCAGATCAATCCCTAAGAATTCCAAGAGCTTGCGGAAGGTGCCGAATCGGCGCCGGGCATGATAATTCCCGCTGGTATAATGGCAATCTCCGGGATGGCAACCGGAGACCAGTACCCCATCGGAGCCACGCTCAAAGGCCTTCAGGATGAAGAGGGGATCGATCCTCCCCGTACAGGGGAGTTTGATGACCCGGACTTGCGGCCGATACCTCAGCCGGCTGGTCCCGGCCAGATCAGCCCCCGCATAGGTGCACCAGTTGCAAACGAAGGCCGTAATCTTCGGCTCCCAGCCCTTCGCCCTTTCTTCGCTGGAACCTTCAAGAGTCAATCCAGAATCCACGCCTTGTCCTTTTCGTTGGGGAAGCCATGGCGGGGGAAATTCTCTTTCGCCCTCTAAAGCGCGTTGATTTCGGCGTATATCTGCTCATCCTTGAATCCCTGTAAATCAATGGAATTCGAGCGACAGGTGGCCACACAGGCCCCACACCCCTGGCAGACCCCTTTGTTTGCCGAGGCCACCGTCTTGATCAGGTTCCCATTACGATCCCGGATCTCCTTGACCTCAACGGCCCCATAGGGGCAGACCAGCTGGCAATAGAAGCAGCCCACACAAGACTCCTCATCGACTTCGGCTACGATCGGCTCGCGGGTCAACTCCTCGGGGGAGAATAGACCCAGTACCTTGGAGGCTGCTGCACTCCCCTGCGCAACGGCTTCCGGAATGTCCTTCGGGGCCTGACAGGCCCCGGCCAAAAAGATCCCGGCGCTATTGGTTTCCACCGGCCTCAACTTGGGATGAGCCTCCGAAAGAAACTTGTATTGATCGTAGGAGACACCCAGCTTCTGCGCTAACTTTTCGATGCCGGGTTGAGCGGTCATGGCGGTGGCCAATACCACCAGATCGGCATCGATTTCTACTGAAGCACCAGAAAGGGTATCGGCCCCCCGGACCACTAACTTACCGTTGCGCTCAAAGATGCGCGATACCCGGCCCCTCAGGTAGATAGCACCATCCTCCTCCACCGCCCGTCGCACGAATTCCTCATAATTCTTGCCTCCCGAGCGGATGTCCATGTAGAAGACATAGGCTTGGCCGTGATGGACCTTGTGCTTGTAGAGCATGGTGTGCTTGGCCGTGTACATACAGCAGATCTTGGAACAGTATGAGATTTCCTTGGAGAGGTCTCGGGATCCAATACACTGGAGGAAGACCACGGTCTCCGGTACCTTCCCATCGGATGGCCTTCTCACCTCTCCCCCCGTGGGTCCCGATGCGGAGAGGAGCCTCTCGAATTGGAGGCTGCTGATCACATCTGGGTACTTTCCGTAACCGTATTCGCCATAGCATTCATCGGATAGGAGGTCGAAGCCAGTAGCAACCACGATAGCACCCACATCCTCCTCAACGATCTCATCTTGTTGCGAATAATCTACCGCATTAGCCGGGCACACATCCTGACAGATCGTGCAGGCACCATATTTGAAGTGCATACAATTCTTTCTGTCGATGACTGGCTTGTTGGGAGCCGCTTGGGGGAAGGGAATGTAGATGCAGGGCCTGGAGACGAGACCCGTCTCAAACTCAGACGGAATCGGTTTGGGTGGATGGATGGATATGGTATCTATCTCTATTGCCCTGGTGGGACAAACAGTGGCGCAAGACCCGCAGGTGGCGCATACTTCTGAGAACTTACCAAATGGAGTGGCGATTTCCCTCCCATCCCCTCTCCCCTTGAATCCTATCGCCGAAACCCCCAAAACATCCTGGCAGATCCGCACGCAGAGACCGCAGAGGATACATCGGTTATCCTCCCCCTTCCTCTGCCCCCTGAACCGGGTCCCCGTAACTCCGAACCTTTCCGCCAGCTCTTTTATCTCCGGTGAAGCCGGTGCCTCGGCAAGCAGCAGTTCGAGGATCAATCTCCTCGCCCTCATGACCTTCTCCGAGGCAGTCTTGACCACCATCCCTTCCCACGCGGGATAGGTGCAAGCAGTGTACAGCCTGGACTTCTGGCCCCAGAAGATCTCTACCAGGCATAACCTGCACGCACCGTAAGGGGTGAGGGACTTGTGGTAACACAAAGTCGGTATCTCGATGCCATTCGCCCTCGCCACCTCCAGGACGGTCTTGGCCTCATCCGCCTCATACTCCTTGCCATCCATCACGAATGTACCCACTCTTCCCCCCTACTCACGCATTACCGCATCGAACTTACAGAGTTCGCGGCAGATCCCACATTTAATACACCTGTCTTCTATGATGATGTGCACCTGCTTCCTCTCGCCTTCAATCGCCCCCTGGGGGCACCTCTTCAGACAGAGCATGCAACCGGTGCACTTCTCTTTATCTATGAAGTACCGGATGAGGGCCTTGCAGACACCGGCCGGACATCTCTTTTCCTTAACGTGGGCTTCGTATTCCTCCCGGAAGTACCTGATGGTGGAGAGAACGGGGTTGGGTGCGGATCCCCCCAGTTGACATAGGGAGCCCTCGGAAACCAGCCAGCAGAGGTCTTCCAGCGTAGCCATGTCCTCCTCCGTTCCTCTGCCTTCCGTGATCTCGCCCAGGATGCTATACATCTGGACCAGGCCCTCCCGACAGGCTGTGCATTTGCCGCATGATTCGTCCTTGAGGAAGCCGGTGAAATACTTGGCAATGTCCACCATGCAGTTCTCCTCGTCCATCACGATCATGCCGCCGGAGCCCATCATGGAACCGGCCTCGGTGAGCCGCTCAAAGTCTACCGGAAGATCGATCAAGGACTCGGGGACACAGCCCCCCGAAGGTCCTCCCGTCTGGACGGCCTTGAATCTTCTCCCTTCTTTGATGCCACCGCCGATGTCATATACGATCTCCCTGAGGCTTATCCCCATGGGGACTTCCACCAGGCCGGTGTTATTCACCTTGCCCACCAGGGAAAATATCTTCGTCCCCTTGCTCTTCTCCGTCCCGATGCCCGCGTACCACTCAGCGCCCTTGTTGATGATGAGCGGAACATTGGCCCAGGTTTCGACATTGTTCAAGTTGGAAGGCATATCCCATAGTCCCTTCTCCACGGTATGGATATGCTTGGCACGGGGCTCGCCGGGTTTACCCTCTATGGATGCCATCAAGGCAGTCGATTCACCGCAGACAAAGGCCCCCCCGCCCCTGGCGATTTTCACCTCGAAATTGAGCCCACTACCCAGTATGTTCTTACCCAGCAATCCCCGCTCCTCTGCCTGTTCCAGCGCAATCCGGAAATGCTCCACCGCCAGCGGGTACTCTTGTCTGACATAGATGAAACCTTCCTCCGAGCCGATTGCGAAGGCACCGATGATCATCCCTTCCAGCACCGAGTGAGGGTTTCCCTCGAGGACGCTTCTATCCATGTAGGCACCTGGGTCGCCCTCGTCCGCATTGCATATGACGAACTTCCGCTCCCCTTTCGCCCTCCGGCACGATTCCCACTTCTTGCCGGTGGGAAAGCCACCTCCGCCTCTCCCCCTCAACCCGGAGGCCTTTATCACCTCTATGACTTGCTCAGGCTCCATACCCTGGAGAACCTTTCCCAGAGCACGATATCCACCTATGGCAATGTAGTCGTCGATCTGCTTGGGATCGATCTCTTTGTTGCTGCCAAAGACCAGCGGCATTTGCTTCCTATAGAACGGGATCTCGCCCTCATAGGCCAGTTTGGACTCAGTCGAAGGGTCGACGTAGAGCAAGTCCTCAATCACCTTGCCGCCAATGACGGACTCCTCCATGATGCGCGGTACATCCTTGGCCTTCACCCGCGGATAGAAGATGCCCTGGGGCCTGACAATGGTTATCGGCTCCTGCTCGCAAAACCCAAGACAGCCAGTTACCCTCATGCCCACTCCAGCATTCACTCCCCTTTTCTCGATTTGTTCCCGCAACGCTTCCACTACTTCCTCTGACTTGTTAGCCCGTCCGCAAGTGCCGCTGGAGACTACGACGGTAGGCCTATTCGGGTCCCGGGAGGAGGATAGCTTCTCCTCTAAGGCGAATAGCTCCTCTATGCTTTCCAATCTCTTACCGTTGTTGCCCATAGTCATCATTTATATTGGGAGAGCAGCGCCTCAAGCTTGCTTGGCTTCACCGGGTAGTAGTCGTTATCAACCACCACCACCGGTCCCAAGGCGCAACACCCCAGGCAGTTTACCGTTTCGAGGCTGAACTTCAAGTCCGGCGTACTCTGCCCGGCCCGGATGCCGAGGAGTCTTTCCATCTCTTCCAGAACTTGGTCGGCACCTCGTGCGTGACAGGCGGTCCCGACACAAACCTTGATGTTGTGTTCCCCTCGCGGCTCCAGACTGAAGGCGGTATAGAAGGTGGCGACATGGTACACCTGGGGCAAAGAAACGCCCAGTCTTTGGGAAACGAATTTCAGTATGTTTTCCGGCAGATACCGGAAATGCAGATTGATATCCTGCATAACCTGTATCAGGGATGAGGGCTGAGCACCATGGCGCGTGATGCAGGATTCCACTATTTGAAACTCCTCCTCTGACAAGCCCTCCTTGGCATCTGGGGGAACACGAACCTCGGGCTGGTTCCGGGTCAGGCAGGCAGTCATACAGTCCCCGCAGCCCGTGCATTTGTCCAAATCGACCGATCTCGCCTTTTTTCTTACCTTGACCTTGAAGTTGCCCACATAGCCGGAGATCTCCTCCAGTTCGGAATAGGTATAGAGCTTGATCCTGGGGTGCTGCCGGACATCAACCATCTTGGGGGTCAAGATACACTGTGAACAGTCGAGGGTGGGGAAGGTCTCCGAGAGCTGGGCCATATGCCCGCCAATGGAAGGTTCCTTTTCTACCAGGATAACCTCTTTCTCTCCCTCAGCTATATCCAGGGCGGTCTGGATGCCGGCTACCCCTCCCCCAATGACCAGGGCCCGTTTGGTAACCGGCACCCGGATCTCATAGAGGGCGGTATTCCGCTTCACCTTCTCCACCATGAGACGCACCAGATCGATCGCCTTTAAGGTGGCCTCCCCACGGTCCGGGTGCACCCAAGAACATTGCTCCCGAATATTCGCCATTTCCAAAAGATAAGGATTCAAACCCGCCTCCTTTGCCGCACGCCGGAAGGTCACCTCGTGCATGCGGGGGGAGCAGGCGGCCACCACCACTCCGGTCAACTTATTCTCTTGGATCGGCTCCTTAATCATCAACTGCCCCGGGTCAGAGCACATATACTTGTATTCGACCGAATGCATCACCCCAGGGATCTTGGCCGATTCCTCAGCTACCCTCTTCACATCCACCGTCGAGGCGATATTCGCCCCACACCAGCAAATGAAGACTCCGATCCTGGCCATAAGAGAATCTGCACCTCCCTCAGAGCAAACCCTTCGATTTCACGAGAGGAACGGGATTCACCATGTGCCGATTCAGTCCCAACTCCCGAATCCCCGCCCCCAGGGCCAAACCGATAATCTGGGTGAAATAGAGAATGGGCATGTCAAATGTGACGCCGTAGGCCTTTTCCGCTTCCCTCTGTCGAAGATCCAGATTGGACTGACAGAGAGGGCAGGCTACGGCAATACACTCCGCCCCCCTGGCCTTAGCATCCGCCAGGATGTCGCGACAGAGACGGAGGACGATCTCGGTGCGAGTCAGGGAGAGACTGGCGCCGCAGCATTCGATATTGTAAGGCCAATCAATGGTCTTGGCCCCCACCGCCTTCAACAGGTCATCCATAGAATGGGGCTGCTCCGGATCATCGAACTGCATTACCTTGGGGGGACGAACCAGAAGGCAACCGTAATAGGAGGCGACCGATAGTCCCTCCATCTTCTTGGATGCCTGGTTCCGGAGACTCTCCAACCCCACATCCTCGAGGAGGACTTCCAAAAGATGCCTCACCCTCACCTCCCCCCGATAGTCGATCCCCAACAACTGGTTGATCTCGTTGCGAGTCTCCTCATCCTCGATCATCTCCTGATTGGCGGCCTTGAGGCGGCTGTAGCAGGCAGCGCAGCAGGTCAGGACCTGCCGACCATTCATCCCTCGGGCGGCCCACAGATTCTTGACCGGAAGGGCGATCGCCAACAGATGCATGCTCACATGGGCAGGGGTGGCCCCACAGCAGACCCAATTGGGAATCTCGGCCAGTTCAATCCCCAATCTGCCACAGACAGCACGAACGGAGAGGTCATATTCCCGCGAGGTAGAGTGGAGAGAGCATCCGGGGTAATAGGCATATCTCATCTCTGCCCTCTCTCTCTGGCCTCAATCTTCCTCATGAGGGCCTTCAGTTCCCTCGCTCCCTTGACCCACGAAGGAATGGGATTGATCTTGCCTTTCAGGAACATGGCGGGCGCCTTCAAAACATCCTTGAACAGATGACGACTGCGGAGATTGTAGTCCCGGATGAGGCCAACCTCATAGAGACGCCCATGAGCGGCAAGATTGTGGATGAAGAGGCGGTTGAAGAGGAAGATCTCCCTTTCCGGGGATGACCTTCCTTCCCGATAGGCCATGTTTCTCAGCGTATCGATCACCCGGGCAATATCGACCTCCTGGGGGCATCGGGTGGTGCAGGTCTCGCAGGAGGCGCAGATCCAGATGGCCCG
>Ga0315314_1000492_pt1 | contig 43102 bp, 41 predicted proteins | sample TDP9_MG_FD_203631 | JGI IMG/M metagenome (GOLD analysis project Ga0315314, IMG submission 203631) | Freshwater sediment microbial communities from Lake Towuti, South Sulawesi, Indonesia - TDP9 | ecosystem: Environmental > Aquatic > Freshwater > Lake > Sediment | place: Indonesia: South Sulawesi... | reverse complement strand
CTCTGAGGTTTTTCTCGTATAGGACCATGTCTTTCTTATTGAACTTCCTACTCCAATGCTCTGCCCAACTGTGTACGCCTTTCTTGAAATAGTTCATTTCAAGCAGAGCCCTATTCGCCCCTCTATAATAGTTGCGTATCGTTCTTTCATCAGGCATAATGTACCTGTTCTCATGCATGACAGCCTTGAGAGGCCAACGCGGTCTCTTCGGAGGGCTCTCAGATGGATATCCGATGCAAAGAAGTAGAATTGGTAGCACATTACCTGGAAGCTGAAGGATTTGAGCTATCCTTCGAGGCGACTTCCAGACAGATCCGACGAATACGGATCCTAAACCCATTATCTCAGCGGCGGTCATAATGTTCTCTGCGACTAATGTGGCGTCGATAATTCCGAGAACCAATCTATAGGTCTGACCGAGCTCTGTATCGACTTCCAACATTTCGAATAGCTTGAGTGGGCGTGCCCAGTCGCAGCAGATGATGATCCAGACCGGCGCTTCCTCCATGCATCTTTGTCGACCTATCGCATCGAAGATGAGCTCACGCTTTTCATAATCGTCTACAATTATGAGGCTGTAAGGTTGGACTCCACAATTCGACGGAGCTCTTTGTCCTACTTCAACCAGTTTCTCAAGAATTCTCTTCGGAATTGGTTTTCGCTCAAACTTTCGTATGCTTCTTCTCTCAATTATAGGCTTCAGGGCGGCTGCTTGCATCCTTCTCAATAGTCATCCTTCCCTTTATCGCTATTAGTGGAATAGACGTTAATAGCCCGACAGCTGTCACCACGAGAAATACTGATTGTGGGTTAATTCTAATCCAAATTAGACCTCCAAGGTAGGGGGAGATCGCACCCACCAATCCTGAGACGGTGGTTATTAGTCCAATTGCAGAAGCCCTAGTCTGTATCGATGTTAGATTGGATGTTAGTGTTTGGTTCGCTATAGTGAAGAGCTGCGTGAAGACTCCTGTAAGGGTATAGATGCAGATCGCAAAGAAGATGCTGGGTGAATATATCCATGGAATGATTAATGCTGATGAACAGATAGTGGCTAACGTCATCAAAGTCCTAGTTCCAACCTTCCTAACGATCTTTCCAGCTGGGAAACTTACCACGAACTGCGCAAATGAACTCACAGAGAACATCAGTCCTAGCTCAAACCTTGAGATCTTTAAGATTTCTGTTGCGTAGACTGGAACATAGGGGAACATCACCCCGTAGACGAATCCGACCATCGATGACACGACTGTTAGAAATTTCAGATCTCTACCAAAGTGTGGCAAACCGCTCCAAGATTTTCCGATCCTGGCAGCGTCGACGGTCTTTCCTCGCTTGCCGGCAAAAGTTTCCCGAATCCAAACTAGCCTTATCAGGGAACCGCTTACCCCTAGGAATCCGGCGCCATAAAGGATTGTGGGGAATCCGCCGAAGCCGTAGAGGTAGCCGCCCACTATTGGGCCTACGAAGAAGCCGATGGACACGATGAAGAAGAATGTTCCGAAAGCGTTTCCCCTCTCTTCATCTGGAACGGATTCCGCTATGATCGCAGTATATGCAGGTTGATAGAAAGTAGACATCAAAGACTGAATGAACAGTGTAATGACTGCCAGCTGCCATGAACCTATCAGTACCAGCAAGAAGTAGCAGAGAAACCCTGTGAAATTACCGACCACTATCAACATCTTTCTCCCGAAGCGATCAGCTATCATTCCGCCGGGGAGGGTCACTATTGCTATAGCGAAAGATAGAAAAGCAAAGGCTAATCCAATCTGATCGATATCTGCACCGAGAAACATCAAATAAAGCGATGTAAACGGCTGGAAGGTCTGGGCGGCAAAGTTCAGTAGAAATCCTGTAAGACTGAGCACTAGGACATTGGTTTCCAAGGAGATAAATTCAAGAATCTTCCGCTTCAAATAACTGGTATTCATAGTTCATACTTCATCGATTGCGAATGCCAATCTACGTCAACGCAATATTGTCTCAGTTCAACAAAGAATGGTATTCTACGGATATATTTGGACTCCGTGCTTCGAGTCCTGCGTCACCATCTTAAATTCCTCGATGATTCTCCGAGTAACAGCTCCGACTTTTCCATCTCCTACAATTCTCTCAGCTATCTTCGTTACCGGCACGATTTCGGCGTGCGTTCCGGTCAGAAAGACCTCATCAGCACTTATCAATTCCGATGGCGTGATATCTCTCTCTGTTACGTGGAAACCCAGCTTCAACGCGAGCTCCATGACTGTGGCTCTAGTTATGCCGCATAGGATTCCAGCAGTCGGAGGAGGCGTCGCCACCTCATCATTCTTAACGATGAATAGATTGGATGTGGGCGCTTCAGAAACGAACCCTCTCGTATCTAACATTATGGCTTCATCTGCGCCTGCATCGAACGCCTCCAATTTCCCCAGCATACTATTCAAATAGTTCATTGACTTGACTTCATGAGATGTAGCATCTACACGATCTCTTCTTATCCAAGTGATGATCGCGCTTATCCCTTTCTCTTGAGATTCAACTCCGAAAGCCGGGAGAAGGGGTTCCGTGATTATGATTATACTCGCTTTCGGGCATTTTCGAGGGTCAACTCCAATATCGCCGAAGCCTCTAGTTACAAGAAGTCGGATATACGCGTCACGCAGATTGTTTCTACGAAGCGTCTCTAGAACCGCATCTATCACTCCCTGCTTGGTCAAGGGCATCGTCAACTTAATCACATGAGCAGACTTGAAGAGCCGATCTATATGCTCCTTAAGCTTGAACACATATCCGCCATATGCTCTTATCCCTTCAAAGACACCGTCACCATAAAGTAAGCCATGGTCGTAGACCGAGATCTTCGCTTGCGATTTAGGGTAGAGAGCACCGTCAATATATACCAGTAACTCTCTCACCGCCATAATCGTTCACCATAAACGTGGCAGTCTAATAGAAACCTCTGAAGATATAAAAGAATTAGCAGCGTGCTTGACCGGAAGAATCAGTGACGCAGCAAACTTTCCAATTCAGTGAGTAGTTAAGGCTGAAGGCATTGCTAGTGGCGAGGTCCCCCGCAAATCCTCTTTTTTCCGTCGAATATACCTGACAGATTTTCAGGCGAATCACAACGACGAAAACAGAAGTAGCTGAAAGTTAACGGATAAATATTGATCTTACAACACTCTGTGATTACGGATAGAGGCAGTTGCTCATACAACGGTGCAACTCACGCGACCAATCGCCAAAGGGAGAGGCAGGCCCTATGCTACGACACACCGAGATTCAGTTGGTTCTAGCTTTCTGGCTTTGTGGCGCTTCCGAACTTCAGAACATTGAATTCTTCTACAAGTTTTCCTATGTCGTTTAGCCTGGACGAGTCAGAGATTAGCCGTACTAGAACCCGATATGCGAAAAGTGACAGTAAGGCCAGATCGCTTTCAGTTACATCCACAAAACCACGGTGTACGATGTCATTTCTTATCTGATATAACCGCGACATCTGATTGAAGTAGAACATACGTTCTTCAAAACTTTCCCCTAGAAGCAAGGCCACCCGTTCAGCCAGAAGCGTTTTCATGGGTTCACCCTTTTTCAGCAGAACGGATTCCAAGGCGACCACGATGGACACGAAAGCGTTAACCGTGTCGGGGTTGTTCATTGCGCGTCCGAACAAGTTCACTGAGTTGATGATGAGATTTTCAAAAGCTGTGCGTTGATCGATTTCCTTTGAGAGAATCTCATGGAGCCTTTTGAACGAATCCCTTCGCATGCTGGAGATCTCTTTTTCGCCGAGTTCCAATTCATATAGGTAACCCGTGTTCTCAGTAGACATCGTGTACTCATCAGATCCACGGAATGCCACTCCGTATGTTCGACCAGTCGAAACAGTACCCTTTAGACCAATATACATCCTATAGGCCCTGACATCGTTCCGAATGACGCCTCTACTGTAGAATCGGAGTACATTCAATACTGTTTCGGCTTTCTCAATCGCTGACTCGATAACCCGGGCTGTGTCAACCGCTTTCGTTTTGACCAAGGCAACCGCCTTGCCGTCGTAGTCTGGGGTCAATCTTTCTCGGAAAATCTCCTCCGATTGAGCTTTGACTCCGGGAGATTTGATGCGGGAGTTTATCTCCACGAAACTGGTGAGAATTGATTGTTTAGTTAGCTCGTCGAACATTCTGATTGAAGTCTGACCGATGACAAGTTCCGAACTTACCCTCAGATTCTCTACAGGAATATAGACTCGCCATTCAACCGGAATGGCGGCTTGAAGCTGTTGGAGCACTTCGTCAACATACGAATTGACGCGAACATCAATCTCTGAAGGCTCAACACTATACAAAGCTGTGGCGATGGATTGAACGCGCTTTACAAGTTCTCTATGGGAAAAGATACTTCTGATCGCTGAGTTTTCACGCAAGAGATTGACCGCTTTGTTCAATGCAGTTATGCCCTCGGGGCCGATCAATATGGTCGGCTTATCTCGTTCCACCAACATTCGGTAGGAACCTTTAACGGTCTCTTCAAACCGAGAAGTCTTATCGCGCGAGTCTCTCCAAGTCTGGAAGAAGGCATGAACGATCTTAGCGCGCATTTCCCGATCCATCCGGACATCTCCCAAGACATTTGAAGATTGCATTTTCTCACTATTTTTGAGTTTTGGAACAGGCTGGGGTGTATTTTTCTTATGGTAATACAGTTTGCGTGACAGTTCTCCGTTTGTGAGAGTTACCCGTGCCAATCGCGAGAAGCTGAAGATTCGCTAATAATCATAGACGGAATGCTCAATAGTTTGGATTTAATCCCGTAGTCTTCTCCATTTACAAAAGACCATCGACGATCCTCGCTCGTCATTTCGGGTTATCCTTTCAGTATGATGCGGCCTGAAGATTCATACTTACCTCTAGTCCTCGACTCGTCAACTGTTAAGGCAACTATTAACTTGAAATGGCATCCCAAGTTGAAGCTCGGAAGATTGTTGAAGCTGGCTTCGAATACATCACAGATATGGATGGATGCAAGCTATTCTTAAAACGAAAGTAACCCCAAAGTAAACAATTATAGTGAAAAGTGAACAATTAAGGCTATAACAACGCGGAGTGGCGATGTCCCCCGCAAATCCCCTCTTTTTTATCTTGATTAAGAACGATTCCTAGATTTGATTTCATTGTTGCACAGAGCTTTAGCATCGGCCTCACCCTTGCCGGCAAAGATATACGGCAGTATCTCAATAAGCCCTTGCGAGTCTTCTAAAAACGATTGCAGGATTGTTCAAAAATGATAAGATGCCCCAAGTGTGGTTCAACAAGTCTATCAGCACCATTCGAGAAAAAGGCTAGATCTAGATGGTCACTTGGTGTACCGACACTAGCGAGGTATGAACGAGGTTATGAGCTGTCTTATGAAGTGATTAGGTGTCTTGACTGTGATAATGAGTTCCCAAAACCTTCGCCTTTAGAAGAAGTGGAAGTACCCCCTCAGGGTATTTTGCGTGAAGGAACAGAGCTTTGTATTCCTATTGAGGAAGGCCGCTACTTCAGTACAAGAGTTGACGCGCCTCTTGTCACGATTAAGTTGCCTGTGGGCGATCCACCTAGAGAATTCTTGTTCGAGGGTCAGGTCATGGTTACACCAGCGCCTGAAGGGTTAAGCAGACCAACGATTGTGTTTACAGCAGAGGGTCAACCGGTTGGAATCATGTGGGCGGCTAGTGATAGATATGGAGTAGTTCAACCTTTCATTTCACGGATACGCCCATAACGAGCAAACCATATACAAACATCGATCTAAAATAGAGAATTCAGACTTCATTTGAGGTGGCATATATTTTTGGCGATTTTTCTGTTTTCTGCCCATTCTATGAGTTGGTGCAGGTCTTTCTCGACTTCAAAGCGATAGGTCTGTGCGTTCGATATTTTCCTTCCCCGTTTCATAAGACGGCATTTTTCCAATCTCTCGACGGCTGCTTTAACAGTCTTATAATCCAGCCCAGTGGACTCGGCCAACATGGGAATGGTCTGCTCCATGTTGCCCACATATAGGACCTGATCCAGAACCTTGGCTACCGAACCATCGAAAACCGAGCTGAACACGCCTCTCATCAACTAGTACACATCCCAGATCCAGATTACGCTATTTTCTATACTACTATGTGCTATATACTATGAATCTTGAATTACCTATTTAAGCATTGGGGCGAAATCCAGAGAAAATGGAGAAAAGTCCAATGGTATTGAAACTAGGCACTCTCAACCATGCGAAAGGATTCATCGTAAATAAACTATGGCATCAACGCCAAATAGGCGAGAAGCATCTGCCAACCCGTCTTCTGAAACATGGTTATCAACCTCGCTATCGACATTTGATCGAAGAAGCACTACAAGAGCTAGGGCATGAAGGCGTAGTCCGTATCGACAAAAAGAGGACAGGGCGAGGCAGCGAAGATCATGTGAGCCTTGAGCCGAGTAAGCTCGGACAAGTTCGGGGATTAATGAACGCGTACCGAGAGAGCGTCGGGCTTCCAAGAGTGGGTAGAGACTTTAGAACACTACTCCAATAATTTGCTGAAGAGTCCGCCACAATTCCATCAGTTTGCTGATAAGCTCAAAACTGATGGAACTGATCGGTATTTTTCGGAGGGTTTACACTTCGTCTCGGATAAGGCTCTATATCCAAGAGGTTCCCTAGCAACAAGAGTATAGAGTCTTCTATGATCCCAGACCCTTCTCTTTAGAAATTTTTAGCGCTTCTAACTCTTTTTTCAGTCGCATATATTCGATTGTCCACTGAAAGATTTCTGCAAGCGAAGAAGTTGATATGCTACCAAGCCTCGAAGACCAGAAAAGCAAAAGAGGAGATTATCAAATGAAATAGTGGTGTTTAAAGGCGTGATAGGATCTGTTAGGGTATTTTGGATTGTTTTAGCCGTTTTCTATCTAGCGCTTGGAGTTCAAAGTTACAGAAAATATAAGGAATATGCGCGAAGATGGAAAATCGAATGGGGAAGCGGCGAGCTTCTATTCGGCGGGCCGAGAAGACATCTGCAAAACTACACTACCTTTGTGGCCAACTATCTGAAAGAAGTCATGATGATGCACTTCTTTGGCTTCGGGTGTGCAAGCATAGCCGCGACCATTGATGCGGTTTTATAGAACTAGTGTAAACTATAGGTTTCGTAGCCGTATCTCTCAAAGAATGTGGTCCCGGGTTTCACACATAGCGACGCTTGTGCTTTTGCGCGGTTTCGCTCTCTGGACTTTACAATTTCTGGCACAGTTAATAATATTTGATTGAGATTAGTGATCGGGAGCAATCCTTCTGGACATAAGAATACCCCCTTGAAAAATGATAATGGATTCCTTAAGAGATCCCTTGTTTCGTTTTCAAGAGAGCCTCGATTTCTCAGTTGTCGATCGTAGAGTCGTCTCGTTATTAAAAATGGCTTGCTGTTCCATTTGTTCCATGCATGCTTGACCTCAAGAACTGTAATTAATTTTTATTTTTTTAAACGACGCTTCCATGATCCTAGGTAACGCAACGTTGGGAAGCCTTAAAGTAGCTCAACGCCTCGCGCTTGAGGACTATCGGAAGGGAGAGGTCGCTAAACTGCCTAGGAGAAACGCTGTAGCCTTCGTCAAGAGCGGCATTGCTAAGCGTTCAGGAGGCTTCTAAATGATGAGTTTCAGTAAGTCTCTTTGCCTCTAATGCTATCGCCGAAAGTATCAAGGCTACTGCTTCGTGGTTTATTTGCAGGATCTACATACAACCGAAGGTGTACCCAAGCTGATAGATTTTACAACCTATGATAAACGCCGGAAAATGATGCCGGGAGCATGTTTCACTCTAGGTCGCCATGATGAGAAGACGGTTGAACTCTACCTAGATGAAATTGCGAAGTTAACCGAAGAGGCGGTTAAGAGAATTCCTAGGCTTGACTTCGATTTTATCTTCTTTGAGATCCTACAGCGAACCATTTTGCATGAGTTGCTTCATAAGTACGGTGCCAACGATGAAAGGTTTATTGCTCGTGCAACGGCTTGGGCTAGAGAACTGACCCAAAGAGGCCGCTGAAAAAGTCGAGCAGATGGTCTGGGACATGCCTATTATCTGTCCTAAATGTCATGGTATGAATGTTCGTCAAGTCACGAAGCCGAAGAAGCTTGGTCTTCTAAGCTCTTCCTTTATCATCTCTATCGTATCAGAGTCGGTTATGCTGTGAACAGTGTCATTTGTCGCCAAGACTTTCATCAAGCGTTTATCGGGTATCCTGTACGGCAGTGATAGCCATCTGACTCTCCTGCGGTTTGCATACGTTTCATTGAGCATCTCCGATGGTGGTATTTTAACATGATAGGCGTTATCCTCTGCCACCTGTGCGATCCCATAGATCCGTTTCTTGGAATACGCAACTGCGATGTCTCCCCTCCTAATTTCTCTACAGAAGAGTTGTGCCTGATCCGCAACATACCAAGGAGCGCTTTCGTAATCGGCTTGTCTCAATTTCCTTGTCAAGATCCGCTCCGTTCGTACGCGATCGTCGAACGGCAGTCTGGTTATGTCTATCTCAGACCATCCTACTGCTATGATTCCCCATCTAGCACCTTTCTTGTCGATCGCGATCTCTTTTTCCCACAATGGCCATTCACTTGCTCGCGGCCCTGGAGCTACCTTCCAGAAAGATATCCCTTGTAAGGCTGAGGATGAAACCGGAGTAGAACGAATCGTAACATAATCATCTCGCATAGGAGCTAAGGGAGTCTCTGCAAGCTTGCCGCGAAATTCTCTGCTAGATTGCTGTTTAGAGCGTCTGGACCTTTTCGAAATAGCCCGGTATCTCTTGACAACCGCTTCCTTAAGCTTCTCAGCCGTGCCAAACACGTTTTTGAAGAACTCGAAAATATTTGCCATCACTTCTTCAGAAATTGTTCCTCGCAAAAGCACGTTGGCTTCTATATTCTTTCTTACTCCTCCTGCGGTGAGGTTTGAAGAGCCGAGAATGATGTTTGCGCTGTTTCCCGGAGATTCGAAGATAAAAAGTTTCGGATGAAATCCCTCGTTATTGTAGTATTTGACACTTAGGTTGCCGTATTTTCGTCTCAATTTAAGGAGGTCTCTCAAAACTTCCCAGTCAGTAATTCCGTAGCTGGATATTCCAACAACAAGCTCAGCCGGACGATGGTCTTTAAGTAGACTAAGTAAGCCGCTTCTAATTTCATCATACCCCGTTTTCTTTAGAAAGGCAACAGCAAGCTTGAACGAATGGCATTCGCGTAAGTTACCTTTCAGCTCTCGAAGTACTTGCGAACTTTGCAGAAAACGAACTTCGACCATGAGTCTTCATAGTCAGTTAGTGAGATATACTGTTAAAACATTTGCAGTAAGAGAGGACGTGACTCAAATCTGGTTCTATTTGTTCATTTAGACAGCAAGTTCAATGGCTTTTTCACGAGAGACACTAATTATAGACAAAGAGACAAAGAAAGCGTCACATTGTAGAAGAAGAAAATGAAAACGGAGAATGGATCAAAGTTCACGAAGAAGATGAGCCTTTAGACGTGGGAGGGTAGGGTTTCCAATTATCCGAGAAGCCTTCTTCCGATTCTTTGAATGATTAAGGCTGTATCGATGCTGAGTGGCGATTTCCCCCACAAATCCCCTCTTTTTCCGTTGAACAAGGTTTTCGACGTCGCTTGAATAATGCGCCTTGGTTGACAAAACACACTGCAGTCAGATGAGTTCTTGGAAAGAAGGTTAATGCAAAAAGAAAAACGTTGCTGGAATATTCAAGAAGATTTGATTCGAACTCACACTGTTTTCCGCTGGTGGTAGAACGTTCCTAGAATGGCCACCAGCTTTTCTTTTCCTTGATCTTTCTCTTGCGTATCTTACAGACATAGTTTCTTCTTGTTTTGCTCATGGATTCAGTAAGGTGTCCTAGCGCGTTCTTATACGGATCTACTCTATCTTTATGGGTCTTGATCACAAAATGCCTTGGTTTCTCAAAGACGCGAACGTGTAGTCTACCCCCTGAGGGAAGAGGCTTATCAAAAGTCAATGTAGCTCCTGCGCTAGCTTCCAGAGTCGGTGACGTGCGAAATCCCTTTTTTCTGTAGTGTGTAACAATTCCCTGTCTCGTCGTTGGAGGCAAGCGCGGGCAATAGAGGCCTTTCTTCCTGCGTTTGTAAGTCAAACTCAGTGTCCCCATGTATCACAGATGAGGGGTATACTTAAAGACGCCTTTTTGATATGATCTAACCTATGTGTGCGGATGCGTCAATTCTTATCGAAATTCTTGCTAGAGAAATCTTCGAAAAAATAAAAGATATCGTTGAGGATAGAAAATATAGGAATAAGCTAACCAAGGTTTACCTTAAAAATGGTAGGGTAATCACTGGGAACGTAAAGACATTCGATAAGAACGTTCTCCTATTTTCAATTCCGGAAGGATTAATGATTCCTATCTCCAGCATCCTATATCTACAGGTATTGGACACAGAGAGGTTATCAGCAAGGCCTAAACAATACAATTTTGCGGATTCCAATTTCTCTTTGAGAGATTTTCCTCACCCGTTCATCACTGAAGATGGCATGTTTGATGTTATCTATGTCTTTGGAGAAGGAAAAAGGGACTATGATGAATACGTGGACTTCATGAAAAAAAGCAAGCAAGAATATCCTATTTTGCGTACCGGCCTTCGAGGCGACTTTGACTACCTACTAACTCTAGCTTCAAAAATGGCATTCGAAACGGCAAAAAGAAATATTGAAATGAAAAGCGGAAAGACCAAAATCGTTTTTCCATATAGCAGACAAGGGATTCAGTTGGACACTCCAACTAAAGAGTCTTTCAACATAATATCTGTGGGGTCGGGCCTTGTAAATTCCTTTACCAGGGAAATCCTAGAAATCTATGGAGATGGTATTCCAATACGTTTCAGGAAGCCAAATGACGACGAAGAAATAGTTGATGAAGTCGATGACAGATGTTTTTTCAGAAGAGAACCTGAGGAACGTGATATTGGATTCGTGGAACTTCTACCCAATCCCTACAATCCCACAAAGACCGTTTTGATTGTGGCGGGACTCAAGGTTACAGGAACTCAAGCAGGCTTACTAGCACTATGCAACGCTTTTGAAGATAGGATTAATGATAACTTCAAGGTCATCGATAGCGATAACATACGGATACCAGCAAGATTGGTTAGAGCAAAGAATATCACCTACAAAAACGGTCTTGAGACTGCGGGAAACTACGAGTTTGTTTAGGTCGTTTAGATTTTCGTGCGGAAAACATTCTTAGTACACTATCAAACCTTGTCGTACATTTGAACTACTCGCGAGTAGCGATATCCCTGCAAAACCCCTCTTTTTTCTTGGTAAATGATGTTTTTGAAGGGTGTAACCGCATTTGAAGGCGTGGGTCTGGCAGATCTTTTCCCTTTTGCCACGCCGCTTTCGTTCTTGCGTCGCGCGTATTGAGGCACTTGTCCTCAAGCTTAATCTGAACGCTCACGTAGAATATAGTTGATGAAAGACTGGCGCCTTCAGAAGATAACCTCAACTGACTACTTGTGCTTGGAATGTAAATCGCCGATTTACATAGAGGTTGGTGTGGAGGAGGAAAGATGCTTCAATCCAAACTGTGTCCTATATTTACCCGACATACGTCTCATAGATTTATCAAGATCGAAGCAGCTTAAGGAAGAGCTGAAACAGCGAGAACAGAAGATGGATCATGAGGTAAAACTGTTTGACGGGCGATCCTTCATAAACTACCTCTATAGAGAAAGGCTGGCGATCATTAGAGGTCTCGTCACTAAGGGCATCGCAGACTCAAAAAGACTCTTGGCGATAGATGAACTGCTCTTACAGCTCAGCAAAACCCCACCTGCAGGAAATAAGAGGAAAATAAAGGCATTCGGTAAGGTACTCAAGAAATATACCGAGTTGTTCCAAACTCGACATTTCATAGAGGATCTTGAGAGCGGTCGCTTCATGATAACGATAGACGACAGAGAGAGATATTGGGTAATGAAGTACTGGAATGTCGTCATGGATCTATACAGGAATTACGGTATAGTCGCCGGTAAAGATGGGCTCTCTAAGCTTTTCCAGTATGAGGACATGGAGAACGAAGTCAAGGAGCTGGGTAAACTGGAAGACTATGAAGACTGGGGAAGGTACTTTCATGGAAAGCTGTTTGATATAATCATAGGAATCGGCTACGCCTTGGAGTCTAACTTTTTCGTGGCCGAACACCACCGTTACAACCCTACTGGGGTCGATGTAGCCACATTCCTTGGGCTAGCTTTTTCGGTCCCGGAAAGTCCGCAGGTATGCTCACTAGAGTGGCTAAAGAGGCATTACGAGAGAACCTCTAAAGGTAGAGAAAGCTTTGAAGCGTTTAAAGAGCGATTTATTTCAGGAAAAAGTCTGGCTCCTATAATAGTCTATGATTCGAAAGGCTACATACTAGAGAGATCAACGCTTATGTTCTACTCGCTTTACTTGATAGGACGGAATAGGCTAACGTCACCAGACCAAGCTAAGCCCAGTGTTGCTGAGATAGAGAAGAAAAGAATTGAGGTAGCGGAGGTCTTCGAGAACAGAGTAAGGAAGCGGCTACAAAGTGCTGGCTACAACACCTTCGGGCCGATAAAGAAGAGGTTTAGGGGTAGGGACTATGAGTACGACGCTATGGCGGTCGATGATAAAGAAATCTTGTCGATAGAAGCGAAGTTCAGGGATTTTGCACCATCCTCATTGACCGGCAAGACTATCGTAGAACAAGAGTTGCTAGATAAGGATAGGTTGTTGGACTGGGCCGACCAGGCTCAGAATAACTATGAGTTTCTCAAGCGTTACTTAGAACAATTTAGAGGGGAGCTCCATCTAGCGTCTGATGTGAAAGCTTACGAAGTCCGACAGTTCCTAGTCACCAAGTTTAAACCACTAGTCTCAAGATATGGCAACGTTAGAATCTTGGACTATTGGGATTTTATAAATGAACTCCCGCTTGTTTCAAGCTCTTGAGGTCTCGAGCTGGTCTACGCATCTCTTCGCGAAGCTCAGCTATCATCCTTCGCACAAGCGGGAGGTCGTGCTTTTGCCAAATATGGCCCTGTGATCCTATTTGTCCCAGAATTTTTTATTTTTCTTGATCGAAGAGACGTATAGGCTGATTAGCCTATATAGGCAAAGAATTCTAGTTGATTGGGTGAGAATTCGGTGGGACGATATTGCGATCGTTGTGGAAGAATGCTGATTGAAGGCTTCGCATACTGCGATGGATGCGGAGTCAAAATTGCGTGGCCTCAAATTCACCCATCCTAGGAACCGCCTGTGAGCGAGGGAATCTTGACGGTTGTTGATCGAAAGAAAGTTGTGGAGAAATTAATTGACTACGGACGTGGAAAACGCTTGTTAGGAAGTGGCAGCATCTTGTTAGCAAGCGGCATGCAGAGTGAGGCCCACGAGTTTCTAATGACGAATCCCCTTGCTTTTCTTATAGGCATAATTAACGCTGAAAGCGTATCAGCTGAGGAATTCTTCTCGGTCCCTTACAGGCTTCGCAACTTACTAGGGCACTTGGACCCGGATAGAATTGGGAAGATGCCATACGATGAGTTAGTTCAAGCTCTTCGAAAATGTAGAGGCTTGTGCAGGAAAATACCGAGAAATATTCAGCAGGGCTGTCGAAAGATCGTAAAGGAATACAGTGGTAATGCTGAGAATATTTGGAATGATTTCCTAACGTCAAGAGAGCTTGTAGCGAGATTCGACGCTTTTAATGGAGTCGGCCAAAAGAAGTCTACGATGGCAGCCAATATTTTGGTTAGGGATTTAGGGGTCAAGGTAAAGGATGAGGATTGGAGTGGAATTGATGTTTCGTATAATCAACAAGCTGGACATGTTGGAAGAGTCTTCTCGCGGACAGGATTGGTTGAAGTAGATGAAATGCGAGCAGTTATCGAAGCTGCTAGGCGTTTGAACCCTCGTTGGCCGGGCGCATTGGATCTTCCTGCATGGTTGATAGGAAGAGAATGGTGCCACGAGAAAAAACCAGAATGCTTCAACTGCGTTATTAACTCAGTCTGTCCTAGGAAACTAAATAAAGATGGAACATATGCTCATCAAGACTGGAAGTCGTTATGAGCCTGCAGGATGAGTATGTGTCTCGAGTCGCATTTTGCCTGGAGAGGCTTGGCAGGAAGTTCATTCGATATCCGCATCTTTTCTACACCGAATCCGATATGCACTGCTACTTATACTACCTCCTTTACGCTGGAAGAATCTTCAAAGGCTATATCGAAACTATCGATGGGAAGAAGGCGATTCTACTCCACAAAGAGCTGCCAACCATAGGAGGATACATTAGAGACGGCCAAGGTCTCCTCGTTTCCTCTGAGAAAGGGGCGAGAGGCCACTTTGATATAGCGATCATAAACAGCCTTCACTCCGAAAGATACGACCTGAAAGATCAAAGAGCGCTGATAGCTGTCAAGCTCGGGCTTGATGAAGACATCACACACTTCAAGAACGATCTAACGAAGCTCACTGACGCCAGAAATGATGTGAAACGGGGATTCATCGCACACTTCGCTAGAGAGAAAACCATACCCGTCAACGAATATCAAGCGATGAAGGGTCTCCTAACAGCCAACCCACATATCGCATCACTCATCATAGACCGCTCTGAGAGAAGAGCAAATGTCTTCAACAGATTACAGGTAGAAGAACAAAGCGTCTAGGAGCATGTAGTGCTGATGCCCTTTACGCCATTTCATTTGGGTCCAGGGTTGCTCTTTGGGCTGCTTCTTCTTGTCGTGGATACTGCAAGATAGAGATCTGGCTTAGCCGGGGCAGGAGGGGGCGGCAGCGGTGGTTCATAGCCTCGAGGAACGGGGCGACCGGGCGGGCGACGAATCGTTTTGCCCCTTAACATCTTTCGAATCAAGATTGCGAAAAGAAAAAAACCTATAGCAATGACAATTTGTGTAAAATTTGCATTCAAGGTTTCTCCTCTCAGAAGCCATCGTGGAACGTTTAAACCAAATAGAAACATTGTGAATGAACACATAAGAAAAGTCCAATATGAGGTTTCCAAAAGTTTTATCCATGCTTTGCTTTCAGGGTCGCGAGCGATGAGTCTTTGGACCTTCTTGCTTATACTTTCTATCTTCTTAAGTTTGACAAGGAAAGAAGAGATTATCAGGACTATAAGACCAATGACTAGACCTGATATGAGACCAATCAAAGCATCGAATTGGTTCATTTCTCTGCCAAAATACAAATAGGCAGATAAAACGCCCGAAACAACTATTCCTGCACCCCAAGGACCTGACTTGAAGAGGGCTTCCATAGCCATTGCGTGTTTCTCCAAAATACAACTCTATTAATGTAGATGTTGATCGTAACAGAAAACGCTTTGCTTTTTTATTCTGTTCAGTTGGTCTTCCTAGCGAGGTTCGTTGGCTTGACCTCACAAATGGTTATTCACTAGTATCCCTAACCCGAGTCTTCCACATATGGCGGCGCTTGTGCTTTTGCGATAAATTTCTACTACCGCTTCCTTGGCCTTCTCCTAGAAAAGTTAAAACCATTTTCTATATGATAATTCATTCGAAGCGCGGTTGGTATGGTTTACTTACCTAGGCTCTTCGCAGACTTCTGCCAGTATTTTGATGGGAAACTCAGTCTCCGTATGACTAGCACTAGTGAGTGGACCGACCTCATAATGAAGTTCTTCGCTGAGCAGGCGGCGAAGATGAAGATGCCGGTCTTTTATGACTATATGCTCGTAGACCAAATTTGGAGAGGAGAACATCAAGAGATTGTCTTCGCACTCGAACATGAGCACAAAGGAGCAGACGTAAACGACCTACTGAACAAGGAGGTTGCTCACTTAATCGATTTGCGAGCGCAGGCGAAGGTAGGCATATTCTATCCAAATCTCGGAGATGAGAAGACGCTTGTAAATAATATTTCGTCAAGGATCTCCTACAGAGCTTTGTATGTTCCAATCCCGAATGAGAGATACATGTTCATCTTAGGATTCACTACAAGGAAGATGGGTCATCCGGCTATCCTATTCAAGGCTTATTTCTTTGACGATCACGGAAAACCAACTGATCTTCAGGAGTTCACTATTCGTCAAGCATAGAAGAAGAATATGTTACTAGTCTTAAGCTCCATAGATCTTCTCAGGGCTTCATTTTGGAAAAAAATTAGCCTTCCAAGACTCCGAGTAGGCGAGTTGGTTAAACTAGCATTTTATATTCTGAGCGAACTATTCAGCAAGAGAAACACTGGAGGCTCTCCGGGGCTTTGTAAAGGTTGCCTTGTGGTATTATTACCGCGACATAATGAGCTAATCTGTTCCGTAAGCTATGATCGGGATATTTGCACAGGTCAGAGGGTCCCAAGAAACTTTTCGTTCAATACCCAAACTTCAGAAGCAGCGCATTGAAAAAACTGGCAAGATAATCAAGTAGACTCATACAAACTCGATTGAAAGGATTTCTGAATTAGAGCATAACCTGCACGGTGCCTTAGATCTTTCGTTTTTTATTTGACGATTCCTTTCATTCGTTATACCATTTACTTATTTCAGCACCATCCGCATTTCTGGAATGATTTCTTAAGAGAAACTTCTCAAGAATTCTTCTGCCAGAATAAGACAACTCAATTTCCGCTATGTATTCACCCGCGTTCAGTCTCCATTCATCTACCCTGTGGCCCCTACCTCTAAGGTAACTCCACGAACTAAACGCGTAGCACTCATCTTCGTTCTCGTATTTGAGGAGAACACAAAAGTTTTCAGGGATCTTAGGATGAACATCTAATACTTCTGCGAAAGGTATGAGAAAGTCATGTGGAAATTCACCTATAGCAGTCTCGACCGTTCCATCGGGCAGTATTCGTCTTGGAAGAGGTGCATAAAGTAGCGGCTGTGGTCCTCTATCCCACTTTCCGTTCACTGTAAATAACGGCTCTCCGTTCATCCTATTCACAAACCTCATCATTATCCTACAGCTGTAGGCTGGAGTCTTCCCATTGTTTCTCACTCTTAGATGGTAGAATGCTCTGGATGTTTGATTCAATCGCTGGATTGCAGGTTCTCTTTCTGGTATTCTCTCAGGAATCTCAATAGCCAATCTTGGCTGTTTGAGCCATTCCCAAACAATTATTGCTATTAAGGATGCAAATACGCCACCGATAACGGAGCCCGCTAAGCCAGAAATGTCTATCATCTTCGTTCACCCATATTCTCTATTCCGAAGAATATTGGTAGGTGACCATAAAAATGGTGAGATTGATAGGTCGCTGGATCATTGGAAGAATTCACTTGAAGTTTGAAGAATTCGAATCAATTTGCCCCTTTACCAAGCAAATCGATAAGGGCGAGATTGAGCTAAGCTACACACCAGGCCAGCGTCAAATCGACGAGAATAAGCTTCAGAATTACCTCGCTTCCTTCAAAAACAAGCAAGTCCCAATGGAAGTAGTTCCAATCGAGGTTCTGAAGTATTGCATCGAAGATTGTGTGAATCAAATTCCTTGGACAAGAGAAGCCGCTCCGGAGGAAATGGAAGTAAAAGTCGACTTCCCACATCGTGGCAAGAAGGAATGGGGAATGACCGTATGCTTGAAATTCAATAGAGAAATAACCTGAATTCCGCCAGGATACGCAAGGCTGGTCTCACGCGGTAATCCAGAATTGTCTGAACCTATGACAAGCGTTTCCAGTTCAGATTGCCGCTCATGATCCTGTAGCCCTTCACCTTCTCGCAGAGCTCTTCAACAGGGCATCTTCGACACTTCCACTTCGCGCAGAGGCTTGATCCGATGGTCCATATCGGTTCATCCAGCTTCCATGGGTATATGTTCAATTCGTTTGCGGCGCGGCGCCAGACCGCTTGAATGATGCCTCTCAACGGGTCTTCATATACGCATCCTTGAAAGCTCTGACCTTTGATCTTGACTGTGCCTGTGTAGAATGTGAACCTTGCAACTTGCGCGTCGACCGGAATGTCAAGCTCATTGAAATTTGATATTTTGAGGAGTCCGTTCTCTCCCATTGCTCGAAGGTAGAAGTTGAAGAGCTTGTCGCCACGGAGATAGGGAAACTCGTCTATACGATTCCTTATTTCATCGATTGTGAGCGGCGTATTGGTGATGTTTCTCGGATCCCCTTCATACTTTTCGTTTAGAAGTGTGGAGATCTTCTTCCAAGTAGCCAAAGCGGATTTAGGGTATCGCGCCCCTAGATTTCTGAGGAACGATGTGAGGGTTCGATCGGCTAGATCCAGTATCGTGGAAGGTTGAAATCTTTCTGGATAAAAACTGAATGCGCCTCTTGCGTTCGACCAAAGTTTTCTTGCATCCGTCATATAGTCGATTGAGATTACATAGGTGAGGTAGAGCGCATGCTCCCTCGACCCCTTAATCATGCCAGTTGGCAGAAGGTATTCAGGCATTGTATACCCTTGGAAGAAGCCTTTCTGATCATAGAATTGATCGAACAATCTATCCGCTATATTGTGAGCCTTAGCGTCGTCAGCTTCAAATTCGATTGAGACGACAACTCGCGCCATAAGAAGACCAGATTGTCGCCTATTCCTCGAGGCCCAGAACAAATATGGGAACCTGGATTGCGCTCTTGAAATGAGGGAGGTAACGGCGAACTTTCTCGAATGTTAGGCTACCTTCCCATTTTTGCCCTCGATCCTTCATTCGTTTCAGAAGGTTACTGGTGGCAACGATGTATACCCCAACGTCGATTTGATCAAGGGCTGAGTATGACATTGTTTGAAATTTTAGCAGATCAATTCCAATGAATGATGAGTGAGAGAACGCAACCTCAACGCCAACTCTTTCCTTGATGAAGTCGAGTTTGGCTTCGATTTCAAGATCTTCTCGTTCCCCTGCAACTCGCGGGTGCTTGCCCCACTTTCTGGTTACGAGTTGCTTTTCGATTTCCGCATTTAATTGAGGTCTTGAGAATCCGTTTGATGGAATGCTGATCGCCGCTATCGCATCTTCAATTTCCTTCCTAAGGGCGAGTTTGCTGTTCAGAATCTGCTCCGCGTATCGATAAGACCATGAAACGTATTTCATGGTTCTGATCCCTCCATCCAATAAGCCTCCATGTAGAAGCTACATGTTCAAGATTGAGCTTTCCCAGAGCCTATTTATAGACTTTGAATATACGGTCACCTAGAGATCGGAAGTTGGTCTTCATAATAATATACGATTTTTTCGTCTACAGGCGTTTACTAACAGCATATACGACTAAGCCTACTAGAGCTGTCAGGCCCGCTATAGCGAGTATTATTGGGTTTGGATAGGCTTCGCCTCGGTATGGGTTGTATTCATAGAGGCCGTATAGAACCGGGACATAGCCTTTGCCGTAGAAGCCTTCCGCATACTCCGCTTCGATCGGTGCATATTGTCTCCCTATGAAATACATGTTTAGGAAATATCTCAAGATGAAAGAGCCGAAGCCAAGAGCAGCTCCTATCACCAATAATCCGATTCCAACGTTTTCCAAATATCTGATGTTTATTTCACCTCTTGCTTGTTCTTCCCTATAGCGGAAATTGATTTCAATTTCGTGCCACATGAAGGACACAAAATGAAATCTGGCCTCACTTCTCTGCCGCATGACGGACAATTCGGCATCAATTTGTATCCGCAGTATGGGCATATTGAAAAGTCACTTGCAATCTCTCTGCTACACGACGGACATAGCGGTTTGATTGCAGACATTCTTGATTGGATTTCTGCTGCCCAAGCATTGGGCTCGGTCAGCCACATCTCAAGGCTTCTTACGCCAGTTCGAATTGCAAGTGTAGGTATCTCTCCAAAATATTCAAGTGCACCTAGAGCCAGTCCAATTACACCTGCGGCAAGAGTTGCTGCCGCCAACCCTGAATAACTGAGGATTTCGCTCTTTTTGCGTCTGCCTATTCCGATCTCTGAGAAGGATAAGTAAGAGATTTCCTCTCTTCTCGTCTTCTTGTTTTCAGTCCAGGTAAGAATCAGTCCCACGATTCCCAGAGTGGCTGACAGAGAGTCTCTCTTTTCTCCGAATAGGATCGCAGGAGATCCTATGAACCTGTCGTAGGATGGGACGCCAGTATAGGCAACTCCAGAGGGCCTGTGAACAAGAACATCGCATTTCATGCAGTAGCTCTTCTCTTCGGTTGTGTCTGTCATTTGTCGCCGACATTTAGGACATTCCAAGAAAACTCACCGAGAATTCTACACACTAGTCAACCTAGTAGATAGTTCGGAATTGAGATACATATATTTGTATATTGCAATAGGTCTGTTGAAAGAGTTCCGTGCGTGACAGAATATGCCAGAGATTCATGAAATCACACTTCGATCGTCGCCTCCGCCTCTTGGTGTTGACAGAAGAATGGTCTTTGTCCAGAAAGTGTCAAATGACGTAAAACGTATTGAAAAAGACCAAAAGCTTCTCGACAATTGGGCAAGACTTTGGAGTGAAGTCAAAGATGAAATCGATGTAGTCCTTCGGGCAGACTCACATTCAATAGAATACTTTGCAAAGCGCTTTCCTGAAATCGAGTTGACCATCGACCCACGCATATTCGCACAGTTTGTTCCAGTAAGAGACAGGTTGACAATTAACATTTGGGGCGTTTTCTTTTGGCCACCGTATGAGTTGGCCGGCACGTTGATACATGAGGAGGATCACAAGTGCTTCTTTGAGGAGCACGGAATGCTCCTAGCGTCCGAAGAAAAACAGAAGGAATTTGACAAACAATATAAACTCGAATCGGAGCTCAGGGCATTCAAGGAAGAATTGCGTTTTGCGAAGCGTATCAAGCCATTTGTTACTTCAGAGTGGCATGTTGACTTTCTTCCTCAGAACATTAACCTTCCTCACCTGCGTTTAAGTTACAAACTTGACGACTACATCAGAACTAAGGAACAATCCGTTAAACAATTCTCAAAACGCGAAGGCGTGGCGATAGACTACAAGTATAAACGACAAGATGCCAGTTTCGAGAGACTGACCAAGATCATGGAAGTGTTGGGTGTCAATATTGACAGGGCATCTCTCGGGAAAACATACGAGCGTGTCTCTGTTCTCTTCTAGGCTTGACAATAATGTTAATAGTCGTCCTGATCCTGTTGCCCTGCTTACTGTTGAATGCTGAGTCCTCTTTCTTGTGCTTTTGCGAAGAACTGGGCTGAAAATACCGTTCAGGAGAGACTTGAAAATCTGGTCCCTTGTTTTCCGGGTTAAAACTTCACGCTTGAACCATTTTTTTATTTTTTCTGTTTAACGAAGGCAGCCCAACCATGTGTTGACCCTGAGGAAGCATGGTCCTAGCACTACTTTCTTCTGGTTGATGCTAGAAATTTGACCAAATGAAGCTATGAAAGTGCTTTCTTCATTTCATTCAGTCGTTTCGCTATTTCTCTGCCCCCGTCTGTTAGCGAGTAGTAGGCTTGTATGGGCTTAGAAGTGACGACTCTCCTCTGAATAAGTTTCTCTTCTTCTAAATCCTTCAGGTTTAGAGACAGCGTTCCGCGACTGCTGAATAGATCCGCTAGATCGGTGTATCTCACCTCTCCCTTTTCAAGCATGAACAGAATAATTTTGACAGAAGGAGCTTCTAGAATAGCCGATATCTTCACTGATCGATCCCTTAACCATGATGAACTCTCTTCGGCTCATAATGCCATGACACAGAATACCGTGTAAAGTTCATTCAAGTGAACTCTTATAACACCAAAGCCATAAACACGTCTAATCGTAGAGGAAGCTACCTTGTCTGCAGAGAAGCTCAATGAAGAATACCTCGCAATTCTCGAAGAACTGAAGGAAGGGGCTAGAACCGGTTCAGCTCTTTCAGCCAAGTTGAGCCTGTCAAAGGCTGTTGTTGCAGGTAGACTTGCGCCGTTGGTCCGATGGGGCTGCATTCGAGAAGTCAAGTCGGGGTTATATGAGATAACCGAGAAAGGTTTGGAAGCTCTAAGGACTGGTGTGAGACCTAAAGTCGAAGAAAGGAGAAAGAAGCTGAGAATAGTTGGCCCTCGAAGCCAGATACCCGACTTGGTCTACGAGCCTGTTAATGAGATGGGCGTGATCTTCCTCTTCGCCAAATGTCACAAGGAACTGGGCATAGAATACATTGAAGGCATACAGCAAGGCTTCCCAGACGCCTTCGGCAGACGAAAGATTGGGAGAACACAATACGAGCCTGTAGACATAGAATTTGAATTCAAGAGCCTAGACTTCAAGAATCACCAGCATGACCCGAATCAATGCGACATAATCGTCTGCTGGGAACACAACTGGAAAGAATGCCCAATAGAAGTGATCGAATTAAAAAGCACTTTAGCAGAATTGTTAGAGAGAAGCGGTTAGGACATGAGAGAAAGAAATTCAGAATAAGAACCCAGAACGCGCAAATGCAAAAGCGCCAGTATTTGCGGTTGACTGCCATATCTAGGCAGATCTAAGCAGGATCGTACAGCTCTTGAAGAGTTTGAAGGCCTTCCGGAAGGAGATGTAAAATCGGTAATGAACGTTCATTACCGATCCTGAACCGTAACGATTTAGAAGAGCAATATCTTTTCATAACGGCTCACTCAAAGAGAAAGTCGGTTCGCTAAGATGTCGAAAAGTAAAGTTCTTGTTAGTAGCAGAGATGTACCGCGCCAATTTTTTCCGCCAAAGAATACTTATCAACTAATTTTTAAGGGAAAACCTGAGAATATTGGACCACTTTCAAAGATTTTGGATTCTTTCAACATACCGAAGGGTCGTTCTTCAGGAAAGCGATACAATTCTTCGATCCAAGATGAGATAGGATATCTAACTGCTAATGAAATACCCGAACCTGACATAAAGGTAATGAAATCTAAACTGTATGAATTCTTGAAAAATCTAGATGCACCCCAAGAATGGCTTATTCTTGCGTTGCATGAAAATCCAAACAAATTCTCGATACATCTTGAGCTTAACTCGGAAGTTGGCTTGCGGAAATTCCTAAAGAAGCCTAGAATGGTCATATTCCCAAAAGTCTCGAAAATTCTTGCAGGTGTCAAGGCGTGTCTTCAAAATGCGCTCGACCTGTTGAGTAGCGCCAGTTTATTGCTGAAGAACGAACAGAAAAACCACGCCGCTTTCCTTCTGATAACTGCGTTTGAGGAGATTGGAAAAGCCTTGCTATTGATAGATTCGGGAAAAGAGGCAAAAAGTCTCCAGACTGCGATGGTAGATGGATGGAGAGCCCATGAAGCCAAGCTTTGGAAAGTTACGGACTGGTTAACTGGAATGCTTGTAAAAGATCCTTGTAGAAATGCTTACAGACGCGAGAGAGGAGCCCTACAAGGCCTTATAGACAAATTAAGCGAAGTCGATTTCAGGCAAGCTTCAAAATTCTCTGACACAGATCTATTGATCACGCTTGAAAATCTCGGGCAGATACATCGAGAATATTCTCTTTTCGTGGAACATAACGGCATAGATCTGGATTGGTCGTTTCCCAGAATCCAGTGGAAAAGAGAGGTTCTGGATGCGATGTGCGATCTTGCAAAGATCATTTGTGAAGCCTTTCTCAAGAAAATCGAAAGGGCTATATCGGTTCTGGATATTCCCGACTTCAAAGATTTGTCTAATCAACTTCCGAAAGATACCTTGTGATAATAAGAATCTCACACAAGCACAATCCGTGATATATGCGAAACTGGGACCCGTAGCACTATAAGCATGTCTCAGCGCGGCTATTCTTAACCTTGAGGATTTCAGAGAGAAATGTCGCAAATGCACTATCTCGGACACTGTGCGAAGACTGAGCTAAACTGCCCAACTACGGCGCGGCAGTCCGAATGCCTTGTCCAAGATATGAACCGAGGTGCAAAGGATGAAACAGTCTAAGATTAGCAGTTATATCGTTTCTAACAACGGCCTACTGGAAGATTTCGTTGATGATAAGGCTTAAGCTTGGCTTTATCGCAACCATACACGGATGCGTGAGGATTGGCATTTTACGGGCCTTGGACAAGCCCCATGAGGGAAAGAGCTTCAATACTAAATAGCCCGATTCTTTACTGTCTAAAATATGTTCTTGATCATAGAATAGAGGGCATTTGGGCCTATCTGTGGCTGATACGATTTGTCAAGACAGCACCAGAGGTTATCTTTCATCCAGAGGCATTGAGACTCATCCGGGAGAATCTTCCTGCTTGGAAGAATCCATTTCAACAACTGAATGATTACCAGCTATTTCTCGTCAACGCCTTCCCTGACCCAAAAGTCGCGGACTACTGGATGTCAAGAGCGATCAATGAGGATTCTGTTCTGATCTATCATAGAGAAACTCAGACCTTCACTCTTCAAAGATATTAAAGGAGAGCAAGAATGGGACTAGGCGCTCCTAAAGAGTCGAGATTCCGAGAAGTTGCAATGCTCGTCACTGTCAATGGTGTAGTCTACGGAGGTCTCGCACATACATATGGAAAGCCTCTATGGAGTCTCATTATGACGGTGGTTATCGGAGCGCTTGCCTCTATTCTTTTGCTTGGTCAAAAGAGCATTCGTGATTTGCCGTTACTTCCACAATTCTTCACGCTTTCTCAACTGATTGTATTTGTGTGCTTGAAGATCGATCCAACACTGCTGCGTGAAACTCTTATGAACTACTACCTCTTCCTATTTGTCTTTCCGATGGCTCTTGCCTATGGCACTGTTATCTCTATATTACCAGCTGCTCGACGTGGGTTGCGTCGACCAAGTAAAGAAACTTTCTACTCAAAGCTTATGGATATCTTTAACATTTACCCTTCGGTACCCTACCTGTTCTTGGCAATTGCCTACATGTTACTCTTGGCGGTTCTTGATGTGCTGTTTTTCTAGCTGAGAATCCAAGCTATGACCATACATTGAGGTGTTGTATGACCTGCCTTCATTGGTTACTTCTAGATAGTTGGGTCGTCGAAAACTGCACTATTGAGGCGTGTTCTTTGTCATTACTGGAGACATAAAGTGCTACTAGTCTGACTCTTCCCTTACTATTCTTACTATTTGATGCCATTATTCTATCCACATGGACCTGGAACTTACACGAGGCTCTAACGCATAGCAGGCAACCGTTTTCACTGTAACGCCCACTTTCTCGTTAGCAGGTTTGATGCTTTGCCTTCCTTTCCCGTTGTCCCCGTAGAAGACCAACCAAGGTCGTAACAGTAATGGGTCACCAAAGCTGATAATTAAGATGTTAGCGAGGGTCTTCTTGATGAGACTCAAGCTTATGTTCGATAGTAGAATTCCCACAACGAACGTGAGGTGTAATCTCCAAGCCGTGGGAAGATACTTGTCCCGGCTGGAAGAGTACGGGATTCAGCATGAGGTCTTGGATATTGCGGGAATGACGGAAAATGAAATCTTCTCTATCTATCTGGGTGCAATCGTTCCATCAGTGATGAAGAAAGTAGGCATTAGACGAGTCTTCGGCTCCAGGAGACAGAGCGCGTTTCTGTTCGGAAAACAGGTTCCTGCTCTACTTGTCTACGAAGACGACGTAGTTGTCGATGTTTACCCGCAGATCAGACGGTGGGCGGGACGCGATGAAGAACTGACAATTGAGAAGTTTCTTGAAGACCTTCTAAAGCTCACTGAGTTAAGCGCTTCAGAATTGCACATGAAGGAAGCAAGTAGAGCACTTGCTGAGGGTTTGCCGAGATTGGCGATACTATGCTGTATGTTTGCAATAGAAGCCTTCATTTGGAGGATCCTCTGGGGAAGAAAAGATCTAGAAGTGGTTTGGGTCGATGGAAAGCGACATCGCATATCGTCCGTTGATTTTGTATATACATACGCTAGAAAGTCGAAAATTGACTTCACAAACGAAGAAGAATTTGAGAAATTCAAGAGCTCAAATCAAAAACTTTTCGACAAACTCAGGACCCCTGATGATTTCTTGCTCTCATGTGTCGTCGAGATGGGAATCATCACAGGAGAAGAGTCGCGTGTTGTGAAAGACTTGAGAATCGTCAGAAACTTCTGCAGTCATTTTAATCCTTTCGAAGCGACTTTAAGAAGATATAGGGAAGCCGTTCAGAGATTGGGCTTGTCCATCCAAGTTTTTGACAAGAAAACAGAAAACGAAATAGCTTCTATAGCACTGGCGAAGACGAAAGAACTATTATCAGTTTGGCGAAGCAGAGTATTCTCGAGCGTCAAAGAACCCTGATCGCTGATTCTGAGCAGTTGAATTGAAGAGAACCATCGCGTTTTCGTGTGTGACATATATGGTGCGGGCATCGAAATTTGGACAGGCTATTTCTGTGCCTAGCACTAGCCGTGAATTTCGGAACCGATTCTGGTTGAGAACAATTGCGAACCTATGAAGATAAATGCTTGGCTAGGCAATCAACATGTGAGGGGTGCCTTTTGAAGGCTCTATATTTTCCATACACGTCCCCCCGTAGTCGAGATACAATCTTCCGCAGTCTCCTTCTCTACGATGAGGTTGGAGTCATCAGTCCCAAGGACTTCTTTCTGTCAGAATCGCCGGGGTTTCCCAGCACTCGCGACAAAACTGAACTTGAAAGAATCGCAGAAGAGTGCCTTGAGTATACCCGCCGTAGTCCGATATTTGTGCTAGACCCTCTGGATTTGTTGAGAAATAACGAGAAACTATTCACACAGGCTGTTATCGCGGACATGATGAATCCTACTTTTCTAGCCAATGCACCGCGAGGATCTATGGTTCTATACGCAAGCAAAATGACGCGAGAGATTTTCGAAGCTTTTCGCGAAAGAATTAGACCTGTCGCCACGAGTTATGGCCTATCGTGGGACTACCGAGAGGGACCCTATTGTGGAGCTGAGCATTTTGTCTGGAATATTACTGAGCCTCTGGCCCATTCGATTCTCTTGAATCTGACGCTTTTAGGAGTCAACCAGACTGGTTCAGTGCCGATTACGGACTCTATGGAAAGTCATCGCGCCTTTCTCTTCAAGGTCTCTGGGGTGGATAGAGTCTACAATGCACACGTCGCCGTAGAAAGATTGATGCAACTTGTACTTCCTAGCCCGAAGAAAGTAGATACCCGAACGATATTGGAGTTTCGTGACAGACATCGCAAAGAATTGGTCGCGTTTTGGACGGCATTGGCAGACGAGCAAGAGAAGCTTGCTCGACAATTCGACCAAGGAGCTGACCAGCTATACACTGAGACTAGAATAGAGTTCGAAAAGCTGAAGAACGCGATCAAAGCGGCCAGAGAGAATTTCAAGTGGGGACTAGGAGGAAACTTGATCCAATTCTTCTTGGGACTTGCCGGGCCGAATCCCTTGATGGTTGCCAGCGCAGTGGCAACTACCGTGCTTACTGCAATAAGATATGTGCGAACTACACGGCATAGGAATGTAACAGGTTTTAGCTACTTGCTTCATGTTGCGGAGGAGTTGTGAAGGCGTCCCTTACAGGACAACCAAATTGGAATCGGTCTATTTCAGCCTAGATGACATCATTTTGAGCTTTTCAACCTCCTTGGCGCTGAATAACACCAAAATCCTATCTAAGGAGGCTCAGGAAACTAAGCCTGACAAGCTGGACCGATTAGACCGATGGGATCGATCCTTATTGGAGCATGGCATCCTTGGAATGAACCTCTCCGACGTAGCTGCTAGAATAGCTCCGAACGACGCTAGCGCTGAAGAGATAAGCGACCTGAAGAAAAGGATCGGCAGGTTCTTCCGGGACAACGCGGTTCAGGTTGAAAGAGTCGGGGTTGGAGAAAGACGGAAAATCCGGATCGCTTTGATCCCTCCCGGGCATCATCTTCTCGCTTCAACCTGAAGGACGTTCAGCATCATAGCTCGCGTTGACTAGGTGGCACCCACGATGACCCGGCCTGGCGCTGAAAGCCATTTTGGTCGGGTCGCCTCTAGAATATTTCAAACAGAACCAGCAGCCCGAAAACCATTTATCACCTTTCTCCTTCTGAAATTCCGCGCAGAGTTGCAATGCCACATCTTTCGGTATGGTTTTCGCAGTATTCTCCCCCATGAAAAAAAAGGAATCTTGGATTAGTGCCAGTTTCTCGCCACCCAAGACCGCCGACTGCAAGTCCAAAAGCTTTTTCCACAAAAGGTCACGAGTTTCGAGCACACCGAATTTTCGCAGGACCCCGTCAACTCTTAAAAGCGGGAGAAAATAGAAAACAAAGAAAATGACTAATATTATATTGAAAACAGCTAAAGACGCGAACAGCTTTAATGTCGAGGAAACGAACCAGCCATACCATAGCGCTGCCAGAGATGCTACAGGTATCAGAGCCAAGATTGAAAGTATAAGATCATAGATACGGAACCGACTAATAGCGGGTTTTTCTCGAAGCTTATCCTTTGCGGAGCGGACGCTCTGAAGAATCAAGTTGATCTGATTCTCTGTTCCAAATTCATTGCTTGAGAGAGCACAGTTCACTAGCGTGAGGCTTCTAGCAAGACGATCGAGCGTTTTTCCGACATTTCGCCGCCCTAACCAGAGCGATACACTCTTTACATACGAGGTGTAGATCTGACCAAAAATCATTCCAAATACTAGTGCCATTAACCAAACGAACAATATGACCATGGCTTCAGGCGAGCCTGGCACAATCTGGGGAGCAACCCATGTAGAGATAGACAATGCCCCCACATACATGTAGAAGATTACGGCGAAAGTCTGAACAACCATTTCGGATAGGCTAGTCTCGAACCTAGAAAGGTCCAGGGCTACAAGAAATACGCCTAGTCTCTCTATCAATTCCTCCACTTGAGTTTTGACATCAGTTAGAGATCGGCTCAAGGGAGGCGGTACAACAATAGTTGTTGGCTTTTTTCTCTTTTCGGCAATACCCCAAAACGCAATGGTTCCAACCGAAAGAATCACAAAACTAAATAAAACATATTCAGATTTGAAACCTGGTACCATTGCCATTATGAAAATAGTAAGAGCACCGATAAATATCCAGCCAATCCACTTGGGAATTTCTTTGCTTCTCTCCGACATATGAATATGTTTTACGCATCATCGGCTAATATGATTTGAGGTAGGAATGCGCTTCACGCTAGGGTCTTTTCCGTATAAGCGTCAAATGTGAAACGTCGCAACAAGATTGAATCGATATTGTTCACAAAAGTCTTCAAATAGTCGTCTTCATGCGTTCTTGCGCTACCTCTCCAAAGAGTGGCAGATGTAAAGGCTACTCTCAACACCGTTTTCTATCTGACTTGCTTTTCGGGGTACCTAATGTCATTCGAGATCGTCTCGGTTGATTCGGCGAACTTCTGTATCCAAAAATCTTTACGAGCTAGTTAAGCGAATGTCTGCTGGGCAAGGAAATCGCCGATGGGTGTGAGACACATCAGTATCAGGGAGAGTGTGACCGGCAAGGATACCATTACGATCAAGAGGCGCACCTATTACTCAATATCTCACATTCAAGCAGCGGCTCAGTTTGCCAAGCTAAGCGCCAACATCGAGAGGGCCTACAACGGTAGGTGGTCGGATGAGCTGTTCCATGAGCACAGAGCATATGTAACAGGCTGTGTCTTTGCAGCTGTTTCATTTCTTGAAGCTACGATAAACGAGCTGTTTGCAGACGCGGTCGACAACCCCGAGGCTCTTAAGCGGTTAAATCCAGAGGTCAGAGCATTGATAGCTGACATGTGGAGGCTTGGCGTGCCCAGACCAGCTGCCTTCTCGATCTTGGAAAAATTCAAGATTGCTCTTACTCTAGCGAGAAAGCAGATGTTTGCTGTGGGACCCCCGTACGAGGATGTTGTCCACCTTGTCAGATTGCGCAATGCCTTAGTCCATTATGAACCTGAGTGGATTACGACCATTTCACAGTCCGATGTGGAAGCGGTCGCAGTAGGTAAGTTCCAAGAGAAGCTAGGTGGGAAGTTCCCGCTCAATCCGTTGGCAGGAGAGGGAGATCCCTTCTTTCCGAATAAGTGCTTGGGCTATGGATGTGCAAAGTGGGCGGTTACTACTAGTCTGAAGTTCGCTGACGAGTTCTTCTCGAGGATGGGCTTGACTCCAACCTATGACCATGTTCGGCCTCGTCTCAAGACCGAGTAGGTAGAGATACTTTTTCATACACACCGAATATCCTCTCTAAACAAGATGCAACTCGAGACGCACACTCATCCAGCAGGCTCATAACGACTTCCACTCCTTAAGACTTGTATCCGCACGATATCAAAGGTAGTGCTTTTGTGAATCTCCAACCTATACAGAGCCCATAGATGGGAAACTACGCTTCGTTTAACGGAAAAATAAAAAAATTTGGCTTAGGTGACGTCGACTATGTCACCTATGTTTCTTCCGTCGGTTATAGGTATGTCCAGATATGTCCAATTTGGACGATGCTGGACATAGGGACGTAGCTATGTTGATCAACCGCCCTTCTTTAAATATCGTTAGCATATTAGGCTGTTAAGTGCTTAAGGGGCTGACATATCTAACTGCTAGATAAGTTAGGTAGATGTGGAAGGTGGGACGACTTGAGCGAGGTTGAACAGGTCAGAGAGAAGGCGCAAGCTTACGATCCGGAGCATAAAGACAAGAAGAAGTTAGAGAAAACATTGGAACTCGTAAAAAAGTTTAACGAAAGATACCCTTGGAGATCTAAATCTCAGCTTATAGATAGTCTAACATCAAAAGACTTGTACAATCCTACGCATCCAGGCTATTTCTTTGACTGGATCGAGCATAAGCTGAAAGATTTCGGACACATCTATGTTGGTCATGCCGGCGTTTGGGAAAACGCGGCCAACAGTATCGACGACTTCAAGAAACTCCTTAAAATAGCAGTCGATGACAGCAGACCATTACATCAAAAAATTGATGGACCGTGGACGAACATTAAGATGTGGGGCGGAGACAAACACTATGCAAAAAAGATAGTCAACTGCTTTTATCCCGACATGAGTATCTATGCTTTCAAAACGGAAGATCTAGAGAAATTCTGCCAAGCAGTAGGTATTAGCAAGACAGTAATTGATAGCCAGAGCAACAGCAGATATGGAGAAGTTTACGATGAACTTACAATGGGCAAAAAATACGAGTTGCTCAACGATCTGTTGCTGGACTTCAAAAACAGCCTTGAGGAAACGAAAGACTGGCACGACGCCTACTTTGCTCACTTTCTCTACTCGACGTTTCGGGATAGACTAGTCCCGAGAGCTTATGAATTAACAAGAGGTCTCCCCTCATCTTTTGAACCGTTAATGGGAGAAGGGCTACTGTTTGAACCTCGTACAGAACAAGAAGTGTTGTATATTTTTGCGCGACATCACCGAGAACTTGGCTTTACCTATATCAAAAGCATACGACAAGAGTTTCCAGATATTATAGCGCTAGACGATCGGGGAGATGAAAAGAAGATTGAGCTTGAACTTTTCTCCAGCGAATTCGAGAGTCATAAGCATCCAGGAGGATGCGACTTTATTGTCTGCTGGATAAATGATAAGCAAAACCCGCCCGCAAAGTGGCCCAAAATCATTGCTCTGAAAGATGTCATTGGATGATTAACCTTCCTTAACTATCCTAGAAACCGCCATGGTCCTACACCAAGATGTCGCAAATGCACAAGCGCCGCTATGTGTGAAAATCTAGGACCTAATCAACTGTTAAGAATCGAAGTGACATGAGAATACCTGTCTTGGAGATACAATAATGGATTCCCTAAGGAATCCTTTATTTCGATTCTAAGAGAGACTCGATTTCATCCCTAAGACCTCTTGCTGTCCTCATGAATCAGTTGCCAATTGCCATTACTCTTAGTTAAGACTTGATGAATCACCTTGGTCCTTCCCGATGACCTATCCTTAACAATCCTCTTCTTGACGTTCTTCTGATTAGCCCTCTTCTCATGAATTTCAAAGATCGGTTTCCGTTGAAGACTCGTAAAGTTTCCATGAGCCCAATAGCCTTGCCTAAGTTTGGCACGCAACTTGATATTCGGAATATGCTCACATACCCGTTCTATGATCCACATGGCTTTCTTTCTTTTCTTCTCTTCGTTCATACCTCCAGCGGTTGACGAACCGACATATAAGCTAGTGCGTGTTCCATGTGAAGACACTTGACGCACCAGCCCTCATGTGTGTGAAAACCTGTTCTTAAATCCTCGCAAGTTTCAACCATGAGTTCAGCAGCATAGGTCCCTGTATTTAGGTTTCCAACGGCCTTCTAATCACGATCTTGCTCTCTTCTTTCTTCTTTCTCATATATTCTGAATATCTCAGCGACATAGGATCCGACAATCTCCGCGCTGTCTTCGCTCCATTTTTGCTTCCAAGCATGCACAGCCTCACGCATCAAGGCTCTTAGACTGGCTGGGGAACCGCTAGATGAAGGATGAAGGGAAAGCTTCCGTAATGTGAAGAGATCCTCTAATTAACCTTTTATTTCGATTTGAAACTAATAGGGCTCTACGTCTCCATGAACTCACGGAGTATTTTCTCTAATCCAGATACAGCGCTGACCATTCTTCCTACTTCAGCTATGTCAACCTCGTCGGCAGAGACGCATTCATGTCTCCGAGGAGATGTTGAAGTTTTCGCCAGGTCTTTCTCTCCATGCCACCAGTCGTGAAACTCATCCATTATCTTCACCTCATCTTCGCTCTTCAAGTTTTCACCTATTGCTTGCGAGAGCGCTTTAAGCCTTTGAGCAACCATCTCTTCCACCATTTCCTTTTTTATGAAGCGCACGGCTAGGTAGCTGTCGATAGCCACAGCCAGCGCATCTATAAGTCTGGGGACTATGATTTCCTCGATGTCAGTGTAATCTGTGAAGTCAGGGGTGTATCCGCAAGGCCACTTGACGTCAATGCCTTTCCTGTGAAGAAGGTCTTTCACCCATGGGTTTTTAACGAGTTCGTGAAAAGTGATGGGTACCTCATCTTCATCCACCCGAAGTATGGGAAATTCATTTGATTCAATTCGTTTAGCATAGTCTTTAGCCATAATTTTAACGATGAATAAAACCGTCAGGAACGTCAGCCTCAACATTTTCCTCGCTACGTCTACATCTACAGGTTCTTCAAGAGATCTTTCAATTACGGACATCATTTCCACATTTGCAAACCATTCCCGTTGAAGCCTCCTGTCTTCATAACCCTTCTTAGTCAGCTTATAGTAGACTGCAGGCGGCCTTTGAGCGTTATCTACTCTACTTGTTATCTTGCCTTTCGCCTTCAATTCTTTAAGGGCCTTGGAGAGCTGCTTGTCACGTATTCTTGCTTCTCGCCGGATATCCTTGTAGCGGGCTTCGCCTCCATACTTTAATATTGCGCATCCTATGGCTGCATGTAGGTTTCTTTTGTAGCTCACTCTCCTCTGTTCCAGTTCTTCTATTCTCCTCTCGCGAAGTAGACCTTCATGCGTCCTAGCGTCTGCCGCTAACTCTCTTTCAATCTGAGGTCGCTCTGCTCGGTCGAAGTAACGACTTCTCAAGGAAAGTCACTTTCCTGGGAAAGGATGATTGAGGAGGGAAATAAGGATGTCGTGCAAGACGCGAAAGGTCCATGTAACAGTCATGCTTGACCCAGGACAGCTTGAAGCTTTAGACCGGCTGTCAACTGAAGCCAAAGTCTCAAAGTCAAAGCCGGTCCGAGAAGGACTGGACAGATTTCTGGAGGCTCTTGCGGAATGAAGGTTTCTCATAAGACTTTCATCCGCAACTGGAAGCCGAAATGCAGGTTCTGCCGTCGAAGAACTGTTAAACTGCTCGACCGTAAGGGCTGCAATATTTACATCTGCCCCGTTTGCTACCACGCCTTGACTTCAATTCTCATCGAGGTTGACACGGATGGCTGAGCCGAAGCTTGAAGTGAAGTTCTCCGGTAGAAGCTGGTATGTAGTCAGCCCGGCTGGACAGATAGGGCCCTACAGTAGACTTGAAGAGATTGACCGATTGGGCTCCGACTTCGTGGAGAAGGAGCTTAAAATCGACCTTCAAGAATTGAAACGCGCTATACTCAAAATTGACTTGACGCGATTCGATACCAAACCTATGACTTTGCTCCAGTCGATTACACTTGATGATGGAACCGTTCTTGAACCTGACTTGGCTGGAATGTATCAGGGAATCCATCCAGCCATAGAGGTGAAGGCTGGGAAAGCGTACATTGGCATTTGGATTCCAACGAAAATCACTAAGACGATTAAGAAGAAGAATGGCGAAGAGATAACGAAGGAGAGCACTCAAAACCGCCTCTACTTACTTACGAGTCAAGGTGAACTGCTCTATGCTGAACCTCGAGAGCTTATGAAGGCGAAGCTCTGGCTGAAATTTGACCCATATCAAATGGGTGAAAGCTATGCAGCATACAAGCCGCTAATCGGAAAGATCCCTTCCGTTGAACCTGACCAGGTTTACGCAAGGATTCAAGAGCAACTTGAACGCCACATGGAGTTTCAAGATCCACGTCAATCGACCTTATGCGCTATATGGTTTATAGGAACGATCTTCGCGGCAGCACAGCTGTTCAAAAGCTATCCATACCTTTATGTTGGAGGGACCAAGCGAGTCGGCAAGACGAAGCTTCTAACCTTAGCCTTCCTAATATGTTTCAACGCGGTCTTCAGCACAAGCATCAAGACAGCTGGAATATTCCGCACCATCCAGAATAGTAGAGCCTGCTTGCTTGTAGATGAAACTGAGAAGCTGCATAGCGCCGAAAGAAATCCTGAGTTTCGAAGCGTAGTCCTCTCAGGCTTCATGCGCGGCGCCAAAGCGCATCGAGTGGAAGATCAGGAAGGGAAAGCCCGGTACACTGGTGAATTCGAATGCTTCGGCCCCAAGGTCTTCGCGAATATTCAAGGCATCGAGGACGTTATGGAGGATCGCTGCATACCCTTAATCTTGCTGCGAACTCTCAATTCCAAAATTGAGAACACTTGGCCGGACCTAGATGATCCTCTCTGGTTTGAGATTCGCCGCGACCTGGCAGCTATGTTTCTAACCCATTGGGATGCCAGTAGTACCAGTTATACCAGTTGTACCAGTCTCCTGGAGAAGGAGGGGATCACAAGTAGGGAGATGCTGATATGGCAGCCTATCATGGGTATAGCTAAGCTTCTGGAGGACCATGGGGTCCCCGGCGTAGTTGAAGAGATGCTGTCGCTAGCGAAGGACGTTAAGAACATTCGGCTTATCGAAGACATAACCGAGAACACGGATCTAGCCTTAATTGAGGTTCTACGAGAATTAGTCGTCAAAGACGAGTTCTACACGCTTAATGCCATCAAAAAAATGCTCGTTGAGTCAGTTGGCGAACCTAGGGAAATCAGAACGAAGGAAGGAGTTGCAATTGAACATGATGCACCGAAATGGCTTAACAATGAATGGATCGGTAGAGCATTAAACAGGCTTGGATTCAAGGAAAAAAGGAAACGCACAGGCATCAAGGAGTATAGGCTCACCCCATCTAGCGTCAAATCAGTAGCGCTACGGTTAGTCGGTGGAGATCTAGCTCTTCTCGATAAGACCGCTACAACTGGCACATCTGGTACTACTGGAAGGGAGGCTTCTAAATGATTATTCTCAGCAAAGAGGAAAGGGTTCTTTTAAAGCAGCTTAAGAAGCCTAGAGGAACCCGTTACAATGGCTCTGAAAACTTCAACAGCGGCGATCAATGGTCCGGCTCTCTCGACAATCAAGAGAGAATTCTCGAGGAGCATGTCTCGAAAAGAGGATGGGAGTTTTAATGACGTTCACCAAGTCTCTCTGCCTTCGCTGCTACCGGAAGAAGTATCGAGGCCGTAGCTTCGTAACCTACCTGAAAGGTCTGGAATTGAGTGAAGGCTTGCCTTGCGTTGACTTCGGCTCCGTTGCGGAAGTTCAGGCTGAAATGAATCTTGATGAAAGACATACGACAACTGACCCGCATAGGTCATGAAATAGGAAAAATCGAAGGAAGAAGACCAGCTGTGGTACTGCTGAAGAGGATCATTGTACGGTGTCCTCAATGCCGGTCGCTGAGGGTCTGGAAGGATGGAGTTCGCCGTCTAGCTGACAGGGAGACTCAACGCTACCTATGTCGAGACTGCGCCTTTCGATTCAGCGAGTCTACGCAAGCGAACATAAAGCTCAACGTCGCCGGCGAGGTCCTTGAAGTGTCTAAGCCTAGAGAGGATGACGTCGAGGCTTCTATCCTTAAGGCTGATCCGCTTATCAAGGACCCTCAGGATAAGGGTTCTCTCCCTCTCAGTGAAAATGTAGGATCTCATGCTGCATCAAACAGTGTTTCTGCTATAGAAAGATTAAAGGTCTTTCGACCGCATAATATTAAACGTCAAGTATGCGTGCCGGAAGGCGGCATGATAAACTTGACCGAAGTGAAACCGCAACAGGAAGAGGCCGTCGCGGGGGCCAAACAGAAGCAAAACGAAGCGGAAGCGAAAATCCTAGAGCACGCATGGTGGATGAAGAAGCAGGGCTACAAGGAAGCTACCATCCGAAACAGGGTGAGGTTCTTAAAGCAGCTTGCTCGCCTTGGAGCCAACCTCTCTGATCCAGAGTCGGTCAAAGAAGTGATAGCACGCCTAGAGGTGAGCGAGAACTCAAAGTGGCAAATCTCCCTAGTGTACAAATGCTTCGCCTCAGCCAATCATATCGCATGGACCCCACCGAACTACGCCTTAACCCGTAAAATCCCTTTCATACCATTGGAATCAGAGATAGACGCATTGATAGCTGGATGCGGCAGAAAGATAGCTACAATCCTACGGCTAATCAAGGAAACAGGCATGAGAGTCGGAGAGGTCCGACATCTAGAATGGACGGATCTAGACCTCGAGAACAATACGATAAGCGTAAACAGCCCTGAGAAAGGGTCAAACCCGAGGATCTTCAAGGTCTCGAGTAGGCTAGCCGCTATGTTGAACACGCTACCTAGAAGCAGCGAGAAGATCTTCCAGATGTCCGGTAGGTCGCTACAAGGAAACTTCAGTCAACAGAGGCGTAGAATAGCCTTGAAGATTCAGAACCCAAGGCTCTTACGGATAACATTCCATACGCTGAGGCATTGGAAAGCAACATTCGAGTACCATCGCACAAGGGATATCCTCTACGTCAAGCAGCTTCTAGGCCATAAGAAGATCGAGAACACTATGCTTTACACGCAGCTGATCAACTTTGAAAGCGATGAATACAGCTCAGCTGTAGCCAAGAGCTTAGAGGATGCTCGGAAGCTTGTTGAAGCTGGCTTCGAGTACGTCACAGATATGGATGGATGCAAGCTCTTTCGGAGACGAAAGTAACCCAAAAGTGCATAGTTATAGGAAAAAGTGTGTAGTTAAGGCTAAAAGCCATATCTGTAAAGTGCTATTCTCAAGCATAAGGGCCGGTCGTCTAGTCTGGTCTTGGACATCCGCCTTACACGCGGAAACCTTGAAGGCCGCATGGTCGGGAGTTCAAATCTCCCCCGGCCCACCAAATAGACCCCATACGCACATCATTTGATGTAGAATGGAACTGTAGTTATTAGGAAATATAAAAGGAGGGTCAAGGCTATCGCGATGACTACGTTTCTTGCAGTCTTGGATCTGTGAGGTAGATAAATAGGCGCAGCGGCTCCGCATGCATCACAGAACTTCGCATCACTTCTGAGTTCTCTTCCGCATCTATAGCAGAACGGCATAGTGGCACCGCGCCCTATCCATCGGTAACACTTCTATCTAGAGGCTTTGTTTGAGATATTCCTTCCTTCCCCATAGCGGAAAGCATTATTTTGGAACGAGATGGTAGCAGAAACAACGAGTGAAAAGCTTCAAAAGTATATGGTGACAGAATCTTGTCTAGCTGGTTCCGTTTGCGATGAGCAACCGGGGTTAGGCTTCTTAGGAGTATGAGATAGATGACTGATCAGCATGATTTGGTAGTAGTTGGAGCAGGCATAATCGGATTATCATGCGCATATCACATGAAGATGGATCATCCAGAAGCCAAGATTCTTGTACTGGACAAAGCCACTGGTGCAGCATCCGGAGATACATCGAAGAGCGCGGGAGCCGTAAGAAATACCTTCACGTCAGAGGTAAATCACCTCTTGGCTGACACATCATTGGACTTCTACTCGCATATTCAAAGAGATCTTAAGTTCAACCTTGACCTCGAATTCGTGGGATACCTATGGCTTCTGACGGAAAAAGAATACCAAGTCTTCGAAGGATTCGCGAAATTGATGACTGAGAAAGGCATAAAGCTCAAGATATGGAGTAAAGACGACCTGCGCGAAATGATAAAAGGGCTCTGCCTGGAATTCAGTCCTGATGACGCTGAAGCGAAAACCCTCGGTCTAGAGAATATAGCTGTAGGGGTTCAAGGGGTTAAATGCGGAGCTATAGGACCTGAACTTGTCGCAAGATTCTATGAAAAGGAGTTCAAGGATCTCGGCGGAACAATCAAGTATAACACTGAAGTCACTTCATTGATCTTGGAGCCTACTGAGAAGCTTGGATTGCCGAAAGAACCGTTGATCTGGCAAGAAAAGAAGATCAAAGGCGTCAGGACAAAAGCGGGCGATATATACGCAAAGACCACCGTCATTGCAGCCGGTAGATGGGCGAACAATCTTCTCTACGAGGTCGGGATAGACTCTCATATGAGAACAAAGAAGAGACAGATCTTCCAGTTGAGCAGTCCGAAGATCGTGAACTTGCTAAATACGAGAGGCTTCAATGAACATGAGCTGCTTCCCTTCACCATTCTGCCAAGGGGAGGAGTATACATGAGGCCTGTTAGAGCTGAGAAAGGATTCTGGGTTGGAGCCGCCGACGATCTTGGAAGACCCTTCGTCTTCGAGGAAGACCCGAAACCTGAAACTGACTACTTCACCCACAATATCTATCCAATCCTATCGCAGTACTTCCCTCATTTCATCGACGTGAAGCCGAACAACATGTGGGCTGGGGAATACGATATTAACACGCGTGACGCCAACCCCTGCATCTTCGAGGAGAACGGTGTTCTCATTGTTGCAGGTTTGAGTGGAAGCGGCATGATGAAAGCAGATGCGGTTGGCAGGATCGCTTCTGCGCTACATGACGGACTAGAAGACGCCACGCTCTATGGAGGTAGGAAGATTAAGGTGCGCAGGCTGGGCGTTGCGGAGAGGGACGTAGGTTTAGAAAAATTTGTTCTATGAACGAAACATAGCGTACTCCTTGAGAAGAGATTGACTGACTATACAGCATTGATTCGTTGTCGGACTGATAGGTTCTAGCATGTTTGGCGATCTACATTAATGCGACCAATCTTCGAGGGAGGTCTTCAACTCTTTGTGGTCTTTTGCGTACTCATTTAGCGGAATTCCTTGTATAGCGGCATCAACAGCTTGTCTCATCGCTCTCGCACCGGAGATCGTTCCTTCTCTATGCCCATGTATCCCACCGCCAGCTTGAATCACGAAGTCTCTCCCAAAAATCTCCAGTAGGTATGGGACTGAACCTGGATGAAGGCCTCCTGAAGCGACGGGCAGAACCGTCCTGATTCCTGAAATCGGCTCCCGAAGCGCATTGCAATTCTCGAGGACTTCCTCCCTTGTTTCAAACATCTTCCCGACGACCGTGCCGACGTGAAGTTGGTCAAACCCTATAATTCTCATTAGCTTAGAAATCACACGCATCGAGATTCCGTGTTTCGGATTCTTCGTAAACGCTGCGTGGCCTGCTCTATGCGCATGCAAGATGAGATTGAAGTCTTGGTTTCGAAGCGTTTGCAACGCTGAGTAGCCGCATGTCAAAACATCGACCATCGCATACTCTCCACCCTGGTCCTCGACCAGTTGAGCTCGCCTGAGCATCTCTTTGGTCTCGGAAGTCACGTTGACCATGTAGACCTTCTTCTCGCCTGTTTCAGCCTCAGCCTTATCTCTGCTTTCCAAAGTCTTTCTAAGTCGCCTTTCAAAGCGGTTGAAACCTTGACTCCCAAGGTTTTCATCATCCTTCACAACGTCGCAGCCGCCAACCCATGCTTCATAGGCTACTCTAGCATGATCCTTGGTAACCAGCCCAAGCTTCGGCTTGATGATCGTTCCAACCAAAGGTCTATCTCTCACTTTCAGCAATCGCCGTATGCCTGGGATACCGTACTTAGGGCCTTTGAAGCTCCTCAAGAGCTTCGCTGGAAAATATATGTCGTTCAGCCTCAAGTTTCTTAAAGCTCTCAGCCCGAAGACGTTTCCCGCGACGCTGCTGATGATGTTAGGCATATTGCCAAGCTCGAAGAGCTCTATCGGATACGCGATCCTAACACTGTTATTCTTCGCGCTGAAGACGGTGGCGTGCAGTCGCGTCACGTACGGCTTCATTGTACTGACTTCAGTCCAAGTCCCTATCGAACTCTCAGCAGCCACGCCTCCAGCCGCTTCTTCTATGCTGAGGCCTTCCGGTTCAATGTAGAAATCGCAGATGACCTCATCCTCTCTCGGTTCATAGTTCAAGTCGACGAAGTCTATGTACTTCATCTTGCCATCGAGGAAATTGAATCCGAGCGGAGAAGATAAGACTTTTGCACGATCAACCAGAAGCCAATTAGTGAAGAAGCGAAAACACGTACATAGCTATCGCGGAAGAGAACGGAACAGTGAAATTGTCGAAGGGTTTGATAGGCCCGACCGTGACAGCTTCAACTATCGTGCCGACCAGCGCTCCGACCAAACAGGTCGACGCAACTGTCAAAATATCGACGCTCAATAGTCTCGACTGGATCGCAACTGTGTAGGCGAGTAGTGCGCCCAGATAGCTTAGAATGAACATTATGATGGAGCCTTCGACGGTCTTATCTGAATTAGGGTAGCGGTGCCTTCGTTTTAGTAGAGGCGCAAAAGTTGCTGCTCCACCGTCTCCCCAAGCCATTATCATAATTGAAGCTATGACAATATGCCTAAAATTCCATGCTAACGCCACCAATACACCTATCGAAACGATATAGTATACCGGGCCGAATGCATGAACTCTTGAGTATTTCTCCTCATCTACCATACTTGTTGTTATGAAGCTCCGTTTCTTGAACAGGAGCGCTGTTGCGGTGACAGCCCCTATACCGACCGGGATCAAGAAAGGATAGTACCAATCAGAGAAGAATGGCAAGAAGAATAGAGTCATCCCTGCAAACAGGTGGATAGCGTGTCTCGTCGTTAACGGGCCTAGATTTAAGCTTCTTCTACAGTATTCGGAAATCGCGATTATCAAGAATACGATAACATACACCAGGACTACGAGCCCTATATCGAACCATGAAATCGCCATGGTTGCCCCTCTACGCTCTGGCGTTACTTGACTAATTATCACTTCTACATTCCCATATGCCTAACTGGTGCGCTTGTTTTCCCGATCGCCTAGCTCATTTCCTCCATTACTTCTAAGAATTTCTCTATCTCTTCGTTCGTATTGTAGCAGTGAGGCGATACTCTAACCGCTCCATACCGTCCAGATACGGAGATGCCGGCTCTATCAAGCTTCGCCACAGTCCTACTCGGATACGGATCCTTGAAACATATTATGCCGCTTCTATGCTCAGGTTCGAGAGGTGTAACTATCCTCCTTCCAATTCGACTCAAGCCATCTGCCAACCGCTGAGTCAAACTCTGAATTCTGTGGAATTGGCTCGGCAAGCTATTCCTGATCGCAAAAGACAATGCCGCTTCAGCCCCAACGATCGCTATGACTGATGGCGTTCCCCATTCAAATCTCGTTGCTGTATCCGAGACTACAGCATCATTTATGTTGTACGGTTTCCCGAAGACATCTCTCCTCTCAATCGTTCTTGTAATAACTGTGTCTTCAACTCCCCACCATCCAGTTACCGTAGGATGAAGCTTTGGGATGAGCTCTTTTCTAACATACATGAAAGCAGGAGAGTGCGGACCTAGGAGCCATTTGTACATCCCGCTGACGAGTACGTCTACTTTCTGTTCCTTGACATCTATCGGCAACGCTCCCAATGCTTGAAAGGCGTCTACTAGAACTATTGCCTCGTGACTGTGCGCTATTTCTACAATCTCCTGTAGACTTTCCTTGTAGCCATTTTGATAGGAAACGTAGTCCACTGGCACTATCACAGTTCGATCGTCTATCGCTTTCTCATATTCTTGGATAGGTATTCTTCCATCTCTGTTTCTTAAGACTCTAACATCCTTGAGGAAGCCTGCTCTCCTTCTGGTATGCCAAATATAGATGTTCGTGGGGAAATTCTGGTCACTTAAAACAGCGTTTCCAGAGTTCTTGTACTTCAGACTTGTTGCGATTGAGATTATGCCTGAAGTAACATTCGAGACAAGAGCGACTTCATTAAACGATGCACCTATCAATTTCGCGAAGAGCTTCCTAGCATCAATTATCTCTTGAAGCCATCTATGCCAGTAGCTACCACGGTCCTTCCATTCTTGGAGGAATTCATTCATCGCGTTTATGACGGGAAGTGTAGGCGGTCCAGCTCCCGCATTGTCAAGATATATTCGCTTTCTTGTGATCGGGATTTGCTCTCGTATCCTCGCGAGCCTCAACATCCACACCCGAGGTATCGTTAATCCTGTATGAACGCTATTTATGTGAAACGAAATACCGGTTAAGATGCGGTAAACTCGTCTTGAGCCCGCGGACCCCCCCCGGGTTCTTTGTTAACCTTAAGAGTTGATAGACTTAGTAGAATAGCAAGGAATCATCATGAAACCTTACGAAAGAGTACTGGCAGCAATTAACCTGGAAGAGCCGGATAAAGTCCCTGTCATCCCTCAGATCACTTACACGACAGCCCGTCTCATCGGAATCAAGTTTTCTGAAGCTATGCGAAACGCAAATGCTCTAGCAAGGGCACTGATAGCAGGGTACACGAGTTTCGGCTACGACGGTGTCTACGTCGGATGGGAATCCTCGTTCAACGTCCTCGCTGAAGCGATGGGATGCAAACTCCGAGAGTACGATGACAGTCCACCATCAGTATCTGAACCCCTAATCAAAGACGAATCAGACTTGAGCAGAATGAAGGTTCCAAACCCTCAGACAGACGGACGGCTACCGGTACATATCGATGCGCTCAAAATGGTAAATGAACGTGTA
>Ga0315314_1000491_pt1 | contig 43138 bp, 39 predicted proteins | sample TDP9_MG_FD_203631 | JGI IMG/M metagenome (GOLD analysis project Ga0315314, IMG submission 203631) | Freshwater sediment microbial communities from Lake Towuti, South Sulawesi, Indonesia - TDP9 | ecosystem: Environmental > Aquatic > Freshwater > Lake > Sediment | place: Indonesia: South Sulawesi... | reverse complement strand
GGTCGCTTTTCCCTGATTTGTTGTCGAGGCTTCTCTGGCTGTAGGCTTTGATGGCTGTGCTATCCAAGGCGACGACTTCGCCTTCAACCACGCCGTCCTTCAACAGTTGTTTCAGTAGCATAGAGAACACCTTTTCGTATCCGTCTCTGCCTAAGCGATGTCTAAACTGGGTGAACAAGCCGTGACTAGGCGTCTTCCGTCTGAATCCGCACGCTTTAGCCATCTTTCTATTCCTTTTCAACAGTAATGCGAGTCGTCGGTCGCTTGGAACGCGGAGCAGATGCTTCAGCAGCTGAGCCTTCAACATGGAAACGGGGTCATAAGGCTTCCTGCCAGCTCCTTCTCCATGGTAAAAAGACATCAAGAACCCACGAATAGAACCTAAGTTCAAAGAATCAAGCACTCGCTTAATACTCAAAGTTTCTTCCTAACATAAGATAGCCCAAGCAACAAATTAATTTCTAAACACCCTAGCGCGCATCTTATCAAGTTTTTGCGCTGATTAAAGAATTTTTGCGTAGGTGGAGGCTAGTTTGAAGTATGCGTTTGCTTCTTTCATTGCTGCATTCTTTTCTTCACTACCTACGCTGGGGTCTTCAAGTTTGAAACTTGTGACTTTTCCTCGCACGTAGGCTCGGTAGCACTTGTAGAAAGGAAGAAGCCTCATCAACTCTTGGTCTCCAGAATATTTCACATATCTTTCAACAAAGAAGTTAGACGGGTCAGTTCGTTCTTTGAAGTCTAAGTCCATGGCTAAGAAGGCAATGTCAGAGGCAACGTCAGAATACCTAAACCTTTCATTGAATTCTATCGCGTCAAAAATGTAGATTCCATCTGTAACAAAAATGTTACCTGAATGGATGTCTCCGTGACAATCTCTAACTCGACCCTCCGCCATCCTCTTCTCAAAAAAAGACACATTATTCTTCATGAAATCATCGATTCTTTCCTGTATTAGCTTGAAATCCTTCTCTGAGATTGTTCTACCCACAAACTCCCGAGTCTGTTCAAAATTCTCGTTCCAATTGGTTTCTATTATCGCCAAGGAGCCGAACTCGCTTATCCTCCTGTTCGTTTCCGCCCTTGAATGAAATTCCGCGATTATCTTTGCTATTCTGTCAATGAGTTTGTTATCCACCTTATTCTCTTCAAGAAGCTTGCTCATCATCTTTTCTTGCGGCATTCGTTTCATCTTCACAGCGTATTCAATGATTTCTCCTTCGCCTTTTATCCTGATAATGTTTGATTTGCTTCTGTTGATGGGAACAACCTCAAGATACATGTCACCACAAAGGCGTTTGTTTAGCTCCAACTCTTTTTCACAGAAGAAACGCCTCTTTTCCAAGGTTGTGAAGTCTAAGAATCCGAGGTCCACAGCCTTCTTCACCTTGTAGACAAAATTTCTGGTCAGAAACACAAAGGAAATGTGAGTCTGAGCTATTTCAATTTGACCTGGTTCTTCGTCGTAAGCCTTAGGCTTCATTAAGGCGTCAACGACTTGCTTCTGAACCAACATTTATTGAATCTGCATCCTTTAGGGCATTTGGCAAACTTTCTGTTCTAAAATGAACCATATAGGAATATCCCTACAAGCGCCTTCTAAAACATCAAAACACTTATTTCAAAAGTTAAACAATCTACACGCTCAGTTTACTCTTTTTTTACCTAAAAAACGCTAACGCGATGAAAAGCGCAACGATTAGAATTAGTATGAATATTATTAATGGAAGAAGAGTGGTTGTGAGCATAGCAATTACAATGGCAACGTAATCCTTCCAGCCCAAGCGTTCCTTTTTCTTCTTCTCCTTCTCTTCAGTCAACCTTTCACCGCAGGACTCCCATAGTCAATTTCGTACAACCTCTCACCCTTTTGAAAGTCTATCTCATAATGACACGCCGTCAAATGCCCCCTAGTCCGTTCAAAGAGAGGCGGCACCTCTCGCACACACTTCTCAGTCATGTATGGACATCTCGGATGAAAACGACACCCAGACGGAATATTAACTGGACTAGGAACATCGCCTGGGAGAAGAATTTCCTTCTTTTGAATCTCAGGGTCGGGCACTGGAATTGCTGCCATCAGGTGAAAAGTGTAGGGATGCCGCGGATTGTCATAAATCTCATTCTTGTCAGCGACCTCGACCAGTATGCCCAAGTACATGACTCCGACTCGGTCGCTCATGTGATGTACAACAGCCAAGTTGTGCGTGATGAACAAATAGGTTAAATCAAGCTTGGTTTGAAGGTCTTTCAGGAGATTAAGGATCTGAGCCTGAACAGAAACGTCCAAGAAAGATGTAGGCTCATCCAACACAATGAATTCTGGGTTAACAGCCAAAACACGGGCTATGGCTATTCTCTGCCTCTGACCACCACTGAACTCGTGTGGAAACCTATACAGGTGTTCCTCGCTTAATCCAACAACACCCAGAAGCTCTCTGGCTCTACCATGCGCTTCGGCGCGGGTGTCCACTATGCCGTGAACCCTCATAACCTCATTCAACATAGAGTTAACAGTTTGCCTCGGGTCAAGCGAAGCGTAGGGGTCCTGAAAAATAATCTGCATTCTTGGGCGCAACTTTAACAGCTCACTTCTTCCAGCCTTTGTCACGTTAACGCTGTCGAATATGACATCGCCGCTTGTGGGTTCAATGAGTCTTAAAATGCTTCGACCAGTAGTTGTCTTGCCCGAACCTGATTCGCCCACAAGCCCGAAGGTTTCTCCCCTTTGAACATCAAAGCTCACTCCGTCCACGGCTTTTACGTATCTCTTAGTCCTCTGGATTATGCCACTCTTAATGGGGAACCAAGTTTTGAGGTCTTTGACAGTTAATAAATTGTACATTTTTTCACCTTGCCCTAGTACAGGTAGCAGGCCACCTCATGTTCTTTAATGGGTTCGGTTGTTTCTGGAAACACTGTTGGGCATATGTCCATGACGTAGGGGCAGCGTGGGTGAAAACGACAGCCCGCAGGAGGACTTATGAGGTCGGGAACCATTCCAGGCATGGATTCCAGTCTTTCAACTGGTTTTGCCACGTTTGGAATTGCCTTCATCAAAAGTTTAGTGTAAGGGTGCAGTGGTCGTCTGAAGACCTCTCGTGTATCGGCGAGTTCAACAACGTTCCCTGCGTACATGACCGCAATTCGGTCGGCTATTTCAGAGGCTACAGCTAAGTCGTGTGTTATCATAATTGTCGAAGCGCCTATAGTGTCCCTCAGCTCCCTCATCAGATGAAGTATCTGGGCTTGAATGGTCACGTCTAACGCGGTTGTTATCTCGTCGGCGATGAAGAGAGACGGGCGTCTCGCCAAAGCCATTGCTATCATGGCTCGTTGTCTCATGCCGCCAGACAGTTCAAAGGGATACTGCCCTAGGATTCGCTGAGGATCGGGCAACTTGACCAAACGCAGAACGTCCACGCATAAGCTCTTTGCCATTCTTCGAACTTCTCCTCTAGATACCTGCGACTCCTTTGTGAGGATTGCATCTTCTTTTCCTTTCATTGCGAGGAATTCACTGTAACCCATATTTTTTCCATGCTTCTGGGCTATAGTTGCCGCTTTCAGTGCCCTTTCCTCGAGCATGAAGGCTTCTTCCAGTTGGGTTCCCACGGTGAGGACAGGGTTGAGGAAGGTCATGGGGTCTTGAAAAACTGTGGCGAACTCCTCGGCTCGCATGATTCGCAAGTCTTCTCTGGACTTTTTCAGGAGGTTCTCTCCCTTGAAAAGGACCCCTCCGCCTTTGACCCTTGCGTTTTCTGGGAGCAGGTTGATTATGGTGAGGGCTGTCACTGATTTGCCGCATCCTGATTCGCCCACTAGGCTGAGGACCTCGTGTTTGTAGAGTTTGAAGTTGACGCCGTTCAGCGCCTTGACTGCTCCTCTGTACGTGTTGAAGTCTAATCGCAAATCTTTTACTTCCATGATGAGGTCCTCTTCTTTCACCATGCTCCCTCAAAAAGTCTTATCTTCTCAACCTCGGGTCTAACACGTCTCTGAGACCGTCTCCAACAAGATTGAAAGCCAAAGCAATGATTAGAATAGTTAAACCTGGAAACACAATTAACCAGGGAGCAGTAAACACGTGGGCGATTCCATCAGACGCCAAGTTGCCCAGTTCGGGAAGGGCGGGACTTGGTGAAAAACCGAGGAACATTAATGCAGAGAAGGTTAGGATAACGCCTCCAAGGTCTAGTGTGGCCTGAACCAAAATTGGATAGATTGAATTGGGCAAGATGTGACGGAAAAGAATTCTTAAGTGCATTCTAACCGTGGCTACTGCATCGATGAAACCCCTAGCACCTCTGTCAACAAGACTGGTTCCTTCAACAAGGATGCGATTGTGTCTCCCGAATTCGACCAACTCATTCAAAACAGTGTTGGTGTGCGCCCTAACCGTGTACAATCTTGTTGGGCGTCCTGCTCCAAGCGCCCTCAACGCTTCCACGTAAGCTTTTTCTTTTTCACCGAGCACTTGACCTCGCATGAGCCTGACATAAGTGGGCCACCAAACTAGAAGAACCGCGACAGCTAAGTTCTGGATTGTTCTGCCAAATATGGCAGCGAATACCAACGCTAGAAGAAGACCTGGAAACGCGAAGAAGATGTCGGTAATTCTTAGAATTGCTTCGTCAATCTTGCCGCCTATGTAGCCTGCAATGGCACCTATGGTAACGCCGATGGCTAAGGCGCCCAATGTTATGAAAAAGGCTAACGATATGTCCAGTGGTATGGCGAGAATTATCATTTGAAGCAAGTCTCGACCGTATCCATCTGTGCCCAAATAGTTGACTGGAGGACTCGGAGCTGTAGCCGTTCCTGGCCCCCATGAGAAGTATGGGTTATTCCACGCGTAGCTTCTAGCAAAGTTGAATTCGTACGCCAGATCAGGGTTTATGATTAGGTTAGCTACAAGAGCTAGAGTTATGAAAAAGATGGATATCCCAGAGCCAAGTATTACGAGAGGGTTTCTCCTGAGCAAATATAAAGTGAATTTGAAGTCAGCGATTCTAGCCGCCAACTCACCTGTTCTAAATCTATCCCAAAAACCCATTTTTGATTCCAATCCCCTAATATTTGATTCTTGGATCGAGAAAGACGTAGAGCACATCCACTGTTAGGTTTGCCAAAACAATGATAGTAGCTATTACCAGACTGTAAAGCAGTATAAAATTACTGTCTCCCTGAAAGACAGCTAACAATGAGGCGCGTCCCACACCTGGCCATTGAAAAACAAACTCAGTAATCAGGGCTCCACCAAGAAGACCAGCAAAGAAAAGACCAGTGAGCGTCACGGCTGGGATTAATGCGTTCTTCAACGCGTGGCGGTAGATAACGACCCTTTCTTTGAGCCCCTTTGATCTTGCCATTGTAATGTAGTCTTGTCGGAGTACCTCTAACATGCTTGCTCTCACGATTCTGGCTAGATAGCCTAAACTGATGAAGGCTAAGCTGGCGGATGGGAGAATCAAGTGGCCTAACGCGTCCCATGCGAATGGTAGGTTGCCTGCCAACAGACCGTCCAGGACTGGGAGGCCCGTAACTCTTGGTACTATGTAGCTGCCGCTAATGGCATCCTTGCTTGGAAGGTAGGGCAGCCCCCACACAAAGAAATAGTAAAAGAAGATCAGCTGTAGGATGTAGCCGAACCAGTAGGAGGGAGTGGAGTAACCCGTTAAGGCTATTATGCGTGAAATGTGATCTGGAAGCTTGTTGTTTTTAAGAGCAGAAATAATTCCTAGAGGCAATCCAATTGCAACGGTCAGAATGACAGCTGCGACGGACAACTCTACAGTATAAGGAAAACGAGAGAAGAAAACCTCGGTTACTGGCAAGCCATTTGCCCAGTTTGAAAAGCCCCAGTCGCCGTTGAACACGTCGCGCAACCAGAAGAAGTACTGTTCATAAAGAGGGCGGTCAAATCCGTGAGCCTTTCTTATCGCCTCAACCACGTCTGGAGGCATCTTGGGTGTAATATATTGACTTATTGGGTCGAAGGCTTCAGGAAAGCCTCTACCTAGATAGAAAACAATGACGCTGACGCTAAACAATACGAAGATCATTAGTATTAAGCGTCTAATTATGTACTGGTAGAGTTTCATTCCTAAGGAACCCACATTTTCTTCTCTAACTGAGCTATGGAAAACATATCTATAAATCTGTTATGTTTGAATAATGCATATACAGAGTAAGCAAACAAGAGATTTCAAGCAAATATTGAAAATTACTATACTCCCGACTTCTTTTGATGAATTAATAAAAAAGGGGATTGTGGTTTATGGTGTGGTAGAGTAGTACATTGGAGCAAAGTATTCAGTCGAGAGTGCTACGTTGAAGTACCAGCCTTTAAGGAATGATGAACGGACAAAGTATCCTAAGGGATAGAACGTGTAGAAATACAGCACTTGGTCATTTGCAAATCTGTTTGCTAGGTCATTCCAATGCAACAATCCAGTTAGGTTCCCAGCTGCATCGGCTAATTCAGCATTGTGCACATATGTGTCAAGCGTAGTATAGTTCATTAGGTTCCAAGCAAAATAAGTGCCAGAAGACTTGTACATAGGCACTAACCAGTCTAATATGTGGTTGTAGTCGGCGACCCACCCGCCCCAATACACGTAAATTAGGTGCTTGGAAGCGAGAGTGTATTGCTGACCACCAGGAACAGGCACAACTGTGAAGTAAAGCCCTGTTGCATTTCCTCTGGGTTTATCTCGAGCTATGCCGTTCAGATTTGTTGCAATGGTTGTCAGTATTTTTTGGGACAGAACATCCGCAGAACCTACGTACATTTCAATCGTGTATAGTATGTCTGCTTTGCCGTCGCCTGTTGTGTCTCCAAACCTGTTATCGATAACTCCGTCTGGAATCGGCGTTCCGTTATAATATGTAAACGAAGTCATCGGATTTTCCATGGCATCCACAAGCAATTCCGCCGCTCTTGTCGAGTTGAACGACCATGGAGGCTCAAGGTCTGGGTCGTAGGATCCTTCAGGTGCGGTGCCAGGTGGAATTAGATTATTTGCTACTTCGCCGAGTCTGTTATTGACGTCTATGTTAATTTCGGTCAAGTTCACAGCAGATGCTAGTGCCAGTCTTATTCTCCTATCCGCCATGGGCTGGAACTTCAAGAGATTTTTAGAAGCATCAGTCACGTTGGTTATAAAGTTGAACCAACTGGTTGTGAATTGTGGGAAGGGTCCGTGGATTGTCACTGCGTCAATTAAAGATTGGAAGGTGCCATTTTGAAGCCAAGTGTCACGGTCAATTACAGAGTAGATGTCTGCTGGGCTAACGCCTATGCCTGTGGCTGCTCCAGCCTTCAGATCGAGCAATCTTGTGGTGAAACTCTCGACGTAGTTGAACTGTATCTCTTTGATTTTCGGCGTTCCTATCGGATACTGGAAGTTGGTTGGGCCTCCCCAATAGTCGTTATTAACCTTCAAGACCACTTTGTACGTTGTAGGGTCATAAGCGTCTAGGTAGTATGGTCCTGTGCCCATTTTCCAGCCGTCTCTTGGCACGTTATAGTAAGTATGCCCTTCACCAGCCGCTCTGACAAAGTATTTGGTCAGGTTGGAAAATGCCTCGCTGGAGCTTCCCCAGTTGTGGAAGACATACTCTTTTTTGATGACCTCAGTCGGCGAAACTATGGCTGCCCAAGGTTGCGAAAACAGATACGGGAACTGAGTGGTTTGTAACTGAACATTGATTTTAAACGTATAGTCATCCACTATTTCAATGAAATTCTGATCGAGAACTTGCTTAACCCATGATTCTGTGTAGTTGTAGGCGTCTGGAGGTCCACCTGTGAAGTAGGCACTGAGGCTCGTGTCGAGTAATTGCTGAAGTATCCAAGCGGCTTGGCTTCCGTGAACTTCTGTGTCGCTCGTGCCGTCCAAGATCAACAGTCGGTTTAGACTGAACCATACAGCCGTTGAGTTCAATGGTGTTCCGTCTTGGAATTTTATTCCTTGTCTCAAAGTAACGGTGTAGTTGCTAGAAGATAGTGTGAAACTGGGGTTCCAGCTCTCGGTCAGCCATGGAATGATTTGTGTGCTGCTGTTTCCATTGTACCAGAGCAACGTCTCTACGGAATGCTGCAGAATCCAGTAGTCATATTGGTAGTATGATACATGGGGGTCAAGCCATTGAGGACTAGCGCCTCCTTCTAATATCACTATGTTGTTGTTCACGAAGTCTGGAATGGTTACGCCGGGTGATGGTGGTTTGTAGGTGAAGTATACGACTGTTCCTATGAGTCCTGCTGCCAAGATGATTATTACCACAATCAATATCCATGTAGTTCTAGCGATTGCCTTAATCGACATCATGCAATATTCCTCATGTTTCTCGTCGTAACTGCTTTCTATGTTAAAGTTCTATATTTAACGTTTATGCGACATCAATACTCTTTCCCAACTTTAACACGATAGGCTTCAACCACTCAGCAAACCAAAACATTTACTCCGCAATGTAAAAAAACGAACGCCACATCACCAACATTGTTACCAAGGTATAAATCCAAACTCAAAACAGATCATATTTGGAGCCTTTTTGGTTCCTATTAGAGGGGGGTCTAGCCCCGTGCGCACACACGAACAATGTGCTGTTGTCTTTCTCACATTTTTCTACTGTTACGCTCAATTGTGGTGTCACACAGGTTTTTCCGCTGTGCCACAGAAATAACAATCTTCACAGCAGTGTTCGTTCATCAATAGATTTTCAGTGTTGAACACATAAAATAGACTAGTACAACATACTAGCCCCGTGCGTGCACACACACAAATTGTCAGTTACTTTAACGGCACGTACATGCTTGATCTGGACGCGCCTATCCCAGGAGCCCCATGCTTCACAGGCTTATTGGTAATAGCAAACTCACCAAGATAATGCCCAACCATCTCAGGCGTCACCTCAACAGCAGTGAAATCCTTCCCATTATGAATCAAAACAGTGACACCAATCATCTCAGGCAAGACAACCATGTCCCGCGTGTGCGTCTTAACAACAACCTTTCCCCCCTGTTTCGCAGCCTCCCTAGCCTTCCTCACACTCTCAAGCAGAACACGCTGCTCCTGACTCAACCCTCTCTGCAGGCTTCGACGTTGACGCGACGGCAACAAGCGTATAAACTCATCCATGGACATGGCTTGCAAATCGCCCAACGAATAACCGCGATACCTGAATTCTTTCGGCATGACCCTTTCCTTCCAAACTCATTTCATCTGTCATTTTGGTTGCTAATTAACTTGTTGCTCTAATACCGATGCAGCCTTATTAATTTCTTTAATCTCCCCCAACTGAAAGCCCTAGAGACATGCTTGCCAAATCTCTCAGAAACCAACCCCAAAAATGTCAGAAAACGTCATTTACCCTCGCTCTTAGACTGTTTTTGTAAAAAGATATTTAGAATCCTTTAATTTGCAATTGTATGGTCTGCTGGAGTCGCTTTAACTGAAAAAGTTGAATTTATATGATTATGTTCTAGAACCAATTTCACTAATACAACAAAAGCTCCGAGAACGCTTAGTGGTTATTGTCTTTTTTTTGTGTCAAAATTTTAAATATGCACAGATATCTAAGGCTAATACCCCGCAGAGGAAAAACCACCGTTTCCGGTGCATTCCTTGATTCAAAGCAGAGAGGAAATGAGCATACTACATCGAAGCAGAGTAGACATAATGGCTAATATTCTCCGTGAAGCCAACGGGGGCGCCAAAAAAACTCACATAATGTACAAGTGCAACTTAAGCTTCAAACAACTGCACGCCTATCTAGGCTTTCTCGTGGAGTTGCAACTGCTGAAATCGGTTAAGGTGACATCAGAGACAGGGGGAGATTCAACGTTGTTTGAGACAACGAGTAAAGGAAAAGCCTTCATACGGGCATATCGCAATATGCGAGCCCTTTTGGTTACCTGAATGTCGGATAATGTTACATGACTTAATGCGTTATGGATTAGTCGACTAGAATCTGACGAAACTTAGGATCGCAAAAGATATTTTCTTCGGTAAGTGGTAGTCCAGAGTCCGACGAAAAGGACAGCCCAAGAACGCATAAAACTAAAATTCACTCACCAACCAAACGCTACGACTATCAACTGTTCGCCCTAGCCCTAGCCTGTCACGCCAGCGAAGAAGAACCTAAAGCATCATTAAAACGGGCATGGTGAAGCCACCAAAATTCCTAAACACCTAAAAAATGTTCCCACAATGAGATAATAGCCCATGCATAAGTGCTACATCTAGGAATATGTTCCATAAACCTTTTAGCTTTAGCTTTTGATATTAAGACTGCTGGAATTCGCCCTATTTGGACGAATTCGGTTAAAAATAAGGAGAGAGAAAAGGTTCATGAAAAACAAAAAACAGAAGACAACAGCAGCCTTTCTATGCCTCTTACTAACCTTCCTAATGATTGCAGGCACAGTTGGTGAAGGACTCTATTCAAACGTCGAACCTCAACAACCAACAACCATACTCAAAATAGATCCCACACCCGTCACAGTACACGTGTGTGAAAGGTTCACAGTTGCCGTAAACGTCAAAGATGTTACAGACCTCTGGGCATGGGAGTTTAAACTGCGCTTCAACCCCGCCCTATTAGAGTGCTTGAGCGTAACCGAAGGACCCTTCTTGCAGTTATCAGGACCCACGATTTGGATACCACCGATAATAGACAACACCCTAGGCACAATTCATGCAGGTTGCGCACGAATAGGTCCACCTCCAGGAGCGAGCGGCAGCGGAATAATAGCCTACATCGAGTTCCACTGTAAGGGTCCAGGAGAATGCGATTTGGTGTTTCTTTACCCCGAAACTTACCTAATGAACTCTTTTGGAAATACCATTCCTCATGTCGCAATCAACGGTCACGTCATACAGATCTTGTCAACGACACTATACATAGACCCAACCCCAGTCACCGCGTTTGTTTGTGACAGGTTCACGGTTGCCGTAAACATCAGAGAAGTTACAGACCTCTACATGTGGCAGCTTAACCTGAGCTTCAACCCCAATCTCTTAGAATGCTTGAACGTAACCGAAGGTCCCTTCTTAAAGTCGGTGGGACCTACGATTTTTGGAGCATCAATAGACAATACGGCTGGCACAGTTATTTCATGGTGCATGCTCTTAATGCCTCAGAATGGTGCAAGTGGCAGCGGAACACTGGCGTACATCGAGTTCCATTGTAAAGGTTCCGGAGAATGCGACCTAACATTCCTGTATCCAGAGACCCTCCTGCTAAACTCTATTCAAGAGCAGATTCTTCACAACACTGTCAATGGTCACGTTGTGCAGCTCTACGGGAAACCAGGTTATCCAGACTACGCTCCAAACGGAGTCCCAGATTTTGACCAGAAACAAGACAAATGGGGAAAGCTAGACGACCTAGGTATGTGGAGATGGACCTACTGTGGACCTGTAGCAGTTGCCAACTCGTTGTGGTGGCTTGACTCTGCAAATGAGCCTGTTCCGATTCCTCCACCAGCAATAAACGATCACTTCCCTCTGGTTCAAACATATGCTTCTATGCCGCCTTTCTGGGACGACCACGATCCATTAAATGTTCAGCCGTTTGTACAAGATCTGGCTTGGCTTATGGACACAGACGGACAGAGAACCGCGCCGTGCACGAGCATGGGCACTAATGTTATTGATATGCAGAGAGGAATCGACGCATACCTAGAGATGAAGGGGCTTGGTGACAAATTCTATGAAAAGACGGTGAAGATGCCAACCTTTGAGTACATAGAGTGGGAGGTGGAGAAATGCGAAGATGTCATACTGTTGCTAGGTTTCTGGCAGTGGAACGGCGCCGAATGGGTGAGGGTTGGAGGGCACTATGTTACGGTTGCAGGCGTCGACTCACCAACATTTAAGATAGCTTTCAGTGACCCGTTCGTCGACAACGCTGAGCTTGGAGGGCAAGGCAGGGTTCGTCCGCCCCATGCGCCACATCCTAGTGATCCTCTATTGCACAACAACGCCTCGTATGTTTCTCACGACATGTACAACGTAATTCTTGCACCTGAGTTTCCGAGTCCGGGCAATCCAAACCTTGAGATCCTGTATGAGCCCTACTACCTTCCCGACCTAATGTACAACTGCCAAGGTCAAAACGTCCCAGATGAATTCGAGGGTCAAACTGGAGAATACAATCCTTCGTTGCAGATTCGCACTGAAGTGGAATATGCGGTCATTGTTTCGCCGTGGTTTAAGAAGCCTGCGTATCCAGACTATGCTCCAAGCGAGGTCCCAGACTTTTGTCAGCAGCAAGACGTTACTTGGGGGCAACTGGCGCCTCTATACCTTCATACTTTAGGTCTCATTGATCTGACGAATCCATTGTATACACCTTGGCACGAGCTTTATCCCACATATTGCAGAGAGTATTATCTGACCAGTTGGAAACATCACGCTACGCTTAGCCCAAGCGACATTATTGACATGACAGACGACTCCGGACGGGTAGAATGGTTCCATGTAGACGAAGTGACCGTAGACGTTGCGCTAAAAGACAGAGACACTGGCATAATCCATTACATGGAGTTTACAGACGGTCTCTATCTGTTTGACCGGATGCGCCCCCTGGACACTTGGTGGCATGAACTTTATCCAGGCTTCAGCTCAATTTGGCAACTAACAAGCTGGAGTGACAATGGAAATTGCCTGCTTGACTACTGCGACCAAATTGGTATGATCGATGAAATCGGAATTGTGCATTGGTTCCATGTAGAGGAAGTGACGGTTACAATTCAGGTAACCAGCTATAACACTGGCATTACACATTACTTCGAGTTTAGAGACGGCATCGACAAGTTTAACCCAGCCATACCCATTGGCACCTACTGGCACGAGGTTTATCCAGAATTCTGCAAGATTTGGCAACTAACCAGCTGGGAAGACAGCTATATGCTAAGCCCCTCAGATCAAATTGACATGATGGACATAACCGAGAGGGTTCAGTGGTATCATGTAGACCAGATTACTGTGACCTTAACAGTGACAACACTTGTTGAACCAATCACGACTATGTATATCGATTTTGAGGGCTACATAGGGCAATTAAATTTCATGAATCCTGTGTTTACACAGTGGCATGAGATTTATCCTAACTTCTGCAAGCGCTACCGTCTAATAGGCTGGGTCGATAACGGTAACGGAAGGCTTGACCCCTCAGACATAATCATACTGCAGAAAAAGATAACTGGAGAAATAATTGATTGCCATGTTGACGCTGTGGCTACAGACCTCGTTGTCACCCCAAAAGTTCGCTGGACTTGGTGTGGTCCAGTTGCTGTGGCAAACTCGCTTTGGTGGCTGGATTCAGCAAAAGAACGTAACACGATACCTCCTCCAGCAGTCCATGACAACTATCCTTTGGTTCAGTCCTACCTTGGCGGCATTGATGATCACGACCCAAGAAATGTTCAACCATTGGTAAGAGACCTTGCAACATACATGGATACAGACGGCATAAAAACTGGGTTGCAACACTTTGGCACAAACGTCTTCGACATGCAAGCTGGAATAGCCCACTACCTGTCCAAGACTGGGCTTAACCCAGAAGGAGACGCCAACGGAGACGGAGTTGTCGACGACACCGACGCGGCAATCGTACAGGCGGCTTTCGGATCTCATCCAGGAGATTCTAACTGGAATCTCGCGGCGGACCTCGACGGCGACAACTTTGTAGGCATAAATGATGCTATGATAGTCGCAAGGAATTATGGCAGGGTCGGCAAATTCTACGAAAAAACCGTATGGGGCAGAAGCCTCACCCTTGACCTCATAGAACGCGAACTCTACATGTGCGAAGACGTCGTTCTACTACTTGGTTTCTGGCAATACGACACTGTTACCCAACAATGGACACGCTTCGGTGGACACTACGTAACCGTTGTCGGAGTAGACTCAAAAGACTTCTACATGGCTATCAGCGACCCATTCCGAAACAACGCCGAGGACGGTGGAATGGGCCGTGTCCTTCCACTCGACCATCCCTATCCACATTGTTGCCTTGTACACAACAACGCAACCTTCGTGTCCCACGACCTTTACGCTGTCGGCTTGTCTCCAAGCCCAGGCGGAACATGGGGACTCTTAGACTATGTAATACCCGAACCATACATCGAAAACTTTGTCGGACAAAACTTCCCCGCGTATGAACTAAGTCCATATCTTCAAGGACAACCCGTGTACACCGAAATAGAATACGCTGTCATAGTATCCTGCAAGGGCGGCATAGTTGCGGCAGGCTCTGAAGATGGAAACGTTTACACCTTTGATTTCTCGGGCAACTTACTATGGACCTACCAAACAGGAGCTTCGGTGGAATCTGTTGCAATGTCAGAGCGTGGCGAATACGTTGTTGCAGGAAGCTTCGGCAACGGCTTATTCGTCTTCGACACCGCAGGCACGTTATTGTGGAGCAGGGCTATACCCATATCTGAAAGTTATGACGGTTCGTGGCGAGGCGCAGACTCAAAAACTGTGGGAATCTCAGCAGACGGAGCTTACATCGTTGCTGCAACATCAGCAGGTCTATATCTCTACGACAATTTAGGCAACCTGATATGGCAATGGGCAGTACCAACAATCACTGATGAAACATGTGTTGAAATCTCACCCGACGGCAGATACATTGTATGCTGCAACTACAACAACGGCGAAATACACTTCTTCTCACACCTACGCGACGGTCTACCAGGATGGCAGCCAACCGATGGTTCACCAATATGGACACAAATGAAAGGCGCGTACTGGGTTGCCATCGATGGCTGTGGAAGATACGTGGCTTTCAGCGGAGACGCAAACGCCAACGGCAGAATGGAAGTCAACCTGTACAACAGAGCTGGAACCCAAGTGTGGAGCTGGGAATTCAACAGAACAGGCTTCGTGCGCATCGACATGCCATGGGATTCAAGCGGCGTCGTTGCAGTGAACGATGACCCATCAGACTCGACTGGAACGCAACTCGTCTACTTCAGCGACATGAAAAACGGAGTAGCAGGATGGCAAGCTACCGACGGCACTCCGCAATGGATTTTCGTTCCAACACCTGATAATCCCAACAGCGACCTTTACAGCGTAAGCATCTCACCCGATGGCAAGGTGATTGCAACTGGACCAGCGCAATACAACAACATATACTTGCTCTCAAAATCGGGCTTACCCATCCAAACGATTCCTGATGGCATAGTTAACGCCCTTGACCTAACTTTCACTGGCCAATACGGTGTTGCAGGCGCCCGCAGTAACACGTGGCCTCCCACAGGCATGATCTACTTCTTCAGCAAAATAACAAACACAATACTTTGGAGTTATCCAATATTCACCGAGTTTTCAAGAATCCGCTCTGTCGCCATACAGAAGAAGTATCCCTGTTTAGAACCGTTCCCATACCACGACGTTGACGTAACCAACGTACAACGCTACACAACACCAGACGGCAAAGTCAAAACAATCGTTTGCCAAGGATACCCATCAAACGACATCACCGTAACCCTATCCAACCACGGCGACTACACAGAAACTGTGGAAGTCACGCTGTACGCGTATTCATCTTCCAACAACACCATCGCCTTCTGCGGCAACAAAACAGTAACCATAGCTCCTGGAGCCACTCCTAGCATAAACATAACATGGACATCAACAAACGTTCCCTACTACGGAACCTACATCCTACACGCCACAATCGGTCCGGTCCAAGATGAAAACAACTTGGTGGATAATGAATTCATAGACCAGGGAATCTTGATTACTGGAGTTGGCGACATAGACGGCAACAGAAAAGTAGAGATCAAAGACATAGCCGCTATAGCAAAAGCATTCGGGTCACGAGCTGGGCAACCCGCGTATCACCCCAACCTCGACATCGACTGCAACTACAAGATCGAAGTCAAAGACATAGCCATCTCTGCCAAATACTTCGGCAAAGTCTATAAGTAACGCCCAACACAAGCAAACCTCACTTTCCCCTTTTTCTGTTTCCTTCCATGACAAAGAGGGAATAGGCTCAAGAAATGCGAGGTTGCCCAGATCTACACTAAAACGTGTGTATGGGTTTAAAACTCAGGTTCAAGCCCTGTAAGACGGCTCACCGGGCTTCTTTCCCTCAGGAGAACTCGGTGGAATTTGGGGAAGCGGAACTGGTGGCGGAATGTTCAGCGTTCGTGTTATTAAGATTGATTCCAGGAAGGCCACGTTGGAAATCGACTGAACGATAATTGGTGGCGGGGGCTTCTTTTCCGAATAGGCGGTGTGTATCTGTTTCAGCTCTTCTCTCTCTCCTGTCACGTGGGCTCTTCCCTTAACGCTTATCTGAGCCACAGCAGGATTGTAATTAATCGTGAAAACAAAGGGCACCTCGATAAGGTCGTCGCGCTTTTTTTCCACCCCGACCAAGTTGAGGTTTGTGGCTATCTGAACGGGTGGGATGGGTTTTTCGATGTCCCATAGGCGTTCAGCCGACAGTTGATGGATGAACACGCTTACTCTGAGCATTCTTTTCTAAACCTTCTCGCTTCAAACAACCAGATATAGTAGAATCCGTTGGATTTAAGCAAGTTTGCGCCTTTAGGCTTTAAGCTCGCTTGTAACGCGTGAAGCCACAGTGTCCGCAGGAGTAGCGGTCGCCGTGGTCAGCCATGAAGTATCCGGGTCCGCATCGTTCGCAGTAGGGGCGCAGTCGGGTTAGGGTCAAGCCCTGCTCGTCGATTTTGTAGCGTGTGTGCATTCGCTTCTCTGGTTTCCTAACCTTTGGAGGCTTCTTGGCTTTCTCTTTGGGCTTTTCTACGGGTGGCGCCTCAACTGGTTTTTCAGCTGGGGCTGTTGGCTTTTCTGCTGGCGTCGGTGGCTTCCCAGCTGTTGGTTTCTCTGCCTTCGGCTTTTCGGTTGGTTTTCCCTTTTCTTTAGACTTTTCTGCCATTCATTTATTCCTCTTTTTTCTTGGGTGGTTCCGGGGCTTTCTCTGCGGGTTTTTCTGTTGTTGGTTTCTTTGGTGAGGGTTGTGGAGGTGGTGGGGCTTGAACGGTCTTTTCTTCTGGTTTTTCTTTCTTTTCTGCTGCTGGTGTGTTTCTTGTTATGATGTATTCTGGTTCGATTAGTTTGGCTTGTTCGATTGTTTCGTAGGCGTTGGCTTCGCCTTTGGCTTTCATGGTTCCTGTTTTGGTTGCGACTCGTTTTATGTAGACTAATTCGGGTTTGGTTTTGAGGGTTTCAGCCAATTTGTGACGTATTTCTTGGCGTGTTGGCGTACCCCTTGTCTGTGTGTGGTCGACTTCGAATGTTATTTCTTTTCTTTTGAGCAATTGGTTTTGTTGTTGGTTGGTGATTTTGATTTCCATGGGTTTGATTCTCTTCTTTTGGTTAGGTTGTTGATTTTGAATGCGGTTGGTTTCATTTAGGCTTTTCGTTGTCTGTGGGTTGCATTGCATCTACGATTAACTGCGCCTTCTTTTTTGTTTGCAGGTTGACTGTGACTGCCACTATGCCTTCATGGGGTTGTCCATAGATGACCATTGTGTCTTCGGATGCAAGTAATACGGCTGCTAGTGTGAACAAGTCTTCTTCACCGTCCACAATGATTTGTGTTGTTTGTTTATGTTCCAGTGCCTCGTGAATTGTTTTCCATGCGTTCGGTGTTATTGTGCCCGCTGGGTTTTTGATATGGATGGTTTTTTGTGCTTTTGTTTGTGTGGGTTTGATTGTTTTTCTTAGGACTTTGTTGTCTGTGATTGCGATGTTGATTGGGATGTTGTGTTTTGTTAGGTTTTTTGTTACTATGTCGCCTACTGTTATTGTTAGCGTTGGTTTTTGTTGTTGGATTAGTTGTTTGAGTTGTTTCGCGGTTTGTTTTGGTGAGCCTTTTAATAGTGTGCCTAATGGGTTTTTGAGTTCCTCACGTAATGGAGCTGTTAATGTTAGTGTTTGTTTTGGTTGTGTGGGTTTCTTTATTTTTTGTAGCCTCCTCTACCGGGGGAGAGGCGACGACGTTTAGTATAGAAGATTGTTTCGTAAGGCATAAATGTAATTATGTCTATTTATTTTAATTGTGCTTAGTCTCTTTTTGTTTAGACGATGAAGCATGGCATAGTTGAGTAAGGGGAATGAAGAAAATGGAGAGGAAAACGGTATCGGAAATAATGCTGACACTGTTGCTCCTAACAATTACTCTACAACTCATACCAATTGGTCCAGTTTACGCGCAACCAATACCTATCGGGACGTCTTCTCAAACTAATCCTTTTGAAGCCAACCCAACAGTCGGTACAACCTTCGGAATTGGAGCCCCAACAGGCACGGAATATATGGCACGCGATGGAGACCTCGCCAGTTACATCAGTTGGTACATAGGCGCTACCACAAACGGATACTTACAACTCAAAACCTTCACCACGACGTCCACGCCTTTCACTATCGGCTGGGTTGACTTCAAAATCAGCTACCAAGCTATAGCAACGATCGATGACAAGTACAGAATAGTATATTACGTCGATCCTTCACCCACAGCAGTTGTTCTGCAAGACTGGGTCTCCGGCGCATCAGCCAAATTCGACCCAAGCGCAGGCAATCAGGCTCATCGGCCATGGCATAATCAGCCTGAGCCCAACGACGGCGTATGGTGTTGGACGGATATAAGCAAGATTCGAGTCAGGATTGAAACCGCAGCGGTAGCCGCAAATGATTTGAAAAAGATATTCATTTATGAAGTTTGGGTAACAGTTTATCAAGGCACGCTTCCACCAGGAGCACTAGGAAACGTAGTTTTCTCAGTGCAGCCTCCGCAAGTCTTAGGTCTTGGCGCTGGCAACACCTTCTTTGTTGACGTTTTTGTCGGCGGGGCAGACAAAATGTGGGGCTACGAAATAAGGATCAATTACGACACGTCGGTCTTAACAGCGCTTGATTACTTCAGCTGCAACCCCTTCAACTACTTAGCTTTTTCCGAAATAAATGACACCGCAGGCTACGCGCACATAGCTTTTGGCACCTACATGGGAGACACAATAGGATTCGCAGGGCGGAGCCCCATGGTTAGAATCTACTTCGTAGTCGATAGTGACGGAATGTCCACCCTCCACTTCACTAAGGCGATTGGCGTAGACGTATTCGGAAATCCTATCACACTTAGCACCCAAGACGGCTTCTTCAGCAGCGTGCCTACCATTTACATTAGGGCTGATGGCTCGGTTGATCCACCAACAGCATCAATACTACGAAATGGAGACCTCTACACGTTGACTGACAACATCTACACCAGTGTTGATGGAATCGTGATTCAGAGAAGCAATATGACGTTAGACGGAGCAGGATACGTAATTCAAGGACCAGGAAGCGGAAACACTTTCGGCATAGGCTTAGGCGGCAACCATAATGTGACAATCAAGAACACAGGCATTCAAGGCTTTTACAACGGTGTTGTTTGTAACGTTACACAGAACATCGCTATTTCTGGAAATGGCCTAACTCACAACACCTATGGCCTATATCTCAATTGGTCTCCAAACAACACTATAACTGGAAACCTCATAATAAACAACTACTATGATAGCATCCTACTCTGGTACTCCTCAAACAACACCATTTCTGGAAATTTAATAACAGACAACGGAGAGGGCGTCTTTCTCTGGGGCTCTTCAGACAACAGTATAAGTGGAAACAACATAAGAACAAGCAACTACAGCGGTGTCGTTCTCGTTTCTTCCTCAAACTATAATAATATTATTGGAAATAGCATAATATCAAACCACTACACTGGCATCGGATTCAACGGAACCTCAAACAGCTACAACAATATTATTGGGAACAACCTAACAGGTAACCAGTACGGCATGTGGTTTTACTCCTCTTCAAACAACTCAATCTGGCACAACAACTTCGAAAACAACACGTATCAAGTTTATAACACCCCATTTGGAAACGCCTCAGTGAATGATTGGAATGATTCTTATCCCTCAGGCGGGAACTACTGGAGCGACTACAGTGGCGTTGACTTGAAAAGTGGTCCCAGCCAAAACCTGCTTGGCAAAGACGGGATAGGCGACACACCTTACGTCATTGACGTCAACAATAAGGACAATTATCCGCTTATGCATTCACTCGCGTACGCGTACACGCCAGTGGGAGAAAATGTCACAGCGCCCCTCACACAAGATGTCAACATTACCTTTGACCAAGTAAATTCTGAAGGCATCACCTCACTTAATCGAACTGCGACTGGACCAGCCCTTCCGTCAGGCTTTGAATTAGAAGGACAATACTACGACATCAAAACAAACGCCACATATTCTGGTGAAATAACCGTCAAAATTACCTACGATGATTCAGGCATGACGCAGTTGGCTGAGGAATCCTTGCGGCTGAATCAGTGGGACGCAACGCTTCAACGCTGGGTAGACATCACCACAAGCGTTGACACATTAAACAATGTCATCTATGGAATGACCACTCACCTGTCAATATTCGGAGTCAGAAGCATCATACCCGTTCCCCAAGAAATCGCAGTCGTGAACACAGCGTGCCCAAAAACAGTAGTATGCCAAGGATACAACTCAACCATAAATGTCACAGTTATGAATCAAGGCAGCTCCCCCAAAACCTTCGACGTCTTCGTTTACGCCAACAGCACAGTAATAGGCAGCCAGACAATTTCAAACCTGCCTCCCAGCCAACAAACAACCCTCACCTTCACATGGGACACAACTGACTTTGCAAAGGGCAACTACACCCTATCAGCCTATGACCAATCGATAAGGTGGATCATAGTATCTATGGTGGGCGACATAACTGGTCTTAAACCTGGAGTTCCCGACGGCAAAGTGGAGATAAGAGACGTAGCCCTAGTTTGCAAATACTTCGGACAGAGGGTGCCACCCGCCCCACCCAACTGCGACATCGACAACAACGGCAAAGTCGAGATTAAAGATATAGCCCTCGTATGCAAAAACTTCGGAAAAACCGACCCTTAAGCGCTAACAATTTTTCAGCGATGTGTGCGCATGTTAGTTTTGATGGTTGATTATTTTTTTCTTTCTTTCGGTTCCTATAATATTCATGGGCTATCATAGAAAGCGGAATCATGAGAACGAAAAGGAACAGCAGTGCAATTGCTGTTTGTCCCATTAGAAGGAAATTTATTATAGCGAACACCCAGAGAATAACAGTGTATATGACAAAGCCTTTAGCGAAATCGCCCATGAGACCCATACGGCGTTTTCCCAATCGTCTGGTCTTTGGCGCACAAAAAGAAAAACATTATGAACCCAGAATCTACATTCCCGAGAACGGGTACACAAACAATACTAACTTGGAACAACAATACTTTTGTGGATTTGAAATGAATCTGAAGCGCCTCGAGTTCACGCTGACTACCACTTGCAATTCCCAGTGCATCCACTGCCAAGCAAACGCCTCACCAACAAGAAACGAGGTGATGACCATTCAAGACGCACACAACTACCTAACCGAGGCAGTCGCTGTCTCAAACCTTGAATCCTTCATGGTGTTCGGCGGAGAACCAATGCTCTACCCAGAAAAAGCAACAACTATATTCCAAAAGGCGAATCAGCTAGACATCCCAAGCATCAACATGATAACCAACGGAGCATGGGGCAAAAACAAAGAAAACGCTGAAAAACTGGCAAACAAACTGAAAACGGCGGGTCTCAACAAAGTAGACATAAGCATCGACGCCTTTCATGCACAGTACATACCAGTCGAGTGTCCAAAGAACGCGGCGCTGGCTTTACTCAAAGCAGGCATAAAGAATGTCAACTGGAACGTAGCAGTCGTCGAATCAACAGACGCCCAAAACGAACACGACAAGAAAACAAAAGAAATACTGAAAAAACTGGAACCCATAGGAATAGATGCCCACGTATTCAAAGTAATGCCAGTTGGACGTGCAGCAAAAAATCTACACGAATTTTTTCCACACACACCACTGGCTGGTCCCTGTGAAGGCGAACCGATAATAGACAACGCGCTCACAAACCCAGGCAGCGTATGCATCGACCCCTCAGGCGCAGTAAACATATGCTGGAACCTTGCTGTCGGAAACGCAAAGCAAAAACCACTAAGTAACATAATAAGCGAATACGACTGGCGAAAAAACCCAACAATCAAAACATTAGTGGAAGAAGGTCCAATGGGACTGCTGAGCCTTCGCCAAGCACACGACTTCAAACTTCAAGAAAACTATTACATTAACAAGTGTCACTTGTGCACAGAAATCAGAAAACAGAGAGAGTCTAAAACATAATCCATAAAGCAGCATGGATACGTTTTGAGATGTTACGTTAAGTGGAGTAGTCTGCGGTTATGTCCACGTTTCCAGTGCTCGTGCTGGCTGCCACGTTGAGTTTTCGGGTAAAAGGCAAATAGTCCATGGTGCGAGCGTGCAAAGTAGTTGAGGTTTGATCCAAAACTGTGAATCCGCTCAAGTTTGTGTTCACTCTGCCTACGCTGGTGGAAGCCGTCACATCAGATTGAACACCAATGAGCTGCAGATCCAAGACAACCTGACCCGTTGAAGTGCTCAAAAGAACATTGCAGTCATGATTTAGGCTTGAACTCGTGATGAAAGCCTCAACTCTTCCGGTTCCAGTCGCAGCCACAACATTGCGCAGATTCGCTGTGTTGGTTATATTAGCCCAAACCTCTCCAGTACTTGTTTTCAACCTCATATCCCTGACATTGAATGCTGTGGGCGGAACCTCCACACGAACGCTTCCCGTGCTTGTGGTCAGGTTAAAACTGCTTCTAACAGTCTGACTCAAGACTATGTCAACACTGACCGTTGAGGACTCCGCGTTGACGGTAAGTTTTCGATTAACCAGGGAATCGTTGAACGCCACGGTTGGCGACGTGAAGAAAAAGTAATACTTGGTGAACACAATCCGATAAATCAAAGAAGCATTGGTTGTAAAAGATAGGCCGATACTACCAGTCGAAACTAGGCACGTCAAATCAATCTCATCCACAGTGCCTTCCGCAGTTGTGCGCTCATGGGTTTCTGTGCCCGCCTTTCCAGAGATGGGAAAACTGGAATATCCAGACAAGACTAATCCTAGAACAACTATTCCAGCAAGGAAAACAGCTATGGCTGGAAGCGTGATTCGAAACCGCAAAAGGCTCGCAACAATTAGAATGGCACCAGCTGCCACTAACAGTATTGGAAGAGCGTAGGGATAAGTAACTCCAGCAAAGGCGAAAACCCCAGCCAAGATAAGGAACAATCCGCCTATAACGAACCAGAAAAGATGACTTCTACGCATGGACATTATTTTCACTTCCGAAACGAATATTTACATTGTGCGAACAGAAAAGCCTTTTGACCACTGCTAAACTCAAACTGGAAATAAGGATGAAGAAAATAAAGCTGGTCATCCATGAACCTTTAATAAACAAAATCATAGGCAACGAGCTGAACCTCCTACTCGACGATAAAACCAATGTTGTAGACGCAATAAACGAAGCCGACAGACTCATAAACAACAAAGGGGGCTTCCCACTGCCAGATTACAAAAGCCTCCTCCACATGGTCTACAACCCAGTTGAAAACAGATTCTACAAGCAAGCAGCAGTGACAGCCTATAATGAACAAAACCAAATGCTCAACGTAAGAGACAACGCAAAGAAAGAGCTGCCTGAAGAAACTACAATCATTCTCATCCCAACAGGTGGATGCATCAGCGAATGGGAAGAAGCCTTGGATTACAAAAAATTCTTGAAAGCAACCTCACGCTGATCCAAAGTTATAATGGTATGTTTGCGTGTTTTTTGCCAGGTCGAGGTTCACGCTTCGTCACAAGCATTTCTAAAGCTGTTATCAATTTAGGTCTTGTGTGCGCTGGCTCAATAACGTCGTCTATGTAGGCTTTTTGAGCCGCAATGTATGGATTAGCGAACTTCTCCCTGTACTCGCTGACCAGTTGCCTTCTCTTCTTTTTCGGGTCCTTAGCAGTTGCAATTTCTTTCCTGAATATTATGTTGATAGCGCCCTCGGGTCCCATAACCGCGATCTCAGCCGTCGGCCAAGCGTAGTTGATGTCGCCACCAGAGTGCTTGCTGCCCATGACGTCGTAGGCGCCACCGTAAGCCTTCCGCAAAATCAACGTGATTTTTGGCACGGTTGCCTCACAATAGGCGTATAATAATTTCGAGCCGTGTCGTATTATTCCCCCATGCTCTTGGTCGATTCCAGGCAAGAAGCCGGGCACGTCCACAAACGTGACGACTGGGATGTTGAAGCAGTCGCAGAAGCGCACGAAACGTCCAGCTTTAGTTGAAGATTGAATGTCCAGGGCGCCAGCGTAATATTTTGGCTGGTTGGCAACGATTCCAATCGAACGACCGTTGAGTCTGGCAAAGCCGATGATTATGTTGGGTGCCCATAATGGCTGAATTTCGAAGAAGTCGTTGTTGTCCACAACGCCCATTATGATTTCTTTCACGTCGTAGGGCTTGTCCGGGTCGTCTGGGATTATATCAGCCAAGTGCTCATCGATTCGATTGGGGTCGTCTACGGCTTCTAAAACAGGCGGGTCCTCCATGTTGTTTGAGGGCAGGTAACTCAGCAACTTCCTAATGATGGCTATGCCTTCCTCCTCGTTGCCCGCTATGAAATGCGCCACACCGCTGGTTTGGCTGTGCACTCTAGCTCCGCCCAAGTCTTCAAACGAAACCTCCTGACCCAGAACAGTCTTGATGACTTCTGGTCCTGTTATGAACATGTGACTGGTCTTGTCAATCATGACAATGAAGTCGGTGAGCGCAGGTGAATAAACGGCTCCACCAGCACACGGACCCATAATAGACGAAATCTGCGGAATAACGCCGGAAGCCATAACGTTTCGGAAAAATATGTCACCGTACCCAGCGAGACTAGCTACACCTTCTTGTATTCTTGCTCCGCCTGAATCGTTTATGCCAATCACCGGCGCGCCTGCTTTCATGGCTAAGTCCATTATTTTGCAGACTTTCTTGGCGAACATCTCACCGAGGGAGCCGCCGAACACGGTGAAGTCTTGGCTGAACACGTAGACAGGGCGTCCGTCGATTGTTCCGTAGCCCGTGACCACGCCGTCGCCTGGAACCTTGCGTTCAGCCATGCCGAAGTCTGTGCATATATGTACCACATACGGGTCGAGTTCCACAAATGAGCTGGGATCAAGCAATAGATTGAGTCTTTCTCTGGCGGTTAACTTACCCCTTTTGTGCTGTTCCTCGATGCGTTCTTTTCCGCCGCCGAGTTTGGTTTGCTCCCGCAACTCTCGCAGTTTCTGTATCTTCTCTTTTACTGTTGGTTCTCCAGACCTTGCCAAGCGTTTCTCACCCACCAAGTTTCAGCATTATTTTCTGTGACTGCATATATTACATTAACCGCTTTTTTGCGCGCGAATAGTCACGTCGCCTGCTATTATCTTTCGTGTGGTCTGGTCGTTGAGTTTCATTCTAAGGGCGCCGTTCTCGTCTACGTCTGTTGCCCAGCCCTCAAATCTTTCATCTAGGCTGGTTACTTCGACGTAGGAGCCCAAAAACTTAGCGAAAGGTTTCCACTCAACCAAAATAGTGTTGAACTCGCCTTGAGCGACCATATTGTAATAACGCTCGGTTTCTTCAAGCAGAGAGCGAAGAAGGGCTTCGCGTTCGATTTCTTTTTTCAACTCCTCCTTGAGTGTTGTTACAGAACGTCTCAAATGGGCTGGAAAATCTTTCAGGCTGAAGTTGGCGTTTACTCCCACTCCAACCACGACGAAGTTTAAGGCGTCTCCTTCAGTGCTGGTTTCGGTTAGGATGCCGCAAACCTTTCTGCCTCTAATAAGAACGTCGTTAGGCCACTTGATTTCGGCTTCCAAATCGAACAGTTTGTTTATGGTTTTGGCTACAGCCACTGACATCGTTAGTGTGAGTTTTGGAGCGTCTCTCGGATTTGCTTTTGGATGCAATATTATGGAGAACCAGAGTCCGCCTTCGGGTGATATCCATTCTCTTTCCAGGCGACCTCTTCCATGGGTCTGAGTCCCAGCCACGATTACTGTTCCCTCTAGGGCTCCTTTCCTGGCTAATTCTTTAGCCATGTCGTTTGTTGAGGTTAATTGGTGAAAATAATGGATGGTTCTGCCTATGACTTGAGTCTGCAGTCCAGTTTTAACCCTTTGCGGGAGTATGGGCGTCATCGTTCGCACAGTTCTATCAGCACGTTTCTTGTGCTCTTGGGATGGAGAAACGCTATTTTGCCGCCCTCGGCGCCTAGGCGGGGCTTTTCGTCTATTAGGGTGATTCCTTTGTCTTTCAACTGTCTGAGCATGTCTTCGATGTCTGTGACTTTAAACGCTATGTGATGTATGCCCTCACCTTTTTTCTCAAGAAACTTGGCTACTGTTGTTTCTCTATCTGTTGGCTCAAGAAGTTCAATTTTAGTGTTGCCAACCTGTAGAAAAGCGATTTTCACCTTTTGAGCCTCAACGGTTCTTGTTTGTTCGAGTTTCAAGCCTAAGGTCGTTTCAAAAACTTGCAAGGCTTCATCTATTTTGTTCACGGCTATACCGATGTGCTCTAAACCAGTTATCATTTTGATTTTCTCCGATTTGTCTTAGACTCTGCAGTGTTTAGAATATAAACAATTTTAATACAGCGTGTAACATACTCAAGAAGGCAAGGAGATACAAAACCACATGGGCTTCAAGTGTGTTCACTCGTCACAAGTAGAGCTCGAAAATATGGAAGAATCAGGTGCTGAAGGCATCCGAGTTAGATGGCTAATAAAGAAAGATGACGGTGCGCCCAACTTTGCCATGCGCCTCTTCGAACTCCAACCCAAAGGACATTCTCCACTTCACTCACACAACTGGGAACACGAGGTCTACATCCTCCAGGGCAACTGCAAAGTCACTTGCGAGGGTCAAGAGAAAAACGCGGGCGCTGGATACGTTGTTTTCATACCTCTAAACTTAAAGCATCAGTTTGCAAACATGGGCAATTCAACGCTGAAGTTTCTCTGCCTCGTGCCACATCATAGGTAAGAAACAAAAGCTTCATCGATAGGATTTTATATTAGAAGTAATTGTTTGTGAGGGTTGACCAACAATGGGCTTAAGATCTTGGTTGAGTTCAGCCGCTCGGCTGTTGAAACTGGCTAAGAAGCCTGGCAGAGACGAGCTTTGGCTATCCATAAAAATCTGCTTTCTAGGCGTCATAGTCATCGGCGTGCTCGGGTACGTCATCAAACTGATATCGGGCATGATTCAAGGGTTCAGCGGCGCTTAAGAACTTCTGAGGAAAAACATTCATGACAGCCGAAGAAGAGGCGAAGAAACAAGTTTCCACATCGGTCTTTGCCGTCAGAACCACCGCTGGTCAGGAAAAAAACGTGGCTGATATGATAGCGTCCAAGGTTGAAACCAACAAGCTGCCAATCAAGTCTGTTTTCGTGCCAGAGATGCTGAAAGGCTACGTGTTCGTTGAGGCTGAGGGTCCACACTTTGTTGAGCAGGCGATTGGCGGCATCAAACACGTTCGATCCAGAGTGCCAGGGCTCGTGAGCTTTTCGGAAGTTGAACGCTACATAGTCATGAAACCCGTCATTGAGGAACTGGGCATAGACGACCTCGTAGAGGTCGTGGGCGGACCCTTTAAAGGCATGCGCGCAAAAATAACAAGAATCGACAAAACCAAGGAAGAAGTCACCCTAGAACTCTTGGAGGCAACGTTCACCCTGCCTATTACAGTGCATGCGGATTATGTTCGATTGGTTGAAAAAGCCAAGCAGGAAGGAGGAGAAGAGGCACTTTGAGCGAAGCAAAAAAGGTTGTCGAGGCACTAGTAGCCGGTGGACAAGCAACCGCTGGACCGCCATTGGGACCAGCCCTCGGACCCTTGGGCGTCAACGTATTAGCCATTGTGAACAAGATAAACGAAGTGACCAAGGACTACGCGGGCATGAAGGTGCCTGTTAAAGTCATCGTTGACACCGAGACCAAAGAGTTCGAAGTGACTGTGGGCACGCCGACGACTTCAGCCCTCATTGTGAGCGAGTTGAAGATTGAGAAGGGTTCTGGAAGCCCGAAGGCGCAGAAGGTCGGCAACCTGTCTATGGAACAGGTTGTGCGCATAGCTAAACTTAAACAAGCCGAACTCTTGTCAACCAGCTTAAAAACGTCGGTTAAAGAAGTCCTTGGAAGCTGCGTTAGCATGGGCGTCACTGTTGAAGGGAAAGACCCGAAAGAGGTTCAGAAAGAAATAGACGAAGGAAAACACGACGCCGTACTAGAGAAACAAGGCTAATAAAGACTAAACAACAATTTTTTCAAATTGGGAGGTGACGTTTTGAGCGAAGCGAGTTGGCGTCCTCCAGCTTGGATGTATAGGGAAAAGCGTCCTCCAAACGACGACAGATACTTTGAAAACATGACTAGGGTTATATTTCAGGCTGGTTTGGAAAAGAGGCTATGGAACGTCTCTTGAAGGACGAGGGCATCGTGAGAAATCGAATGAAGATAACGGCGGCTGTTGAAAACGCAAAGCAGTTCAAGAAAATCAAAACGGAATACGGCTCATTTCAGGCTTATCTTGACAGCCTCGACAAGTCCCACAACTACACTCTGGTGATTAAGGAACTGGGCAAAAAATTCCAACGTTTGGGTCCATCTTCGGCACGAATATTCCTATACAGCGTTGGAGAAAACATTAAGCATCCTCAAGAAAAGTAATCACTCACTGTTTCCAAAAACGCAACAGGTCTTTCCACGCATCTCAAGCTTATCTCAACCATCGTTCATCGGTCATAATTTAAAAAAATCTTATATTTTGGTTTTTCATCAGTTGCGTTTGTCAATTTAAAAGAGGATCAAGTCTATGGCAACCATTAAAGAAGTGCCAACAAAGGCTGGAAGATTCGAACGGATAGGCGCTCACACCCACGTAAAAGGCTTAGGCTTAGACGAAAACATGAACGCTGTAAAGGTAAAAGACGGAATGGTTGGTCAAGAAAAAGCCAGAGAAGCCGCGGGACTCGTCGTAAAAATGATTAAAGAGGGCAGGCTCAGCGGCAAGAGCATAATCTTGGCTGGACCGCCTGGCACAGGCAAAACCGCCATAGCCGTAGCTGTTTCTAGGGAATTAGGTCCTAACGTTCCCTTTATCCAGATGAGTGGAAGCGAAATCTACAGTAGTGAACGCAAGAAAACCGAGGTGCTCATAGAAGCTATTCGCAAGTGTATAGGCGTCGAGATTCACGAGATGCGCAAAGTGTACGAGGGCGAAGTTATAAACGTCAATATTCAGACTGCGCCTCATCCGTACAATCCATATCAGAAAGTGCCGGAAAACATAAGGCTGACGTTAAAGACGAAAGACGAAGAGAAAACCATCGAGGCAGGCGCCACAATTGCCCAGCAAATCATTCAGGAAAGCATCTCGGAAGGAAACGTGGTTCAAATCGACGCCGAATCCGGACGAGTTGCTAACTTAGGGCTCAGTCTGGAAAGCACTAAGGGCAAAACCTATGACGTGGACACTCGCCGCAAGATTCCACGACCAGACGGCAAGGTCATGAAGGAAAAAGAGTTTGTTTACACCCTGACCCTAACCGACATGGATGAAATCAACGCTCGAAGCCGAGCTGGAGGCGGCATTTTCTCCATGTTCTTCGGAGCCGCTGAGACAAAAGAAATCGACACCGAAATACGCACGGCTGTAGACCAACAGGTTAAGGAGCTGGTTGACGACGGAAAGGCGTTCATTCACCCAGGCGTGCTGTTCATCGACGACTCGCATCTTCTCGACCTGGAAGCGTTCAGTTTCTTGGGCAGAGCCATGGAAAGCGAACTCGTGCCAATAGTCATCCTTGCAACCAACAGAGGTGTAGCACGTATACGTGGCACGGACGTCAAGAGCCCGTTGGGTTTCCCCCTCGACTTAATCGACCGTGCAGTGATAATTGCCACTCATGAGTACGATCCAGATAGCATAAGGGAAATACTGCGTATACGGTCTGAGGAAGAGAAGGTTAAGCTGGAAAAAGGAGCCTTAGAAAGGCTAACCCAAGTCGGCGCCAAGAGTTCACTCCGCTACGCTGTTCAACTCCTGAGTCTAGCCGCACAAAACGCGAGGAGTTTGGGACACGAAAAAGTAACAGTGAAAGACGTGGACAGGGTTGACTCGTTGTTCATGGACATAGGAGAGGCTGCAGAGCATTTGAAGAAATATGAAGAAAAACTCATGAAGCACTAAACGGCGAACAATCATGTCCGAACCCAAACGAAAGAAAAAAGACCTCTTTGACATTTTCAGCTTCGACGAAGACGACTTCCTCTTCAGAAACGAACTAAAACCTATGAAGGATAAGCAAGGGTCAGGCTACTCTATATCTGTAACCTACGACGAGAAGGGCAAACGAGTCGTTAAAGTCAAAACTTACGGCGATGTCGACGTTGCCGAACTGCAAAGAGACATACAACAGCGCTATCCAGGAGCCAAAATCGAAGGACTAGAGAAACAGCCACTCATCAAAGTTGTTGACGAGGAGAGACAAGGGAAGCAGAAGCCTGAAAAGAAACAGGAAGAAGAGAGGCGCAAAGAAGAGAAAAAGGAGAAGAAACAACCATCAATACGGATAGTTGAATGAAGAAGAAAGCTGAGAAAAGGTTTCCACCCGCTTTTTAGAATGCCGACCCGAGATTGCATGGTAATGCGCTTCATGCATTTATATTTCACCGTTTACGAACAGCCAAAATTTTTTAATAATCGTAATGTTTTAGTCTGTTGGCAAATTAATAATGCAGTGGTAACCATTTAATAATGTTAATTTTACTTCACGATAAAGCACTTGTATCTGCTTTCTGAATCTAGTTAGACTAGTTGAACCGCTTTTTGCAGTTTGGACAATACAATTGCTGATGTTGAGGTATCCATGCTAGGCTTGTGTTGCACACTGGACATACGTAGGCAGATGGCAGAAAATGAGGCTGGGAAGCAAATGCGCTTCTCCTATTATTGACGAAAACCAACACCAAGGCTGCTGTAGCTGTTAGAGTCACGATGCCAAGCATTTTCCCAATTGCGTCAAGGTTCAATCTTGTGGGGTTCAGTCCATCATACATTTGTGGATGCTGCGCTGGAACAGACAAATAAGTTTTAGAGACTGCTTCTTGCGCCTGTTTGAACGCGTCTTCTAGGGTTTTTCCATCGTTGAGACCCTCAACCAAATATGACGTGAAACGTTGTTTCCACTCCGTGCCATCCTGAGAACCCACCGCGTAAGAGTATTCATCTTCTCTGGATGAAGCCAGTATGATTCTACCATTTTTGGCAAGGTCTCCTGGGCTGGCTCCATCCCAAGCAAATCCGCCGCTGTAGCAAGCGTCTATAATGACTATCATCTGGTTAGATTCCACTTGGCTCAGCATGTTCGCGAGTTCGTTGTCGCTGATGTATTCTGAGAAAGACTGTGCTCTATTTGGTGCTATATATTCTGGCTCTCCTGACTGGCTTCTGCTTCCATGACCGCTATAGTAAAACAGGATGGTGTCGTTCTTGCCCACACGCATTGTAAGCCAGTCTATTGCGTCTCTGATTTCTGTCTTTGTTACATCATCATACGACTTGTCTTCCTCATCAAGAAGGAGACGTATGTGACTGCTCGACCACGCAAAAGTGTCTATCAGCATTGAATTAATCGTTTTGGCGCCGTTGACGGGTGCACCATGTAAATTTTCTCCCACGCCTCGATAGTCGCTGATGCCAATTAAAACCGCCCACTCATCTCCTGCTTCAGAGGCTTTCAAAGAGACACCAGTGTTCTGCGAGGCGTAAACTAACACTGCACCGAACAGTAAGGGCGGACCTACTATAAAACACAAAATGAGCAAATACACAGTTTTGTTGCTTTTCCTTCTGTTAGCACTCGCTGCGTTTCGATTCATTTTGTCATAACGTCCTTCAACATGATGTCAACTAACTCGTTGCTTGACCAGCCTCGATTGCATCTCTATTTTCATTTGCAGTGATTCAGGGTTTAAGACTTAAGAATCTAGAATTGTATTAGTGAATTTAGAGGACAAAAATTGAGCAGAAGTAAGGGAGAAAAGCAGGCGGCTTATCCTCCGCCCGTGCCAGCGCCTAGACGACCAGAACGCCCCGAAGAGTGGAGGTGGCCATCGCCGACTCCGTTGCCAACGGTTCCAACTGAAGATGTGGGCAGAGTGCTCAAACAAATACTTGATAGACTCGACGCCATTGAGAAGCGTCTTGAAAGCATAGAGAAAGCGTTGACTCAGAGACAGCCTCCTATTCCTTAGCCACTGTAAGGTTCCTATACTCACGCCAGTGACTGCCACTTTTTAACGCGTTTGCCAGTAATAGGTATAGACTGACCGCAATTGGGACATTTTTTGTCGTCTGTAACCCTATACTTGGTGATGGTAACGCCTAGACGCTGGATTAAAAGTTCTTCGCATTTAGGACATGACGTGTTCTCGTATCTATGCCCCTCAACGTTTCCCAGATACGGGTAGAGGACGCCCTCCTTCTTCGCCATGTCATAAGCCTTTTCTAAGGTTTCAACCTTGGTTGGCGAGTTAGAGAACCTGTAGGCTGGATAGTACCGAGTGAAGTGCAATGGCGTTTCGGGTCCAACAGCCTTCAAGTGTTGCTTTATCACCCAGCGCAAACACTTTTCGTCATCGTTAACATCTGTAACCACCAAATTGACGATTTCCACGTGAAAGCCCATCTTCTTAGCCTCGCGAGCGTTTCGCCAAACCTTCTCCACGTCAGCTCCACCGCAGTATTTTTTGTAGGTTTCTTTGTCGCCCTTGACGTCTATTTTCAGTCCGTCCATTCCAGCCCGTTTAAGCAGTTTCAGGGTTTCGAGGGTCATGTACCCGTTTGAAACGTAACAGGAGTACAGTCCTTTCTGGCGTCCGCTTTCAAGAAGAGCCAAGGACCATTCAGTTAAAATGGTGGGTTCTTGGAAACTACCGCACAAACCGTTGTCTCCGTTGTGCAATGCAACGTTCAAGACTTTCTCCTGTGGGAAGAAGTGACTCGACTTAATTGGATTGGGCTCAACCTTTGACATCTGATGGTTTTGGCACCAGACACAGTCGAAGTTGCAGGACCATGTGGAAAATGTGAGCGCTGTGGAACCAGGCCAATAATGGAAGAAGGGTTTGATTTCGATGGGGCGGCTCTCTATGGCGCTCAGATCGCCATACACCAGTGTGAGAAGCACGCCGTCCATGTTCAGTCTTGTCTTGCAGACGCCTTTTTTATCAACGTCGATTACGCATCGCCTTTCGCACAGACCGCATTTAACCTTGTGACCGCGCAGTTTCTCGTAGAGCGAGGCTTCGCGAACCGATGGCACTTGCAACAATTCTTCCAGCGTCTGCACTTCTAAGCACTTCTAAACCAAAAAGAAGAGTTGGAGTAAATTAACCTTTTAGCTGCTCTTCACGGTTTTTGACACTCTTCGGAGGCACTCTAGGGCAGACTCGTATGTTGGAAAGCCTCTGAGTCCGCATTCGGGTCCAGCGTAAGGCACTCTGTTCTCCCCGAAATTCTCAATAATTTGGGTCAATCGTTCTTTCATCAGTTGGGCGCTTTCAATGAAGGTTGTTGGGTCTATTTGTTTTTTGTTTAGGGTTTTCCATGTTTCGGCGATTTTCTCATTTATACCTATCTCAGTCAATTTCTGTTTTGGCGTGGCGATTATGTTGTTTCTTATCAGTTGGTCGAAGTCTGTCACCGTTATGCTGGCTTTCAGAAACTTGTCGGTTGACTCTAAGCGTTCCTTGGTTCGTTTGGATTGATAAAACGAATTACCAACGTGAGACTCGACTATTTTGAGGGCTTTCGTTTCCCAGAACAACTCGTCTGACGTGTTGTGCAGGTGCAGACACGCCTGGGTTCCTTTTGCCTTAATTTTCTCGGTCATGGATTCCCAAGCCTTGAGCAGGTTTTCTCTGCCCTCTGAACCACGGTCAAGTAGTGGATCGTCTACGAAGCCGAAGACAGGCTCGTCTACGGAGGCAAGCCGCACGCTCCCATACTTAGAGTTAAAAATGTTGGCTTCAATTATCTGCGTCAGCACGTTGCCGAGTCGGGTATAGGTTCCTTTGTCCTTGTAGGCGAAGAACGAAGACATGGTGTAAGGACCTGTGACGCAGATGCGAAGTTGGAAGGGTTTTCCAAGCTTTTCATAAATCTCTTGTGAACGGTTTTTGATGGCTAACGCTTCGGGAATGGTGCCCTTTCCTTCTTTCAGGGTTAACGGGGCTGTTTCTATGTAGCCTCCGTTGACTTTTCCGATACCTTCAATCATGTCAAAGAACATCTGATTCATGTCTCTGTACTGCGGATAATTGGGCACGTCGATGCCAGCCGCAATCTTGTCAAGGAAGCCTTCCATCAGCTTTTTCTCAAAAAACTCGGTGGAATCGTTGACAACTCGTCCGTAGTTGGAAGCACCTTCTAAAAACTTCTGGAAGTCGCCCACGAAGGGCAAGCTACCTGCGTCGCACGATTCAATCATGGTGAGGATTTTGCACCTCGCTTTGTCATGATTGTGGAAGGGTTGTTTTAAAGTGTTCCCATCCGCGCGCTTGTATCGGAAGCGTTTTCTTTCCCACCTTTAGGATAAGAGTTTCCTCTTTGGTGACGCGACCAATTCTAATGAGCGGTACTTTTTCACTAACTTTTTTCCACAGCGTGGGCTTGACTGTTAGCACGAGTTCGTATTCCTCTCCACCGTAGAGGCAGAGTTCAACAGGGTCAAGTTTGTGCGTTTTTGCGAGTTCATTTGCCTCTTCGGCGATTGGAACCGTGTCTATCAAGAAGCCCACACGGCTGGCGCGGGAGATTTCATGCAGACTCCAAGCTAGTCCATCACTGGAATCAATAGAGGCATTAACAGCACCCGTCACAGCCAGTGCTAAGCCTTCTTTGAGTCTAGCACGCGGCATCAAAACGCTGTCCACAAGTGTTTTCCTCATTCTTGGTGGTGACGAGAAACCTTGAAGAAGAATTTTCAGACCAGCGGCTGCGTTGCCGAAAGAGCCTGTGACCGCTACGATGTCGCCAGATTTGGCGTCGCTTCGCAGCATCAGGCGTCTTTTCTCGCCGATTCCAAAAACTGCACAACTGATGATTAGGTCGGATGCCTCGTTTGTGTCTCCGCCCAAAACGTAGGCGTCGTATTCCCGTGCTCCTTGGTTTATGCCTTCTCCGATTTGTTCGATGTTTCTTTTGTTCAGTGTTCTTGGGACGCCGATTGACGTGAGTAAGGCGATGGGTTTCACGCCCTTTGCAGCCAAGTCGCTGATGTTCATGACCACGGCTTTTCTGGCAGCTTGTAAGAGGCTCATGCCGGGTGGCACATCGGTCTTGTCAACAAGCATGTCGGTTTTTAAAACAGCGAGTTTTCCATGTCCGATTTCAACGGCTGAAACGTCGTCGCCGAAGGGGACAGGCATGTTTGGCATGGCTTCTAGGCGTTGAAGAATTATGTCTATTATTTTGCGTTCACCCAACTCTGCAGCGCTGTTCAGTTGATAACTCCTCCACTAACTGTAGATATTGCTCCCGAATGCCTTAAAAACGTGATAACCTTTCATTGTTGGATTCTGTTCGGAAGAGCATGGCTATGACTTTAGAAAGACGCTTGAGATGAGCTATTTCTTTGGCAAAAAATTGCGAATTTCGGTAACCAACTCACTGAAATTACGGTGTGGCTTCTTTTCGTAATTAGTTGTAATTAACATTCTGGTAATCGTAGGTTGTTCACCTTGTTTGATGGCTTGATATACCAGAATTACCTTTAGATCTTTGAAATCTCTTGCTCTTTCAATCTCCATAAGATGCCCATCCGAAATAGTGACTTCAAAAATGGCATAAGTGCAGTTTTGCATCATTTCTATGCTTATATCGTGTATCAACTTCTCATGAGCTTGTTCTGATGTCTCTGGCAAATCTATAGGCATAACTGGAATGTAATCAAAATTGCGTACTATGTCGGTGATGTGCCTCAGTATCGCTATGTTCCTGTAGTTTCCTCCAACAAAGACTCTTGTCTCCTTTACGCCTTTGTCATCTAACCATGCCAGCACAGTTGATCGGACTTGATTAATCGTGATATCAAGCGGTTTCTCCACTGCATGTTTGGTTTCATCGCCAAAGGGTTCCAGAACTTCTTCTGGGTTCTTTGGAATTTGGTGTGTTGCCTTTCTTCTTTCAACCTCGTTTTGGATCATATCAAGGTAAGCTGGCATAATCCAAGGGTTGCCGACTAAAGTCTTGTATGCTGGAGCTGCACGTACTTGCTCTGTGCTGTCAAAATCCAAGAGATCCTCAATGTATGCCAGAATTATCTTGTTGTACGCTTCTGGAACTCTTTGCGGTTTCCTTTGAAGTAGAATAACGATTCCCCAGTTGTGCAGAGCCCATCCCTTGTGATATCTCTGCCCTTCTGCAAGCCTATTCTCGTCATCCCTCATCTCGTGGTATAGCATCTTGAGAAGTTGCTCAGCCCGTTGGAAGTCGCCTTCAACCAGTGCAATACTGACCTTGTTACTCGTCTCAATGATTCGTGAATTCAAACCTTCTGGAAAAGAAACAACATATTCTTGCGGCACTAAACATCCCCAAAGTCGTATATTGCTTACTATTTGGCTTTAAGTTTTAACACACAGTATCAACCAAAGCTGGAATACACTATAGAGATAAGAAAGAGAGAGACAGAGCTACTCAAACTCCTTGAGGATGCCAAACTCTGCATAAGCAGATTAAGAAAGGGAATAGGCAAATAGCACACGCGCATATCTCCCGTAGGCTAACCTCTTATGCCATGCCTTGCCAGAGTCTCTGATTGTGAGATAGAAGTGTGTAAGACTTTTGAGGTAGACGAAAGACAATATCCTTACTTTTTTATGCATAATTACGTAAAAATGCTATTTTACGTAAAAGCTTATAAGATAGTTATAGCATCTCAATACATGGTGAAAAATCTTTGAGTGAAAAAGACGTGTACAAGGAGCTGCTAATTGATAAGACAAAGCGAACTGAAAGCCTTGTGAAGAAGGCAAAAGACATTCTGGGAATAGACAAAGACTCTGGAGACACTGTTGTTCTGGTTTCAAGGGCGAAACTCACGGATAAAGAAATTATAGTGCTTCACTTGGTTGGGAAATTCTTTGCAAGCGAACTTGGATTAGTGAACACTCCGAGTGCTACATACGCCGAACTTTCAAGAAAAACTGGGATAGATGCTGCCGTAGTAGCAGCAAGGTTGCATGATTTAAAGAATGAAGGCTACGTGAGATCACCAAAACGTGGTGAACATGAGGTAGTGTTTCCCAGAATAGACGAGTTCTTGGATTCTGTTAGACAGAAGGTTGGCATTTAAGAATTGACTGTGCATAAAAATACATAAGGTTGGTTGCTTTGGGAGAAAAGACAAGAACAACTCTCTACATTGACTCTGAGACAGTTAGGAAGGCTCAAGTTTTAGGCTTGAACATCTCAAAGACGTGTGAGAATGCCTTGAAAGAGGCAATAGAACGCTTGAAACCCTTATATCTCAGAAGCATTCATGAAGACTGCCCAAACAACCATGAATCAAGTGCCCCGATAGCTCAGCGGTTAGAGCAACGGTTTCGTAAACCGTAGGTCGCGGGTTCAAATCCCGCCCGGGGCTCTTTCATTAATTATATGGATAGAAAACTCGGGTTTCTTCAAAAAGAGAGAGAAGGGCGAATGGGCGTGATTTATGCCATACGCCTCATAGATGTTATCCAATATGCAGTTGCTTTAGCCTTTGCAGCTTCTGCGTCTAATCGGGCAACAGGTGCAACTGCTGCGTTCTCCATTTCTTCTTTTTTCAAGACTGCCATGTTAATTCACCTCAAAACACAGCTACGTCCGAGGATAGTATAAAAGGCGACGCATATCTTGAAAACACGCCGCGTGCTCACGTCGAGCAATCACAATTTGTTACTAGAGCGCGGCTCAAAATTCATGAAATTTTACGGTGCAAAATGATATCTTCAAACATTCTCAACATACCCCCCCGGTAGGTAGGGGGGTCTACAAAACAAATAAGAAACATGAAGACAACTTAACAAAAGGAGACCAAACAAAACAATGCCTTACTTCAACAAACCTCCAAGCATAATCTACTGGTTAGGCGAAAATCTCTACCTCAACATAACCAACCAATGCTTCTGGTAGATGCTACACCATGAACCTAATTGAAGTCCTCATACTCGCCACTGTACAGGGCATAACCGAATGGCTCCCCATATCAAGTTCAGGTCACCTAGTCCTCGTGCAACAATATTTTGGCCTCAACGTTCCCGTGCTTTTCGACGTGATACTCCACATTGGAACATTAATCGTAGTTCTAGTAACGTTCAGAGAAGACATAACAAAAATCCTCAGGGCTGTCGCACAATTAAACTTCAAGACTGAAGAAGGCAAACTCGCCCTCTACATCATCATCGGCAGCATACCCACAGCCATCATCGGCTTTCTCTTCGAAGACACGTTCCAATCCTTCTTCTCAAATCTATTAGCAGTCGGTTTAGCCTTCCTATTCACTGGCGCTCTCCTATACCTTTCAAAACTCCCAAAAAACAAGAACAGATTCATAAACTATCTAGACGCTTTGCTCATAGGCACGGCTCAAGGCGTAGCTCTCATTCCAGGCGTGTCAAGAAGCGGCGCCACAATCTCCACGGGATTACTGAGACGCATAAAAAAAGAGAAAGCGTTCCAGTATTCCTTCCTTCTTTTCATACCAGCCGTAATTGGAGCAACCTTAGGAACAAGCGTGAAGGAGTGGAACAACCTGGCAACCGCTGACATTGATGCAGTGTCAATACTTTTGGGTTTGATTGTAACGATGATCGTTGGCTACGTCTTCATGAAACTGCTGTTCAAAATTGTTGTTAAAGAGAGGTTTCATTTGTTCGCCTACTACTGTTGGACACTAGGCCTGCTAATCATTCTAGCCCAGGTCTTGAGAGCTTTCTAGATGAAATTCCCTGAAGTTAAGGCTGAGCCAATTTAATCCAAGACCAAACGTCGTCGATTGTTGGAACCTGACTCTCAGTAAACTTCCCTTGCCCAACATAAGTGTTAGCAATGCCTACAAGAGAGCGGCAGAGCTGAACCGGATCCTGATGCGACAACTCCCTTCGCGAAGTTATCCCCACCTTCACAAGCAACTCAGCGTCGTTTGCGTCTATACCAGGCACCATCAACAACTGAGCCTTGGCCTGCAAATTCGTCACATTCTCAGGGAGCTCCATGGTTTTTTCAGCAATCACTGTTGGGTCCATCGTCAGGAATTGGCCTATCGTTGTTATGCCCATGTTTCTCAACTCCTGCGCCAAACGAGGCTTGACACCCTTCACCGCCTCTAGTTTGCTTTTGCTTGTCACCTTTCCCTTGGCTGGGGAGAGCGCCTTCTCTATTTTTTGCACACGTTTTCGCACGTTTACCACCTCAGTGGCGTGTTTCTTAACGAGCTCAGCGTTCTCCTTGCTCTCCTTCTGAACATCTTGTAAGGCTTTGTTTTGCTTCGCAAAGGCGTCGTTTGTCTCTTTTCTTGCCTCTTCCAGGTTCATGCCCATTTTTTTGAAGCCCTCGTCAGAAGCCTTTTCATTCTCTTCAAGGCGCCTGAAAAAGCCCATCTGCGTGTTCTCCAGCATGTTTGCGTTCAGGGTTAAACCTTCCTCCAATCTCGCGAGTCTCTGGAGCACATCGGGGTCGGCTGGAAGCCCTTGAAAGATAAAGAAGAAAGTCGAGCCTAAGAGTACGAACGTTGTGATTGTGGAGACCAAGAAATAGACCATTACACCGACGCTGCCTAAGGCTAAGCCGTTGATGTAAAAGTCAACTATGAAGTCGCCGCCTCGAAGGGTCAGCAACATTACCGCGTTGAAAACGTTTAATCCAGCAAGGAAACTGAGGAAGGCTAGAATCCAAACGCTCGTTGCCTTTATTCTTCCTGCTGACACTTTTGAACCCTCAGCCCTTACTTTTAGCGTTTTGACTTAATTCCTTTATCAAGCACCAATCCATATCTAGAATTTGAACCAGAACTAAACTCAGTTGCCCTGAGCCTTGCAACTATAAAGTGCACTTCTCGAGGAAACAGGGTCGCAAAAAAGCCCAGCTCCAGCCGTTCATTGAATAAATTTATATTCACGTTCTCTAATGAATGTTCCCTTTATGGAGGAGAAAAAGAGAATAGGGTTTCTTACGCTAGTCATTGCAATCGCCGGCATCATTTTTGCAGCCATCGACGCCATCGTTGCTGTATCCTACGCGGTTGTCCCGTCTAAACCATCGACGGATTTCTTCGATCTGGTGATCAATGGACCAGTGTGGTGGAAGATCAACCCTGTGATTGTAATCACTATCATAGGCGTTGGAGTCGTAGCCTTCTTGCTCGGAAGCGACCTGAAGTTTTCGACACGTCCCATCAAGAGTTTCTTTGGACTAGCGCGCGTTGGCCTAACCTTTGTCATCGTTTCGCTCTCAGGGCTGGGCGACATCATTTCGCAGACATTCATTGAGTGCTTGACGGGAAAGTTTCCATTGAGTTGGCTGTACTATGATTGGTGGTGGACGAGATTCATGCCGATTCCAGCGTTGATAGCGTTTCTCATAGGGCACAATGTTCCGTCAGGCATTGACATGGTGTTGGGGTCCGCTATTGGAATCATTCTCTTGAGCACCATGTGGCTTCACTACTACGGAAAAATCAGCTTCGCAAAAATCAAAACAATAATCTAACAGACGCTTGAAGTTCAGGAGAGGGATTCATCACCTAACGAAGCCACAAACGTCCACTACTGTGACTCTTCCAGTTTCTCTGGTTTTTATCTCTGGGCACTACCAATACAAACAGCCTTCAATTAACTCTTTACTGCCTTCATTCGTCAACAAATGATGCGGGGGGTTAGGTTTAAACATCGGTTTAAATTCTCGGAATATTTGCAGCCTTTGTTGAGCGAGTGACTTGGTTCAGGGGACGGAACCTACAAACGTGTTAAGCTCGCTTTCCTTTGTCCCAGTAGTAGAGAAACAGGTCTTTAACCCAGTTGAGGAATATCGGGTCCTTTCCATAAAAGCCGGCGTAATCCATCCTCTCTCCAACAAGGCGAAAGCATATGCCTCCCTCCTTTTCAGTGAGAACAACTATTGCAGGCAGGTCAGAGAGACCTCTCACTTCAAAGTTTTTTGCTATTCCGGGCGGGCTTATACTGGCTGAAAGGCGATTTTCTGGAATGAGAAATCTGAGTTTTACCCTTTTCTGGGCTCGTTCATACATTATTGGACCCATGTGCTCAGGGACAGTGCCTTCTGCTATTCCCCACCCGTATTGCTCAGCCTCTATGAACGCGTGCTCACTCTTGTTCAGGCTCTCTATTGTGTCCATCACCAGATTCGTTTGTGAAAGCTCGCCTATCCTGTTCACGAATTGATTGGGAAGCCGCATTACGTCATGTATCGAGAAGTAATCCTTGTGCTTAGAGACAAATTCTAAGGAAGAAGAGAGTTGCAACACCAGTTTGCCATACTGTGTGATGGCGAATGTGCCTTCTGGTTGCTTCTGAACAAGCAATGCTTCGCTTAGGCGTTGCAGTTGCCTGAAAGCTTCCGTTGCTGTCACGTCCAGTCGGCGAGCGATTTCCTGCATCTTAAGATTTTCCTTCTGCAGTTCACGCAGTATGCTAAGCCTGCTTTTGCTTGCAAGCTCAAAAAACAGCTTTTCTACTCCTTCATCATTTTCCAATTTCTTATCACCACTGCTAAAGTCTTCACACTGCTACTTACTTCTAAGCATCTTCATCAAATAAAACTAATCACTTATCGGCGCCTTCTCAGTAAAGCGAGGCAGTAAGAATGAAAAGCAAAATAAAAAACAGAGAACGCGTCTTCTCTGTGGAGCTCAAGTCGAAGAGAAACCTCAAGAACGTCACCTTGACCAACGGCTCCAACGACAGTGTCCTCGTCGAGGGCACAATCGGCGAGCTGGTGCAAGCCGCGTTCGCGGAAGGCATAATCTTGGAAGTCGTCGGCAAGAACGGCATTCTTCGAGTAGACCTTAGAGAAGATGAAATTAAGAAAACAACCGAGAAAAATCAAACAGAGGTGAAAAAACAATGAAAATAGTGAACAAGACAAGAGCTGCAGCCTCAATCATTGGCATTTTCGCTGGACTTAGCTGCGCATCTCACGGGCCAGGTGAAATGCTTCAGGGCCACATGGCTCCAAGCGGACTCATAATAGAGGCTTGGCCTGAACTGACAGCATTGAGGGGGGAGCCTGCTATGACTATCGTTCCGAGCTTCCTCGTAACCGGAGTACTGACGATCATCTTCAGCCTTATAGTTGCAATTTGGGCAGCTAAGTTTGTTCAAAGGAAGAATGGCGGCCTGATTCTGATTCTGCTATCAATTATAATGCTGCTTGTTGGGGGAGGTTTATTCCCACCAGTGTTTGGTGTCGTAGCCGAGATCATCGGAACACGCATTAAGCACAGCAGCGAGTCGACAAAACATGGAGGTCTTGACTAATGACCAAAGCATTGATTGTTTACGGAACTCGGTACGGAGCAACAGCCAGCACATCGGAGGAGATTGCGGAGGTACTCCGCAAAGATGGATTTAATGTTCGAGTAGTCAACGCCAAAGAAGAGAAAGTGCGGGACATAAGCGAATGTGAACTTGTCATAGTTGGCAGCGGGATGCAAATCGACAGGTGGACTGGCGAAGCTGAAGATTTCTTGAAAAAGTTCCAGAAGGAATTGGCGAAAAAGAAAGTGGCGCTTTTCGTCTCATCTGGTGCACAGGCATTAATTGAGCATGAGGGAAAACCAGAGAAAATTGGACGGGGCAAAAGGAAATACCTTGAAGAGAAAGCCGCCAAGTACAACCTGCAGCCCGTTGCTTTAGGCTTGTTTGGCGGCGTCTACGACTTCACCAGATGGCCATGGTGGGCGGGGAAAGCAAAGCCCATAACTATACAGCAGTTGGACGCGGCAGGGTTCAAAGAAACACAACCAGGAATCTACGATACGAGAGACTGGAGCGTCATCCGAAGCTGGGCAGAAG
>Ga0315314_1000490_pt1 | contig 43183 bp, 41 predicted proteins | sample TDP9_MG_FD_203631 | JGI IMG/M metagenome (GOLD analysis project Ga0315314, IMG submission 203631) | Freshwater sediment microbial communities from Lake Towuti, South Sulawesi, Indonesia - TDP9 | ecosystem: Environmental > Aquatic > Freshwater > Lake > Sediment | place: Indonesia: South Sulawesi... | reverse complement strand
GGCCAGACACACATTCCAGCGAGCCGCGGGCGGCCTACCAGCGCCTATAACCGAGCTTCGTGATTAATTCCTCTGCCCGGGCCTGGGCTTTGGCCGCAGCCTGCGCCGACGGCATGCCCCGGACGGCATCCGTGACCATATCCGGAACGATGCCGGACCCGAGGATCTCGAGCCCGAATGGGAGCTTTAGGTCGTCCCACTCTATGATCAGCGTTGGCTTCGCCTGCCCCGTGTCGAAGTAGCGGTACTGCATGTCCTGCCACTCCTTCCACCTGCGGACCATATCATTGGCCTGGTAGGCCGGGTTCGCCCGCACCGACTTGAGAGTGGGCAGAAGGTGGATCGGCACCGTGTGGAGGTACTTGATATAATTCTCCTCTTTGAAGAAGAACTTCAAGAACTTGGCCGCCTCTTCTGGGAACTTCGCGTTCTTGAAGATCATCCAGGGTTCGGCGTCAATTTGGGCAGCCGTCTCCTTCCCGGATGGCCCGCGCGGCTTCACCAGCACCCCGAAATGCTCGGGATTGGCCATCCCCTTGGCAGCGTACTTCTCGACGTAGCCCGCTCCCCGGCCATAACCCTGATAGAGCATAGCAGCCTTGCCGGTTGCCAGGTTGGCGAACGTGTCCAGGTACCCATGGCCTAGCCAACCAGGCGGCAGGACGGTGGCGGTCAGCTTTTTGTAGAAATCCAGCACTTCGATGACCGGCTTCTCCGTGAAGGTGGGCCGGCCCGTCTTGAGGTCGAAGAGCCGCCCACCGTTAGCCTTGGTCAGCTCTCCCACGGCAATGTTGATGAAGAGGCCCACACCGGGGAGGGACAGGCCGTACCGGGTCACCCGCCCGTCTTTGTCCCGCTCCATCATGGCCTCGGCCACTTTGATGAAGTCCTCCCAGCTCTCCGGCGGCTTCAACCCCTTGGCTTTGAAGATATCCTTCCGGTAGATGAGGAGTGATGTGGCCGCCGAATGGGGGATCCCGTAGTACTTCCCGTCATGCCAGCATTGCCTCCGAACGGCCTCCCAGATGTTGTCCCGCCCGATCGCCTCGGCGATATCCTCCTGATCCCGCAACAGGCCTTTCGCGTAAAAGGACGCGCACGTCACGGCCTGTCCATGGGAGGCGTCGGGAGGCGCGCCCGCCGCCAGGGCCGCGGTCAGCTTGGCCTCCAGGTCACCCCACGCCAGGGCCTCCTGTTTGACCGACATGTCCGGGGTCACTTTCTCAAAGTCGTTGATGATCTGTTGGAACGCGGCAACCGATTGGGGCTCGGTCTCCGTATGCCAGATCCGGACGACCTTCTTCTCGGCTCCCCACGCAAATGGTGTTATCCCCAAAACCAACACCAGAAACGCAATCAAAGCTCCTCGTTTCATGATCCTCCCTCCTTCCCCGTAAAATTAATTGGGAATTTAATATGGACCAAATGATCTGTCAAAAAATACCATTTTTCAAATTTTGATCGCCACCTCTTCCGCCTCGCAAACCGCTTCCATCACCTCCCTGGGTTTCGAGGCATCACCGACCACGTAGATTTCAGGAATTATTTCCTTCAAGGACGGAACCAGTTCATCATTCGGTGTGGACCCCAAGGAGACAACGAGAGAGTCAAAACCCGTGAGCTTGCGGGTCCCTTGGGGATCTTGCACCCATAGGCCTTCCTTTTCAAAACGGATCGCCTGGGTGGAAGTCAAAATACGTACCCCTTTTTCTTTGAGCCGTTTATTCAAGAAATGCTGTAGGTGAATGACAAGGTCCAGGGCAATTCCTTCTCTCATTTCCACCAGGGTAACTTCCTTGCCTTGCTCCGAAAGATAATCGGCCACCTCGGCCCCAATGCCTCCGCCCCCGATGACGAGGATCTTCTGGCCGAGAGAAAAAGGATTCAACAAGGCCTCCTCTACCGTAAGAACGTTTGCTTCCTGAATTCCCTCGATGGCCGGGAAAGATGGTTTGGCCCCTGTGGCCACAATAATCACGTCGGGCCTTTCATCTTTGAGCAGGGCTGGATCGAAGGATTTACCCCGCACGATTTTTACGGGCAATTTTTCGATTTGTTTGATGAGATACACAACAAACTCTTTCAGCACCTGCTTCTTGGGGGGAATGGCCGCCAGAAGAAACTGCCCGCCCAGATCTTCCTTTTTTTCGTACAATGTGACTTGATGGCCGCGCCGGGCAGCAATCTCTGCAGCCTTCATTCCGGCCGGGCCTCCCCCCACCACCCAGACTTTCTTGGGGCGGTCCGCTTTTTGCAATTTGAAAGTCTCTTCCCGACCCGTCTCGGGGTTGACGGCACATTGGAGTGCACCCCGGCGGATGGCTAAAATGCAGCGGTTACATGAGATGCAGGGGATGATCTCTTCTGTTTTTCCCTGCAGGGCCTTCATGGGCAGCTCTGGATCAGCAATCAGCGCCCTTCCCATAGAGATGAGGTCGGCCTTGTTCTCTTCCAAGATTTGGTTAGCCAATTGGGGAGTTCGAATTCGTCCTACGGCGATGACCGGAATCTTCACTACGGATTTGATCCCTTGGGCCAGGTGGGCAAAGATGCCTTCTTCAGCATAATAAGGAGGATGGTTCAAATACACCGATGCCGCCACACATGCTGAGATATGGAGGGCATTGGCCCCATTTTTTTCCAGTGTCTTGGCAATTTCTTTGGACTCATCGAGCTTCAACCCACCTTCCACATATTCATCGGCGCTGAGGCGGCAGATGACCGGGAAATCAGAGCCAACGATTCGCCGAACCGTTCCTAACACCTCGAGGGGCATCCTCATCCGCTTCTCGCCACTGCCCCCATACACATCGTGTCTTTGATTGGAGTAGGGGGAAAGGAACTGACAGAGCAGATAGCCATGAGCCATGTGGATTTCCACCCCATCGGCCCCGGCCTCCTTCACCCGCCGGGCAGCCTGTCCAAAGGCTTCGACGATTTCTTGAATCTCTTCCGGAGAGAGTGCCTGGGGAATCTCTTTTCGAACAGGACAGGGGATCGCCGAGGGAGCAACAATGGGCGCACCCGTGATCGAAGACGAAGTTTGGCGACCTGCGTGATTGATCTGAATGACGATTTTCCCCCCTTCCTGATGGACAGCCTTTATCAGCTTCGTCAAATACGGGATCTTCTGGTCAGAATCCAGGAGAGCCATGTTGGGGGAAGCCTTGCCCTGTTTCAAAACGCCGGTATGTTCCAAGGTGACATAGCCGACCCCACCTTTCACCCGCTTCACATAATAGGCGATTTGTCTGTCATTTACCGAGCCGTCCGGGTTGGCAAAATTGGTCGCCATGGGAGGCATCACGATGCGATTCTTTATTTTTAAGCTTCCGATTTGAAAGGCGCTGAGGAGCTTGGGCAGTTGATTCATCGGGCTACCTCTTCGACGCTTGAGGAGTGGCCATAAAAATAATTTCGTAATACGAAATGGTGTTTCTTATTATAAGGAATTTAAAAAATCTGTCAACCTTCTGGTTGCTGTGGGTTATCGGAAAAAGAATACTGGCGGATGAAATCTCCCGCCACCTGCTCGAGATTGGGTTCTCCCCAATCCTCCACGCGATAGGTCACCCGCAGGACGGGCTGGGAAATTTTTATCAGCCGGGAAAGGTCAATGGGGGTAGCCACGATGACCAGATCACAGGGAGTCTGGCGGATGGTTTCTTCCAGGTCTCGAAGTTGTTCGGGAAAGTACCCTTCAGCCGGCAGAACATCTTCAAGATGTGGATAGCCTTCCAGGCAGGATCTTAGAGAACCCACTGCATAAGGCCGGGGATCAACCAGTTTTACCGCTCCATATTGGCGGGCGGCCAGTGCTCCGGCCCCGTAGGCCATGCCTCCATGGGTAACTGTGGGGCCGTCCTCGATCACTAAGACCTTTTTCCCCCGAATCTTTTCTCCACCTTCAACGTAAATCCGCGAGGCGGTTTGCAGCAAGAGAGCCTGGGGATTGGACTTTGCAACGGAGGCTAAAATTATTTCGATATCTTCCTTCCGAGCGGTGTTAACCTTGTTAATGACCAGAACCTGCGCCCGCAAAAAGTTTACTTCCCCCGGGTGGTATAGACTTTCGTGCCCTGGGCGATGGGGATCGAGTACCACGATTTCCAGGTCGGGTTTTATGAATGAAAAGTCATTGTTCCCCCCGTCCCAGAGAATGACCTGAGCCTCTTTCTGAACGGCTTCCGTGATTGCCTGGTAATCCACACCAGCAAAAACCGTGATCCCTTTTTTAACTAAATGTTCATATTCCTCACGCTCTTCCACCGTGCACAGGTACCGATCCAGATCGTCCATAGTGGCGAAACGCTCAACCCTCATTCGATTCAAATCGCAATATGGCATAGGATGCCGAATCACTACGGACCGGATGGACCGGGAATTGAGGATCTCCCAGAGGCGTTCTGTAATCCCGCTCTTGCCGCAGCCAGTCCGCACAGCGCAGACGGAGATGACCGGTACCGCAGCCTTCAGCATAGTCCGGTCGGGCCCTAAGAAGACAAAGTCAGTCCCCAGAGATAAAGCCAGAGATGCTTTGTGCATGACCTCCACATGAGCGAGATCGCTGTAGGCGAAGACTACCTTTTGGACCCCTCGGTTGCGAACGATCTCGGGAAGCTCTTTTTCCGGAAGAATAGGAATCCCCTGCGGATAAAAAGGCCCGGCGAGCGCTGGCGGAAAGATTCGATTCTCGATTCCCGGGATCTGAGCGGCAGTGAACGCTACTACCTCTATGGAAGGGTCATGGCGGTAACAAACCTGAAAATTATGAAAATCCCTTCCGGCCGCCCCCATGATGACGGTCTTGGTTCTCTCCATAACTTCTCCCGTCTTAGGCATTGAAATTTTGGTCTTAAGATTTTTGGCGTGGTCATTTTAAAAATAACAAATATTGAAGAGGAGGGCAATGCTTAGCTCTCCTCCATTGGACCATTTGCCCAGATTTGGATAAAATATTAAAATATTGATCAAAAACCATTATTCCCAGTGTCGCCTCCCAAGAGTTCCTTGACAAACTCTGACGTGGAGCCAGGCGGAGGAACCATGCGCGCCGCCAAAATCGGCCGGGAATTGCCTGGCCAAGCAATGGGTGCCAGGATGCCGCAAAGAAACAAGCGGGGCGATAATCTCACCAAGAAGCTTGGAAATTATGAAAAGGACTTGCCCCGCTCCCTCCAAGGAGGAACCAATGCCTCATTTTGGCCAGCGCAGCGGTCCTTCGCCTGGCTCCTGGGAATGATTTTTCAATTATTCAACTCATTTCTGAGACGGGATACCAGTGTCTTGTCTCAGAAATGACGGCCATTAGTTAAGATGCCCTTTCTCACTTTACGAGGGTCAGGCCGAAAGTCCAATCCCCCAAACTTTGACCTGGCCCCCGGCCCTTCGGCACAATTAACGATTTTGTCTACTTATTTCTGGGACACAACAATAGCAATTAGGAGGGTATATGCCAAAGGCAATGACGCGCCGCGATTTCCTATGGATGCTAACCATCTCCACGGCAGGTCTGGCGGCGGGCTGCGCTGCGAGTCCGGTGACAGGAAAGCCGCAATTGATGCTGGTATCCGAGGATCAGGAAATCCAGATTGACAGACAGTACTGCCCATTTCAGATTTCTGTTGATTACGGCCAGGTGCAGGACAAAGCCCTCCATGATTATGTCAACCAGGTCGGGCGGAATATGACCACAAAAACCCATCGACCGAGCATGCCATATTCCTTTCGAGTGGTGAACGCCACGTATGTGAATGTCTACGCCTTCCCGGGGGGCAGCATCGCCTGCACGCGGGGAATTTTGCTATCCCTGGAGAACGAATCCGAACTGGCTGCCCTGCTGGGCCATGAATTGGGCCACGTCAATGCCCGTCACACCGCCCAACAAATGTCCAAAGGGGTGCTAAGCCAAGCTATCGTCGGCGGCATCTCGGTTTTGGCCGGCACGAAAGGGACCATATTTGGCCAAATTGCTTCGCAACTGGGAACCATCGGAGCCGGGGCCCTCCTGGCATCTTACAGCCGGGACAACGAGCGGGAAGCGGATGCTCTGGGAATGGAATACATGGTGAAGACACAGTACAGTCCAAAAGGCATGGTGGGCCTAATGGATATTCTGCGGAGTCTTTCCAAGCATAAACCCAGTGCCATCGAGCTGATGTTTGCTACCCATCCAATGAGTGACGAACGTTACCAAACCGCGGTCGAAACCTCACAAACCAAGTATTCATCGGCCCAGAACCTGCCCGTGCACCGCGAACGGTACATGGACAACACCGCCAGACTCCGTTCCAATAAGGGAGCCATTGAGGAGATGCAAAGAGGCGAGCAAGAAATGGCCCAGCAGAAATTTGGGGAAGCGGAAACCCACTTTCATAATGCCCTTAAGCAAGCCCCTGATGATTATGCTGGATTAGTTATGATGGGCACCTGCCAACTGATTCAGAAGAAGAACGCTGAGGGGCTCCGTTACTTAGAAAAGGCGAAAGGAGTTTATCCGCAAGAAGCCCAGGCTTATCATCTGAGTGGTTTCGCCAAACTCCAGACCAAAGATTTCGAAGGGGCTTACCGGGATTTCAGCACTCATGAAAAATTGCTGCCCGGCAACCCCACTACGATCTTCTTCAAAGGCTTCGCCCAAGAAGGAATGCAGAACAGGCCAGAAGCCGCCAAAGAATACCACCGCTATTTGCAGATTGTGCAGGAAGGTAAATATGCGCAACACGCTTACCGACGCCTGGTGGAATGGGGGTACTATAAACGCTAAGCAGAGGAAAAGGCGTCGCGTCCATCTGGGGTGTCTTTGACCTCTCACTTGGGCAAGATGCGGTAAATTTTATCGTCCCCTGGCTCGGGCTTTCCCCTTCCATCCCGGTTACTCGTCAGGAAATAGAGCGATCCTTATAACGGGGACGTGGCTCCGATAATTCCGTTACGGCTATGATCGCATCAGCATCCTAGATGGCCCGGGGCACCCCATGAATATTGCTGGCAAAAGACCCAGTTATCATATAGGGAATTCTACATGTTAACAATGGCGACGTCCATAGAATTATAAAATTCTTTTATCAGATATATTAATCTTCCTCATTATTCTTATCAGAAGGAGCGGATAATCAGACTACCAGCGCCGCTGAGCTTTTGTCTTATACTCACTTTCAGACGGAAATCTTCAGCTTTCATTGCAGATTAATTTACAAACTTTGAAAGTGTGAGGAAAAAAAACTGCTTCCTGTAATTAAGATTTGACAGGCCAAAGGGAAAAGCGTAGAGTACATCTGGTAATAGCGAGAGGGCTTTGGACAGACCATTTAAGACTTTATAGGGTGCTCCCACTTTACTTGATCCGCCCAAAGACTGCTTCCCTGATTTGCCAGTCTCTTAGCAGCGTTCAGCGGATATAATGACGCCAGAGGGCCTGATGCAGATCCTATCGGTAGACCTTGCACTCACCTCCTATGCGAACCTCGGTATCATCATTCTTGAAGAGGAAGGCAGGAGATTTGTGGCTCGGCCGGTTCCTGCACGCGAATTTGGATTGACTGGCGAAACATCACCCCAAGTACTGGCTAACAGTCTTGCTAAAGCCTGCGAGCAAATTGGGATATCTATTCTCTTGCTTGATGGCCCACAGGGTTGGAAGCACCCAGATAACGGACTGGAGCATAGCCGGGTATGTGAGAGAGAGTTGAACACCCCGGGCAAGACCGGACTACCTGGGTATGCCAAGCCAGCGAACTACCTTCCGTTCATTACCCTCTCTATTACTGTATTTCAGACTTTGGTGGCGAAAGGCTTCGGGCTGCTGGGCGGTTCACCAGCGGATTGCACGGCCCTTGAGAGCTTTCCCCGGGCAGCCTGGAAGGCGCTTGGTGTCCGGCCCCTGCCAGCAAAGAAGAAGGCTACTCGCCATGATCTCGGGTGCGCTGCCGACAGCCTTCGGCGGCTGTTTCCAGTCCAATTTCCCGAAGGCATGACCCATGATGAACTACAGGCACTTGTGGCAGCATTCGCTGGGGTTGCTTATGCCCGGGGTTGCAAGGCCGGATATACGGTTGCCGGTGTCGCACCAAGCCATCTTGGAGGTAGTTGGCGGGAGGGGTTCATCATCAATCCGACGCGGGAGGCGTTGGCGTTACAAGCCTCCAATCTCGATTTAACCGAGGCCGCACCATCTCCGAAGTTGAACTATGATGCCGGACATGGCGGTGGAGGTACCGCGTCACCTTCTAGGTTATCAGAAGCTGCGTGATCTGCTACATCCTCTTTGTTTTCAGATCAGCAGAAATGTTTCGATATGTTCCTAGTCCACTAAATTTTGGGGTATCATTTCTTGCAGTAATCTTCAACCTTGCAAGTTCTCTTGAGATGAGCACCTGTAGGTGTTATTTATCTTTAGGTTTGGGTACCGGTTGGGAAGAGGGGCGGCGCACTGGCTATATCTTTAAGACGGAAAGGAGGGCAAAGTCATGCCGAACTACGTTATTTTGATGAAACTGACAGACCAGGGAGCCAAAACCATCAAGGATGCACCAGGGCGGATCGAAGCAGGCATCAAAGCCTTCGAAAAGATGGGAGGCAAAGTGACTGGTTTTTACGTAGTTATGGGGGAATACGACTACGTGGCCGTCGGTGAAGCCCCCAGTGATGAGGTCGCAACGACCTTCGTCCTAGCACTTGGCTCGCTTGGAAATGTCAGGACGACGACGCTCCGGGCGTACACGAAGGAAGAGTTTGCAGTGATGGTGAATAAGGTGCCTTAGCGGTGATAGCATGGAATGACCATCTACACTTGGTGGTATGATTAGATGCTAGTGCGCCCTCTAAATGAAAGCAAGAATCATTAACCTTAGGGCGGAGGGCATTTTCCCCTTGCCTATCAACCCGTTTCAGAATACTTTTATTTCCGTGATGCTTTCTGCCAGTGCTCATAAGCATTACAGTATTATTTCCCTGTCCTTGTAGATTCCTATGAGAAAGGTATTTCGCAACCCGAATCGTTCGTGGATCATCATAATCGGGGTAATTGTATGCTTCGCATTCCAAGCCTGCTTTCACCAGGCCCGGCTGCAGGTGGTCAACGGTTGGCACTCAGCCCAAAAGGTGGTGAATTTAATACCGGTGCCTCTCATTTACCAATCTTACGATTACACCTGTGGGGTTGCCGCTTTCCAGTCAATCCTTTATTACTATGGAAAGGATTTTCGTCATGATGAGTTGGTGAAAGCCTTGGAACCAGACCCAATAAAGGGAACGAATTACAAGAGGATGGTCGAGTTTGCGCGGTCTCTCGGGTTCCAGGTAGATGTCTTAACCCATATGTCCCTGGAAGACCTAAAAAAGTTGATTGATGATCGCAAACCCGTAATCGTATTGATTCAGGCTTGGCCAGACTCCCCGGTCCAGTGGCGAGAAACCTGGAACGACGGCCATTATGCCGTGGCTGCCGGATATGACGGAAGAAATATCTATCTTATGGACCCATCAACCTTAGGCCATTACACTTTTATTCCCATCCTGGAGTTTCTTTATCGCTGGCACGATATGGACGACCAGGTAAAATTAATCCATTTTGGCATGGTGATTACCAGGGAAGGATCTACGATATATAACCCTGATATCATTAAGCGATTGGAGTAGGGGTTCCCCGAAAAGAATGATTTAAAGGGGACAATGAAAACTCTTGGCATTCTGTATGGCGAGGGATTCGGTAAGTTGCTTCAGAACCAATGTCCCATTTCATTCGTCCCATTTCACTTCCATTTCCGACTTGACAAAACCTCTGAAAAAGTATACTCAATATCACATACTACATCCTAATGAACATTCGCGGGCCTGCTTTTTCTTAACCCCCAACATTAAAATGAAAGGAGGAAAAGAACCATGAGTATATTGCCATCCTACATAATCCGGTTCTCCATAGGTTTCCTGACTTTCTTGTGGGTTTTTGGATCTTGGGCCACTTCTGAGGCCCAGGATTTTCCCACCCGCCCAATTGACGTCCTTGTGGGTTTTGCCCCGGGCGGGGGAACAGATCTTACGGCTCGGGCGGTTGCAACTCACGGGGGGAAATATATTGGCCAACCGTTCGTTGTAGTGAATAAGGCAGGGGCTGCGGGAACAATCGCATCTCAGTATGTAGCGAGTGCGAAACCAGACGGATATACTTTACTGGTAGCTGGCGGCAGCGAAACAACCTCTGTAGGGCATTTCCGAAAACTTCCCTACCATCCCATCAGCGACTTCGAACCAATCATATGCCTTGTCCGTCAGGATATTGGCCTGAGTGTAAAAGCGGATAGTCCGTGGAAGACGATTCAGGATTTTCTGGTGGATGCCAAGAAGAACCCGGAGAAATACTCATATGCCTCGTCCGGGATTGGGGGTCTTTATCATTCGGCCGGCCTGGTTTTGGAAAAGATGGCCGGTGTCACCTTGCGGCATGTTCCTTTCAAGGGGGGAGCTGAGACTCTTTCCGCTCTCCTGGGAGGGCATGTGGACGTGGCGATTTCAGCGCCGGACGAGGCTTTTGCGCTCATCGAATCCGCAAAGATTCGATCCTTGGTTGTTTTTGGCGCCAACCGCTCCCCCCTTATCCCGAATGTTCCTACCATGCGCGATGCGGGATATGACTTTTATATGGGGAATATGAAAGGGCTCGTGGCACCCAAGGGAACCCCTAAGGAAATTGTGGCCAAGCTTCATGACAGTCTGAAGAGGATGACTGAAGACCCCGGGTTTAAGGAATCCCTGGAGAAGGTAAAACTTGAACTGTATTACATGAACAGCGAAGATTTTGGGAAAGCCATGAAATTCATGTATGACCTGATCGGAGAGGCGGTTAAGAAATAAAAACACATAGGGATAACTGAAATTGATCCATATCGACCGCATCGCCGGCATCGGGGCCATCGCCGGAGGAATGTCACTATCCTATTTCAGCTCTGAGCTGGGGATAGGGAATTTACGCATGCCAGGGCCTGGTGCCTGGCCTTACCTGATTGGCATTGCCGTGGCCTTGCTGGGAGGGTGGTTCCTGATTCGCCCCGACCCCACAGCTCGACCCGCCATTACCCGGAAATCTCGTTGGGGACACCTTATCCTGGCTTTATTCACCTTATTTGGGTACGTTCTAATTCTGGCGCCTCTCGGATATTTGGTGTCCACTACCCTCCTCTTATTGATCCAGCTCCGCCTGGTAGAGGGCTGTGGCTGGAAAGTCAGTTTGCTGTTGTCCCTTTCCGGGGCGGGGATTTCTTTTATCGTCTTCAACCTCTGGCTAAAGGTCTCCCTTCCCGCCGGGATCATTCCGCTCCGTTGGAGTTGATCCGCAAGAAGAAAAGGAAATGCTGGGTTTTGTAGATCCTCTTTTTCGCGGCTTTGCCATTGCCATCACACCTGAGAACCTATTTTCCGCTTTCGTGGGGGTTCTGCTGGGAACGGTCATCGGGGTCCTGCCTGGACTGGGTCCTACTGCCTCCATCGCTCTCCTGCTACCGGCAACGATTGGCATGAACCCGATCTCCGGCATCATCATGCTTGCTGGAGTTTATTACGGGGCCATGTATGGGGGATCGACCACCTCTATCCTGGTCAACATACCGGGTGAGGCTGCCTCGGTCATCACCTGCATCGATGGCTATCAGATGGCCAAGCAGGGTCGGGCCGGCCCTGCTTTGGGCATATCGGCTTTTGGCTCCTTCATCGGAGGAACCCTCGGGGTTCTCGCAGTGATGCTCATCTCCCCCGTCATAGCTGAAGCTGCGGTAAAGTTTGGCCCGCCGGAACGTTTTGCCCTCCTCTTTTTCGCCTTCACTTTAATCGGTTATCTGGCCGGGAAATCTATGGCCCGGGGACTATTTATGGGCGTCGTCGGCCTGTTCCTGGGAACGATCGGAATCGATGATATCCATGGGGTGGACCGATTCACTCTCGGTACGCTCTACCTTCGCGACGGGATCGGTTTGGTTCCTTTGGCCATGGGCATATTTGGACTGGGTGAGATTTTGTATAACATCGAACAGCGGGAAGCCCAATTGAGGGTTATGGAGACTCCCAAGAACCTTCTGCCCACGAGGCAAGATTGGCGCGACTCCGCCCCTCCCATCGGGCGAGGGGCCCTTTTGGGATTTGGGATCGGAGTTCTGCCCGGGGGGATGCCGGCAATTTCTTCCTTGATTAGCTATGCCGTAGAGAAGCGGGTAGCCAAGAATCCAGAGCGATTTGGGAAGGGCGCTATCGAGGGAGTAGCCGGGCCGGAGACGGCCAATAATGCAGCTACCGCGGGGGGGGTTGTGCCTCTCCTCACCCTCGGAATTCCCACGAACAGCGTTCTCGCCCTGTTGCTGGCGGCTCTCATGTTGCACGGGGTCACACCGGGACCTCTTCTCCTTTTCAAATATCCGGATGTCTTCTGGGGAACCATAGCCAGCATGTACATTGGGAATATCCTGCTCTTGGTCCTGAATCTTCCCCTCATTGGGGTATTCGTGCAAATCCTCAAAGTTCCCTATCGTATCCTTTCGCCCCTCATTATCATGTTCGTTCTGCTGGGCGCTTACGCTCTGAACAATAGCGTCATTGACGTCCTGGTGACAATTCTCTTTGGCCTTCTCGGATATATCATGAAACGATATAACTTCGAGGCAGCTCCCCTGGTTCTTGCCTTCGTCCTCGGTCCCATGATGGAGACCAGCTTTCGACAATCCCTGATCATGTCCCCTACGGCCAGCTTGGCCATCTTCTTCAGTCGTCCTATCTCGGGGACCCTTCTGGTGATCGCCATGATTGTTTTATTCTTACCTCTGATGAAGAGACCTTTGAAATCTCTCTTTCAAAACAGGGAAGATAAAACGCGTTGATTCGGAGGCATACCCGTCTGGGGTAGAGGAACTCTTTTCCGGAGTGCTGCTTTGAATTGAAAGAACAATGAAATTACTATGATCCCCCTTGCCCCCTTTTCAAAAAGGGGGGTTGGGGGGATTTCTTTTGTCGTTCACCATAATTTTATTTCGGTTGCAGGAGGACTGTTGGGATGAATATCGGCATCATCGGAACTGGTACGATGGGCAAGCCCATGGCTCGCAATATCCTCAAGGCCGGACACTCCCTGACTCTTTTCGCTCGTCACCCAGAAAAAGTGAAAGATCTGTTAGCAGAAGGAGCGAAAATCGCTGCTTCAGCCGCAGAGGTGGGTGCGGCCAGTGATGGCATTGTGCTCTCTCTTCCATTTGATCCCGAAGTGGAAGAGGTGATTTTAGGTGAAAGGGGAATCCTTCATGGGGCCTCCCACGGTACAGTCATTGTGGATACCACCACGGGTACACCACATGCCGCTGTGCGGATGGCTGCGGCGGCAGCCCAAAGAGGAGTGGATTATCTGGATGCCCCGATTTCAGGGGGGGTGAAAGGCGCGATCGAGGGAAAGCTCACTTTCCTCGTGGGAGGGGAAGATGGGGCTGTAAAAAAAGCCTGGCCTTTGATGGAGCAACTGGGCTCAAATATCTTTCATATTGGCCCTGCCGGAGCAGGTCGAGCCCTTAAAGCCCTGAATCAGATCATCGCCGCTCTGAACAATTTGACCCTCTGCGAGACCCTGGTGTTGGGGAAAAAATTGGGAATCTCGCCGGAAAAATTCTTTACGGCCCTAAGCAAATGCGCGGCAAACTCCTACCATTTGCAAACGAAACTCCCTCAGTTCATCATTCCCGGAAAATTTGAAGGGGGTCACCGCATAGAGATGATGATCAAGGATTTGGAGATTGCCCTGCAGATCGCCAAAGAGATGAATACCTCCATGCCCCTAAGCGGTTTAGCCACTCAGCTTTACCGGGCAGGAGCGAGTGCCGGATACGCCAGGAAAGATATCAGCGCCATGGTCAATTTCCTCGGATCATTTGTGGGGCTTGATTTCACAACGCCATCCCTAAGACTCTCCTAACAATTTTTTCAACTAATCCAGACGACAAAATTATCGTTAATTTCATTGCGAGCCCGAAGGGTACGGCAATTCCACCCCCCTACCCTCCCCGAAGGTGTGAAAAAATCCCATTAATCACCCCCACCCTGCCCCTCCCCCATCAAGGGGGAGGGAATTTCTTTTTTTATCTCAATACGTTTACCCTCTCCCCTGGCGGGAGAGGGTAGGGTGAGGGGACCTCTTCGGAATTTTTTCACAGCTCCCCCTCGAGGGCGAGGGGATGGGTGGGGGGATTGTGCCGCCTTTGGGGGGATCGCTCTTCTCCTCGCAATCAGGCTCTATTTATTTCGAAAGAATGACCACCAAGAGAGGGGAAAAAAGATTTTTATTGTTGAAAAAATTGAATTTTTGAATGATAATCTATCTAAAATTTGTCATAGGAGAAAAATCATTGGGAGGTTCGTTTATGAAAAGAGTGTTTAGGAAACCTCAAGCCATGTTGTGCCTGATCTTTGGTCTTTTATTCCTGATCTGGCTCGGATTGGAATCTGAGGTCTCTGCCCGGGCTGGGAGTGGCAGGTCCTCGGGAAGCCGGGGATATAGTTCGGGGAGATCTTACCAGCGGAGCCCTGGCCCAGGTCCCACGACCGCACCGCAGCAGAGGGAGTATCAGCAGCAGAGGCAACAGGTCCAGCCCCCGCCTTCGAGCGCGGGAAGGGGTTTCTTATCCGGGTTGGCTGGTGGGATGATCGGGGGCCTTTTAGGGGGAATGTTGTTCCGCAGCCTGGGTTTTGCCGGCCCTGGGTGGGGAGGAGGATTTGGTTTGGCTGACATCTTCCTTATCCTGATCATTCTGGGGATTATTTATTTCATGGTCAAGCGTTTTCGCTCGCGCCAGACCATGCAAATGAGCGCAGCAGGAGCAGGCCTTTCACCGGGGCCTATCTTTGCTCCACCCCCTTCCGGTGAAATCATTGAAGAACCGAGGGGGGAAGAACTTCGCCATATCAAGGCTATGGATCCTTCATTCGATGAGAAGCGTTTGAAGGATTCGGCTGAAGACATCTTTTTCAAAATCCAGGGAGGATGGACAAGGCGGGACTTGAATGGGGTCCGCAATCTCATGACTCCCGAGATGTTCGGCGTCCTTAACCAAGACCTGCGTCAATTGATCGCGCAAAAACAGGTGAATCGTCTGGAAAACATTGCTGTCCGGGAAGTGGAGATCGTCGATGCCGGACAAGACCGAGGAGAAGAGTTCATCACCGTAAGGTTTTATGCCAACCTTTTGGATTATGTGGTAGATGAAAAAAGTGGCCAGATCATTTCCGGAAGCACCAGCGATCCGGTTAAATTCATAGAATACTGGACCTTCACCCGAAACGTAGGCCAGAAAAACTGGGTGCTGGCTGGGATCACCCAGGAAGAAGATTGGTGATTGGAAGGGGCTGTGAGGCAGAAGAATTTTCAATTATTCTTCATCAGATGCCGAACGGTTTTTTCTAAACCATCCAGGGTAAGCTCGAACATGGGAAAGATCTGCCGAATTGACTGGACAGTGCGGACATAGGTCCATTCGTGCTCGAACCTGGGGTTGAGCCACGTGGCGTGCCGGAAAATCTTGGCCAACAAACGAAGCCGGTCTATCGAAGGAACCAGGCTGCGTTCTTCGATATGGATGGAGCCGTCCGTGGCCATAAGCTCGTATGGGGCCATGCTGGCATCCCCCACGATGATCAGGCGAGTCTCCGGGTCGAAGCGAGAAAATTCTTCGATCCGCTGGGGCTTGCGGATTCTCGGCGGATCTTCCCAGATGTAGTCATAGATGGTGTTGTGGAAATAATAAGTCTTCAGTTCTTTGAACTGGTTCCGGGCATAATCAAATAAGACTTGAACCACCTCCACATAGGGCTCCATCGACCAGCCCCCATTGTCAATCATCAGGATGACCTTCAACCGGTCTTTCAGGCTGCGGTCAAAGACAATCTCGATCTCGCCGGCGTTTCGCATGGTCTCGTAGATCGTCTTATCAATATTCACCTGGTCCTTCGGCCCCACAGGAACCATGCGCCGGAGGCGCTTTAAAGCCTCGCCGATCTGGGAATGGGTGAGGGGCCCTTCTTGGGAATAATCGCGATACCGTCTGTCGAGGGCTACCTTGATCGCGCTTTGGCCCATCGACCTGCCACCCACTCGCATTCCTCCCGGATGCTGACCGGAGTGCCCAACTGGAGAAGTTCCTCCTGTGCCAATCCACCTATTCCCACCATGGTGAGCCTCGGTCTGCTCCTTCAGCCGTTTAAGGAAATACTCGATCAGCTGCTGAGGAGTCAGGTGCAGGAGCTCTTCTTCCTCCACACCCAGAGCCTGAGCTACTCTTTGAGGATCACGCAACCACTCTTCGAGCAGCATCCGGGCTGTCTCATCCAACTCGATTCTTTCTGAATCTGGCAGGTCCGTTCCTTTAAAATAATGGGCAAAGACCTGATCGTAGAGGTCAAAATAGCGCTCGCTTTTGATGAGGAGAGACCGTGCTGAAACGTAGAAATCTTCTAAAGAATTAATCAACCCCAAGTTAAGTGCCTTTTGCAAACGCAGGAAGGAGGTAGGGGTTACAGGAATCCCAACATCACGGAGTTTGTAGAAGAAATTGACGAACAAGCCGTTCCTCCGATTAAATCCCCCCTTTAATAAAGGGGGGCTAAGGGGGGATTTTCATAATTTGTGGGCGATAAACCAGATATAAGAAAATAATTTCAATTCCGGAAACGCGCCAGGTGCTGGCTGGCAACCACATAGTCGGTGCTTTTCTTATAAAGCACTCCCAGGTAGGGCACCTCGCCCTTGCTCAATCTTTGGGGCCGGAAATCTGAATCGCAGCGGAGCGCCCGGATCCAGTTGATCAGCTCGCGCGTGGCTGGCTTTTTCTCTATTCCCGGTATCTCCCGCAGCCGGTAAAGAGTCTGGATGCAGGCCTGAGCCAGCTCCCGATCCAAATCAGGAAAATGCACGTTGATAATCTCCCGCATGATCTCCGGAGTGGGAAAAGCAATATGGTGGAAATTGCAGCGCCCCAGAAAAGGATCGGATAAGTCTTTCTTGGCATTACTCGTGATGACGATCACCGGGCGATGCCTGGCCTTGATGGTTTTATCGATCTCCACGATGTCAAAACTCATCTGGTCCAGCACGTCCAGCATATCATCCTGGAAATCTGTATCGGCTTTGTCGATTTCATCGAGGAGGAGGACAACCCGCACACCGGAGACAAAGGCCTGGCCGATCTTGCCCATCTTTATATATTCTTCGATGTTACTTACATCGCGTCTCGAATCACCAAAACGACTGTCATTGAGCCGAGTCAGGGTATCATACTGGTAGAGGGTATCGACCAGTTTCATGCTGGACTTCACGTTCAGAACAATGAGGGGCATACTCAACGCTTCGGCAATGGCATGGGCCAGCATGGTCTTGCCCGTCCCCGGCTCGCCCTTTAGCAGGAGGGGCATTTCCAGTTCCATGGAGATGTTGACGATCCTGGCTAACTCAGGATCGAGCACGTATTTGGAAGCCCCGGTAAAGCGCTGACCTTCTAATCTCGAATCCATATCCACACCCTTTCTTTTTATTCATTCTGAATAGTATGTACTGAATGACAAAACTAATACAAACGAATTAATTTATTTTACCCGGGGATTTGAAAGAGTTCAACTATAACTTTGCTACCCATAAATAGTTGCAATCAAAATTTTTCAGAAATTGCTCTATAATAAAAATAAGGACACTAACAAAAATCTGGAGGGAATTGTCATGGAAAAATACGGATTGTACATCAATGGAGAATGGGTAAAGACAGCCAGCGGGAAAACCTTCGAGACGCGAAGCCCGGCAACCGGGGAAGCCTTAGCAACCTTTGCCGAAGGCACTCGCGAAGATGTCATCAAAGCTGTTGAGGCAGCCGAAAAAGCATTTCCCAGTTGGAAGCAATTCCCGGCCCCCAAAAGGGGAGAAATCCTCCTGAGAGCCGCAGCCATCATGCGGTCGCGGAAAGAAGAACTTGGAGCACTGGTCACCAAGGAGATGGGTAAGGTGATCGCAGAAGGGAAAGGGGATGTGCAGGAGGCCATTGATTTTCTTGAATACATAGCAGGGGAAGGAAGGAGGTTACTGGGAGAAACGACCCCTTCAGAATTGCCCAGTAAGTTATGCCTCACCTTAAAGCAGCCCATCGGCGTCGTGGGGTGCGTCACTCCCTGGAACTTTCCCATGGCTGTCCCTTGCTGGAAATTGGGGGCGGCTTTAATCTGCGGAAACACGATTGTCTATAAGCCCGCCACTCTAACTCCCTTGTGTGCTGCTAAGCTGATCGAAATCTTCGAGCAGGCTGGACTTCCCGGTGGCGTATTAAATATGGTGACCGGACCCGCAGAGGTAGTGGGCGAAGCGATCGTGCAACATCCCGGAATCCGGGCAGTCTCTTTCACGGGAAGTGTGGCTGCCGGGAAAGACATCTATTCCAAGGCCTCCCGAATGTTAAAGAGGGTGGGATTGGAATTGGGTGGCAAGAATCCTCAAATCATCATGGAGGACGCCAACATGGATTTAGCCGTTGAAGGCGTTCTCTTTGGGGCGTTTGGAACCGCCGGACAGAGATGCACTGCTACCAGTCGGTTGATCATACAGGAAAAGGTGTATGACGAAGTTATGGCCAAGCTTTTGTCCAGAACCAGAGCCCTCAAAGTTGGAGATCCCTCGGACCCGGAAGTGGATGTTGGGCCTGTTGCCAGCCGAGAGCAAGAAGATAAAGTCTTGAAATACATCCAGATCGGGACGGAAGAGGGAGGGAAAATCCTCTGTGGCGGGAAGAAACTCAAGGGTAGCTTGTATGAGAAAGGATTCTTTATCGAACCAACGATTTTTGAGGCCAAACACGGTATGAGGATCACCAGAGAAGAGATCTTTGGCCCCGTGCTCTCGGCGATCAAGGTCCGTGATTATGGAGAGGCTGTAAAAGTGGCCAACGATGTTGAGTACGGCCTGTCCTCGTCCATTTACACAGGTAATGTGAATCTTGCCTTTCGGGCTATGCAGGACCTGGAAGCCGGGGTGACCTATATCAATGCTCCCACGATCGGGGCGGAAGTCCATCTTCCCTTCGGCGGAGTCAAAAATACTGGCAATGGGACAAGGGAAGCGGGAACGGAGGCCATTCACGAATTTACAGAAATAAAAAGTGTCTTCATCGATTTCAGTGGTCGGTTACAGAAGGCCCAAATAACGTAAGGCGTGAGGCAAGAGGCGGATCGGAAAGTCTTCCGGCTCAGAGAAGTGTAAAGGCAAAGACTAATATATGGCATTGCAAGGCCTGACCCCATTTTCCTTTCTCCCATTATGAAAGAAATTTCCCTTTTGTCAATTAAATGACAAATGAAGATGTGACCCCCTTATTTTCGGGGAAAATAGGGCATTCTCACCCACCAAATACGTGGTTTACCCCATTTCTTTCTTACCCACTAATGATTACTGTGAAAGCATAAAAGTAAGATGTTGCTTAAAAAGGAGGCAGCAGGCAGATATATCCATCGCTCCAGCCTGCAGAAAGATTCAAAAAAATTAAAGGAGGTATCAAATGGCCAAAGTTGCCAGGGAAATGGTGGAAAGGACAGGGGTCAATGTAGACCAATTGGTTGAACTTCTTATCAAGAATGCGGCGGCCGAGCTTACAACTTACTATTACTACACCATCCTTCGCTGCAATCTTATCGGGTTGGATGGAGAGGGAATCAAGGAGATTGCGGAAACGGCCCGCGTAGAAGACCGGAACCATTTCGAGGCCCTGGTCCCGCGCATTTATGAACTGGGGGGAAAACTTCCCGAAGACATGAAGACCTTTCATGATATCTCTGGCTGCCCTCCCGCCAGGCTCCCTAAAGATCCCAGGGATATCAAAGCAATGTTGACCGTGCTGGTGGAGGCAGAGAGATGCGCGGTTCGCCAGTACACCAATATCTGTAACCTCACCGCTGGCAAGGACCATCGCACCTATGACCTTTCTCTGTCAATCCTCCACGAGGAAGTGGAACATGAATCCTGGTTCTCTGAATTCCTGGGGGAAGGGCCTTCTGGACACTTTCTGAGAAGAGGGGATACCTCTCCTTTTGTCTCCAAGTTCCTGAAGTAAAAGCCTCCTTTTTTCCTTGCAAAGTTTCATCCAAAGTTGTAGAAGAGCGCCAGGAACACTTTTCCGGATTCGCCCTGGAGTGGCCTGGGAAAAATGCCAGATTTTTTTCAAACCGCTCATCCCATCCTTCAGGCCCTCGTGGCTGCCTTTTTTACCTGGGCCCTGACTGCTCTGGGCGCAGCCACTGTGTTTATGGCCAGGGACATTAGCAAGAGGACCCTGGACGGGATCCTCGGGTTCGCTGGAGGGGTCATGACCGCCGCCAGTTTCTGGTCCCTCCTTGCTCCAGCCCTGGAGCTTTCCAAAGGCAAGGCGATTCCGGCATGGATTCCGGCTGCCTCGGGTTTTCTTCTCGGTGGTATTTTCCTGCGAGTGGTTGATGCCATCCTCCCTCACCTTCATCTCGGGTTTCCTGTTGAAGAAGCCGAAGGGGTTAAGACATCCTGGAGGCGGAGTACCCTGCTCATCTTAGCCATTACTTTGCACAACATCCCTGAGGGACTGGCGGTTGGAGTTGCCTTTGGCGCAGTGGCTGCGGGTTTCCCGTCGGCCACTTTACCAGCAGCCATCGCCTTGGCCATCGGCATCGGAATTCAAAATTTTCCCGAAGGGATCGCCGTTTCCATTCCCCTCCGACGCGAGGGAATGTCTCGTTGGAAGAGTTTTTGGTATGGCCAATCATCTGCCATCGTGGAGCCGGTCGCCGCGGTCATCGGCGCAGGTATCGTCATAGCTGCTCAGCCGATCTTGCCATACGCCCTGTCTTTTGCTGCGGGAGCCATGATCTTTGTTGTTGTGGAAGAACTCATCCCGGAATCTCAACGCGGCGGCAACACGGATTTGGCCACCATGGGAGCAATGATCGGCTTTTCCGTCATGATGATTCTCGATGTGGCCTTTTCTTAGGAAATGGCCAAGGGCATAGAGCAATGATCTCAGATAAAAAGCGAAAGAAAATTTTAAGTGTCCCTTTTCTGTTCATCCTCCTCTTTTTCAGCACTTCCTGTATTTCCTTCTATTTTCATTCCCTTCCATCCCCTAAGGAACCTCTGAGGTTCAGCAGCCTGAAAGATTTGCCGTATCGCCAGCTCTGGTCCGGATTTGTTTTTAACGGCGAAAAAGTTGGCTTTACACACTTGAAGATAACTCCATTGGAGGGAGAAGAATTCTTTCTCATCAATTCTGAAGCTCATTTGCGTATTCGCTTCATGGGGATGGATAAGCAGATCAGCATGAAAAGTGAGGACAGGGTGCGTCCTGATCTGACCCTCGCCTCATTCTATTACGAGCAGCGGATAGACAAGAAAACTTGGACCATCAAAGGGGAAGTCGTTGGGGGGCGATTCCAGGCCATGATGCAAACCAATGACCAGGCCAAACTCATAGAAAAAAAATTAGAAGGCCCAATTTACCCCGTGAGTGCTGTGAACCTCTATCCCCTATTCCAGGGTATGGAAACTGGATCAAGCTATCGCTATCTGGTCTTCGATCCTCAGACTCAATCTCTTATGGAAATTTCCCAGCACGTGACAGATTTTGGCGAGAGCCAAAAACTCCATCTCGAACCCTCCTATAAGATGGATACCGAAATGCTCGGGCACAGAGTCACAACCTGGATAAACCTCCGGGGAGAAACGATCTTTGAACTCGCCATGGGCGGGGTGTTGATCACTCATAAGGAAGAAGAAGATAAGGCCAAACGCTATCTTTCCGAAGCCAGTTTCAACAAAAAAGACCTTATACTGGATTTCAGCCTGGTCAAGACACAGATTCCCCTTCCCTGTCCGAGGGAGGCTATCTTTTTAGAGGTGGCCCTCGAAGGGGTAGCAGAAGAGTTACCGATCCTGCAAGGTCCGGGACAAGAAGCTATGGGAAAGAAGGTCGAAAAAATGACCGTTTACCGCCTACATTCCGATCCCCATTCTCCACTTAAAACGCGTGCAGATTTCTTGCCAGAAGCCGATCTCTCTCCATACCTGGCCCCCACTGTCCACCTGGAAAGCAACCATCCTGAAATCAAAAAGAAAGCTGCAGAAATCATAGCTGATGCTACCTCGCCAGCAGAACGAGTACGAAGCTTAGTAAAATGGGTATCAGAAGAGGTGAAGGATGAAGCAGTGGATAGTCTTTCGGCCTTGGAAGTCCTTCATACCCTAAGAGGAGAGTGTCAAGCCCATACCATGCTCTATACGGCCCTGGCCCGGGCCGCGGGAATCCCCACTCGACCTGTAGGAGGTCTAGTCTATGCTGAAGGGTTGGGATTTCTCTACCACAGTTGGGCAGAAAGTTACCTGGATGGCTGGATCGCCGTTGATCCCACTTTCAATCAGGTAGGCGTGGATGCCACTCATATAAAACTCGTGGAAGGCCCTTCTTGGACATCGTTACTGCAAATCGGCAAAGTCATAGGCCGGATTAAGGCCAGAATTGTCGATTATCGAGCAGCTTGCCAGGAATAGGAATGGGCCCAATCTCATCAAACTCTACTCTTCCATAAGGATCAGGCCGGGGTCTTCCAGAAGCTCGATCACGGTATTCATAAACCGCACTGCTTCGGCTCCGTCCACTACCCGATGGTCAAAGGAAAGGGAGAGGGGAAGAACTCTGCGGACCTCAATTTTTCCTTCTACTGCTACTGGTTTCTCAAATATCTTTCCCATCCCCAAAATGGCCACTTCCGGATGGCGGATGATCGGAAAACCATAGGTTCCTCCCATCGCTCCAAAGTTGGTAATAGTGAAGGTTCCCCCCTTCAGGTCGGCTAAGTCGATGATCCGGTTTCGAGCTTTTTCGGAGAGTTCCGTCAACTCTGCAGCCAGTTGGAAGATGTTTTTCCCCTTGGCATTTTTCACCACTGGTACCATCAGGCCATCCTTCGTATCCACAGCCACGCCGATGTTGTAGTATTTCTTCAGGATGATCTCGCTGTTCTCCTCATCCAGCGAAGAATTCACGTACGGGTGCTCCTCCAGGGCAGCCACCACTGCCTTGATGACGAAGGGGAGAAAGGTAAGATGGATCTTCTTCTGGGCTGCCCTTTCCTTGGCTTTCACCTTCAAGGCGATCAATTGGGTAACATCAGCCTCATCCATGCCCGCGGCATGAGGAATGGTCGATTTAGATTTCACCATAGATTGGGCAATGGTCTTGCGCATCCCTCGCAGAGGAACTCTCTCAACGTAGCCATACAGGTCCTGCTTGGGGGACACCTTGATGGCTTTTTCTGGAGGTTTTCCCTCCCGAGCTGCCTTTACGACGTCCTCTTTCGTGATGCGGCCCTGGGGACCAGACCCTTTTACGGTCCTCAAGTCCACTTCCAAATCCCTGGCCAATTTCCGCACCATCGGCACTGCCAGGATTTCAGCTTCCTTTCGCTCGACTTTTTCTTCCAGTTCTTCAGGGGCTTCTTCCAGTTCCCCTACTACCCCCACGGAGGGACGGACTCTGATTTCTTTTTCAGGTTCCGGGATGGCTGCCAGTTTTTCCCCTGGTTCACCCAGGACGATGATTACCTGCCCTACCTTAACTGTTTCTCCCTCAGCCGCTCCCAGTCTGAGAACCACCCCTTTCTTAGGAGAAGGAATCTCGATGATCGCTTTGTCCGTTTCCACCTGGACGAAGACCTGGCCTTCCTCGACAGGGTCCCCCACCCTGACCAGCCATTTGACAATCTCACCCTCGGTCAAACCTTCGCCCGGATCCGGGAGCTTGAATTCAAAAGCCATCCCCGCCTCCTTAAAACTTCATTACTTTCCGGATTCCTCTCAAAATCCTCTCCGGGTTTGGCAAGTAATGATTTTCCAGTTTCATCAGTGGAACAACCGTATCAAAACCTGTAACCCGAACCACGGGAGCTTGCAGTGAAAGAAGGGCCTTTTCGTTGATCCGGGCGATAATCTCCGCCCCCACCCCGCAGGTTGGGGGAGCCTCATGAACGATGACTGCCCTCCCGGTTTGGCGAATTGATTCCATAATTGTGGTATCATCCATGGGAGAGATCGTCCTCAGGTCGATCACCTCTACCTTGATTCCTTCCTTATCAGCCATTTCCGCTGCCCGGAGTACTTCTCGCACCATGGCTCCCCAGGAAATAACCGTGACGTCACTGCCTTCACGCATGACTTTGGCCACACCGATGGGGACAGAATACTCCCCGTCAGGGACTTCCTCCCGAATGGCCCGGTAAATGCGCTTGGGTTCGAAGAACAGGACAGGGTCGGGATCCCGGATGGCCGAAATGATCAACCCTTTGCCGTCATATGGCGTGGAAGGAATCACAACTTTAATCCCGGGGGTGTGCGCGAAGATAGCCTCGGGACTATCTGAATGGTGCTCCGGTGCCCGGATTCCTCCGCCCCAGGGTGAGCGAATCACGAGGGGGCAGGTAAAGCGGCCTCTGGAGCGGGTCCGGATTCTTGAGGCATGAGACATGATTTGGTCCATGGCCGGAGGAAGGAATCCTTCAAACTGAATCTCCGCCACAGGCCTGAGGCCCTTGACAGCCATTCCAATGGCCACGCCGATAATTCCCGACTCGGCCAGGGGGGTATCGAACACCCGATGCAACCCGAATTTCACCTGGAGTCCATCCGTCACCCGAAAGACCCCGCCTTCTTTGCCCACATCTTCACCTAAGATTACAACGGAAGGATCCCTTTCCATCTCCACCATTAACCCGCTGTTGATGGCCTCAACCAGATTCCGCTTTGCCATCTTTCAGATCTCCTTTTCTCTCAGAAAAGCCAGATAGTCATCCAGCTGTTCTTTCAGGATGGGGGTCATCTCGGCAAAGGTATATTTAAACATCTCCTCGGGCTCTGGAGAAGGAACACCTTCGGCCTCCTGGATAGCCTGATTCACGATCGCTTCAGCCTCGGCTTTGATCTTCCCTTCCTGATCTTCACTCCAGAGACCCCTGCCTCTGAGATACCTTTGCAATCTCAGCATTGGGTCCCGCCCTCTCCATTCCCCCACCTCAGCCTCCTCCCGGTACTTGGTGGGGTCATCGGCTGTGGTATGGGGGCCAAAGCGGTACGTGACCGCCTCGATCATGGCCGGCCCGAGGCCAGAGATAGCTCTCTCCCTGGCTTCTCGGGTGGCGGCATAGACGGCAAACAGGTCATTGCCATCCACCTGCACCCCGGCAAACCCGTAAGCCATGGCTTTCTGGGCCAGGGTTTTTGCTGCCGTTTGCTTTTTCCGGGGAACGGAGATGGCGTATTGATTATTCTGGCAGAAGAAGATTGTGGGAGTCTGGAAAACGCCGGCAAAATTCATGGCCTCATGGAAATCACCTTCGGAGGTAGCCCCATCGCCAAAATAGGCAATCGTGCAGATTTTTTCCCCCTGCAGCTTGGCAGCCCAGCCTGCGCCCACCGCATGCAGTGGATGGCTCCCCACGGGAACTGATATGGGAAGGATATTTACGTCTTCCAGAACTTTCTGCCCTGCCTCATTCCCCATCCAGTAAAGATAGATGTCCTTCAAGGGAGCACCCCTCATATAAAAAACTCCCATTTCCCGAAAAGAAGGGAAGGCCCAGTCCTCTTTTTCGAGGGCCTGGGCACTTCCTACCTGAGCAGCCTCTTGCCCGATGACCGGCGCATAGGTCCCGAGCCTGCCCTGTCTCTGGAGGTTTAGGGCTTTCTGGTCAGCCAAGCGGATCAAGACCATCTTCCGGTACAGGTTCAGGACAGACTCGTCGCTTAAATCCGGCCTGAGGCTTTCCTCCAGGCGGCCATCCGGCTGGAGGATGCACAGCATCTCTCCTTTCAAAGGATCATATCTTTCGATCATTCACCCATCCTCCTGGAAATTATTCACCCCAGAGACCGCTTACCGACACTTTTTGCCGATGAACCCCTTTTAAAAATCAGATCTTTCCCAGCAGATCTCGGGCGATGATCCTTCTCATGATCTGCGCCGATCCCTCGTAGATCTGAATGACTTTGGCATCCCGCATCAGCTTTTCCACCGGATGCCATTTCGTATATCCCATGCCCCCGTATATCTGCACCGCATCCGTGGTCACCTGCATAGCCACATCTGCAGCAAAGGCCTTAGCCACGGCTGCTTCCTTGGTATTCCTCTGCTCCTGATCGGCCAGGGAGGCGGCCCGCCAAACCAGAAGGCGGGCGGCATCAATCTCAATGGCCATGTCAGCCAGCATGAATTGTATGGCCTGATGGCGGGCAATGGGCACACCAAACTGGATACGCTGTTTAGCATACTGGGTAGCCAATTCCAAAGCTGTCCGAGCCAGACCAACGGCTCCGATGGCAATCATCGGCCGGGTGATGTCCAGGGCGACCATGGCTTTCTTGAAACCCTCCCCTTCTCCAGCCAGCATGTTCTCTTTCGGAACCCGGACATTCTTAAACGTCACGGCTGTTGTGTTTGACGCTCTCTGGCCCATCTTATCGATCGGCTCGCCATGACGCACTCCCTGGTAACGGGCTGGAACGATGAGGGCGATGATACCTCTGTGTTTTTTCTGTCGGTCTGTAGTCGCAAAAACCAGGTAAAGATCCGCATACCCACCGTTGGTGATCCACATTTTGGTCCCGTTGAGGATGTAATGATCCTCTTCGAGGGTAGCGGTCGTTTCCATGGAGGCAGGATCTGACCCCACATGATACTCACTCAGGCAATAAGAGGCAAGGGCAAATTTCTGGCAGAAAGGCTTGAGAAACCTTTCCTTCTGGTCGTCCGTCCCAAACTTGATGATCGGATAGAGGGCCAGTGTACTGACGAAGACGGAGACGAAGATTCCCATGTCCGCTGCCGCCAGCTCTTCGGAGATCAGACAGGTGTCTAAGATTCCTATCCCACCCCCTCCATATTCCTTTGGCACCAAGGGTGTTAGAAAACCTTCCCCGTAGGCCTTCTCCATTATATCCAGAGGAAATGTCCCATCCCGATCATGCTTGGCTGCTACTGGGAGAATGTTTTCTCTGGAAAATTTTCTGGCTTTTTCCTGAAGGGCTTTCTGCTCTGCTGTGATGTCGAATCCGATCATTTCTTCCCCCCATACTGGTAAAACCCCCTACCCGTCTTCACCCCCATATATCCAGCATCCACGTATTTCATGAGGAGCGGACAGGGGCGGTATTTATCCCCAAAGGCTTCCTGGAGGACTTTCATCACCGAGAGGACCGTATCCAATCCCACTAAATCAGCCAATTCCAGAGGGCCCATGGGATGGTTGGCGCCCATCTTCATGATGGCGTCGATCTCCTCTGGTGTTCCCAGGCCTTCGTAAAGGGTATAGATGCCCTCATTCATGTAACTGAAAATCAGGCGGCTGGAGATGAACCCGGGGAAATCCTTTGCCTCCACAGGAGTTTTGCCGAGCTTCAGGCTGAGTTCTCTGGCCGCCTGAAAAGTTTCATCGGAAGTAACCAACCCCCGGATGAGTTCAATCAGCTTCATTGCCGGCGCGGGATTGAAAAAATGCATTCCCACAACCCGATCCGGTCTTTTTGTGAAAGAGGCGATCCGGGTAATGGATATGGAGGAAGTATTGCTGGCCAGAATGACTTCTTTCCGAGTAACCTGATCAAGGGTCTGGAAGACTTCCCTTTTTAAAGGGACGTTCTCAGTCGCCGCCTCAATGACAAAGTCGCAGCCCCTGAAATCCTCCAGGTCGATTGTAGTGGAAAGCCCTTCAAGAATAGTTTTCTCCTCCTGGGAAGTCATCTTTCCCTTCTGCACCCGTCTCTCCAGGTCTGAGATAATTCTCTTCTTTCCCCTTTCCAGGACTTCTGGAGTGACGTCCCGCATCAACACTCGAAATCCAGAGGACAAGGCTATCTCAGCAATGCCACTTCCCATCTGCCCTGCCCCAACGACACCGATGATTCTTATCTCCATTTGGCCACCTCCTTTTCAAAGAAGCTCCCATGGAAATCCGAAATTCCAAACCCTAAACAAATTCAAATGATCAAAATTCAAAAAGCCGCTATATTCTTGGTCCTTCACCCCGGCCCTCTCCCATCGAGGGAGAGGGAGTTTTTCGGACCTTTTACGACCTCATCAATTTTAGATTTGTTTCGGATTTCGATATTCGTGCTTCGAATTTAGGGTTTCATTGTTGGCTCTGTCATCCTCCGGGGATCGAGGAGCAGGTCAAGCTCTTCCCTGGGCAAAACCTGCTTTTCTATGACGATTTCCCGAATTGTTTTTCCCCCCTCATAGGCCTCCTTCGCAATCTTGGCCGCCGCATCATAGCCGATACGTGAGCTGAGCGCTGTCACCATGGCCAGGCTCCTCTCGATCATCTCCTGGCATCGCTCCTCGTTGGCCTGCAAACCACGAACACACTTTTGCGCGAACAAAAAGCAGGCGTTCGTTAAAAGGCTTATGGATTGAAGAAGATTATGGGCCATGACCGGCATCATCACGTTTAACTCGAAATTACCCGAAATTCCCCCGATCGCAATGGTGGCGTCGTTTCCGATTACCTGAGCCGCAACCTGGCAGAGGGCTTCGGGAATCACCGGATTCATCTTGCCCGGCATGATGGAAGAGCCGGGCTGAACTTCCGGAAGAATAATCTCCCCGATTCCACAACGCGGCCCAGAGCCAAGCCAGCGGATGTCATTGGCGATCTTCATCAAGCTTACGGCTATGGATTTAAGAGCCGAACTTGTCTCTACAATGGCATCTTTTGCCCCCTGGGCCTCGAAGTGGTTTTCCGCCTCCCTGAACTTAATCCCGGTTATCTCATTGATCTTCTCCACCACCAGCCTGGCAAATTCAGGGTGCGTGTTTATCCCAGTTCCCACAGCTGTTCCGCCGATGGCCAGCTCTTCCAGATTTTTCCCGGCTTTTTCCACTCTTTCTACCCCGTGTCTGACCATGCTCGCATAGCCGCTGAACTCCTGCCCCAGGCGCATGGGAGTGGCGTCTTGCAGATGGGTACGCCCGATCTTAATAATATGGTCAAACTCTCTGACTTTCTCTTCCAGGCCCCTTTGCAGGGTCTTCAAGACTGGCAGCAAATCGCTCTGCATCCCCTCCAAAGCAGCGACGTGTATGCAGGTGGGGATGACGTCGTTGCTGGATTGTCCCAGATTCACATGGTCGTTGGGGTGGACGGGTTTCTTGTCTCCGATTCTGGCGCCTAAAATTTCATTGGCCCGGTTGGCAATAACCTCGTCGGCGTTCATGTTGGTAGAGGTTCCGGACCCTGTTTGAAAGATATCAACCACAAACTGGTCATCAAACTTTCCTTCCATGACCTCCTGGGCAGCCTGGGAGATTGCTTCTCCCAATTCTTTCCTCAAAAGGCCAAGCTCTGTATTCGCTAAGGCTGAGGCTTTCTTGACCATCCCCAGGGCGCGAAGGAATCTTCGCGGGAATCGCAGGGCGCTGATGGGAAAATTCTCCACGGCTCTCTGGGTCTCAGCTCCCCAGTATGCCTTCTCGGGAACCCTCATCTCTCCCATAGAATCTGCTTCCATCCTAAACTTTTCTCTTTCCATCCTTTGCCACCTCTCTTTTGGGTCTTCAGAAAAAACAGGGCTTAGAAGGAAAATATTTACCCCTTAAGAAGCATCCTGATCCGGGATTTTCCCTTAAGATGAACGACGGCAGGCGATATATGAATAGAGTGGACCATGTATTTTTCGAGAAGAAATACCGTATTTCAAGTAGCTTTGTTAGGCTGCCTTTTCCCCCTATTTCCCGAGGTAACTTTCCAGCACTTTGTCGGTTAGGGGACCGATGACGAAGCTTCCGTTCAAGATCGTTGTCGGGGTCCCCCGCACCCGGATCTTCTTCCCCACGGCCATATCTTCTTCTACCCTCTTCTTCCCCTTCTCCGTCTCCCAGGCATTCTGGAGAATCTTTACGTCGTAGCCCTTCTCCTTAAGGATCTCCTCGATCTTCTGTTTCACCACTTCTTTTTCCTTTCTTACAAAGGTTTGACCTTCATCAGAGAACATGAAGTCATGAGCCAGCCAGAAGGCCTCATTGCTTACCTCTTGCGCGGCTGAAATCAAGGCCGAAAGATCAAAAGGCCTTCCCTGAGATTGGAGGGGAAAGTGCTTAAATACGTATCTGACCTCTTGGGGATGTTTCCCCAGCAACTCCTTGATCTTCATCCATGACCTCTGGCAGTGGGGACACTCAAAATTAGAAAATTCTACAATGGTCACCTTTGCCCCGGCAGGCCCTCGCGAGGGAGATTTTTCGATTTCCAGTTGTTCCATATCAATCTTTCGAGGCTTTGGTTCTCCAGCCTCTTTCCGGGTTATGTTTTCACCTTTGATGAATAGGCTACCGGTGATGACTTTCTCTCCAAGTGGATCCACATAAACGATAATCGGGACTTCCCGGTCATGGGCAAGGACGAGCAGCCTTACCGCCAGAAAACCTGGAATCTGGCTCTCCTTTTTTTCCAGGAATTTGATCTCCAAATCTTTAGGTACCCGAAATTGGGTTCTGGCATGGTCAATAGCCACCTGGACCACTCTGTCTTCCTGGGCAAAGCCTTGGACCTTAAGAAACATCATTCCTGCCAAGAAAACCGTAAGGATCAATAAAAGTTTCTTCCTCACTTCTTTCTCCTTCCTGCCGATAATTGATATCAATATCTCGCACCGGAACCTTCGGCATTATTCTCGCGTTCCCCAACGGGGGTGCTCTGTCCGAACTTCTTTCGCCGCTCAACAATTCCCCATACCCAGTCATTCAACCAGGAGAAGCCCGAAGCGGTTCATCTCTTCTCTATAATCCTTCAGAACTTGAATCGCATATCCCATTTTCCTGGCTGTCCCATAAACATCCACGCCGAAAGCCTCCAGCGTCGGACGCGAAAGGTATGGATGGCGACATTCTCCCTTGCTTGCCTGGCACGCGTCGCATAACATGCAGGGAGCCGGTAAGAACAGAAAGGCTTTATGGTAACCGGCTAAAAAGACTTCCTTCTCCAGGTTCAGCACCCTTTTATTCGCCTCTCGGTACCAGCGGAATCTCATCTCCGGGTCTTTAAACCTCTTGGCCAAGTGAAAGAAAAGACCGGACTGGTACTCTCGGAAAAAATCCGCGCATTCGGCGACGGAAGGAACCTCCGGAGGGCAGCACCCTTTCTTCCCATACCGCGGACATCCATAGGTGCATTTCATCCTTACCCATTCCCCGGTGATGATGGATGGAGGCCGAATCCATTTGAAGTCCTTGAGGTTGTGAGCTTGCGCCATTTTTTCGATTCTCTGCTTAGCTGTCCTATTCATCTCCTCCCTTTTCTTGCACCTATCTTTTCTTGGCTTGGATTTCTCAATCTAACCTGTCCCGCTTCTTTGGGCAAGGCACAAAAAAACCATTTTATCCTGCGATAATCCGGTTTCTCAATACTCCCAGGCCTTCAATCCTCGCCTCGACGACATCTCCTGGCTTGAGAAACCAGGGGGTGGCATTGGGTTGCCGAAACAAAGCCACGCCTCCCGGAGTACCCGAAGTGATGATATCCCCCGGCTCCAAGGTCATCTGAGACCAGTAAGCGATTAGGTCTGGAATCTTGAAGATCATTTGCCCGGTGGAGGATTTCTGCCGGGGCTGCGGTTCGTCATTCACTCTCAGCTCCATGTTCAGCCCGTGAGGGTCGGCGATTTCATCTTTGGTCACCAGGCAAGGGCCCATGGGAGCAAGGGCATCCAGGCTTTTCCCCAGAATAAGGAGCCTCATCTTCATCTCCCTGGCCTGGAGATCCCTGGCACTAAGATCGTTAAATATGGTATAGCCGGCAATATGCTCAAAGGCTTTTTCCTTTGGGATATCCTTTCCCCTTTTCCCGACCACGATGGCCAGCTCAATTTCATAGTCCAGTTCCTTTGTATAGCGGGGATAGGGCACAGGCTCATCAGGACCGATAAGGGCTGATGGGGCTTTCAAAAAAGCCACGGGGAATTCTGGAGGAGGGACTTTGTTCTCCTGCGCATGATCATGGAAGTTCAGTCCCATGGCGATGATCTTTCCGGGCCGGGCTACGGGAGCTTTTCGGACGATCTCCGAAAGAGAAAAGGTCAGGGCCTCCCCCCGCAAACCTTGGAGGCTTTTCTTCTTTTTTTGCCGCCCTTGGCGAACGAAGTCAGAAGTCAGCCGGGCCAAATTCATGGCCTGCTCACCTTGCGCCAGGAAAGCACCCATGTCAGTAGGGATTAATTGAGAAGCGAGCAGATATGGCCTCTTTTCTTTTTCCACCTCCTTTAGGTAAAGCGCCGTCGCTGCCTGAAGGTTTAAAATCGAATTTTCATCGAGATGGGCTCCGAGGATATGCTTTCCTTCCTTCTGACTATCTTTAACAAACGTAACAAATCTCATCCCATTTCCTCCCCGAAAAATTTCTCAATCCTCCCTGCCATGTACCAGAACGGTTCATGGCCTGCCCCCCTTTGCAAAGGGGGGGTGGGGGGATTTCTAAATAAATTTTTCTTGAGATCCCAGAGTTTTTCTCTGTGGTCTCTGTGGTTTCATATGTCCTCTGTCTTTTCTACTTTGGAAAAGTCCAAAGGTATGTTTCCCTTGGAAAACCGGCAGCAATCGCTTGCTGGCGCAGCTTCTGGGCTTCCTCGTAAGTAAGGTTTGCACCGATGACGACCTCATAGGAAGAATCTCTTCCATAGGTGGAATACAATTCGGCATTAAAACCCTGCCCTTTCTGATTGATCTCCTGGGCTTCCTTTCTCGCATCTTCTAAGTTTCGGTGCGCACGCACGATTACAAACCAAACTCTCTTTGGATGCGAACCCGTCAGGCCCCGCCAGAATTCCTCTGACCGCGACTCCTTGGGCAGAGCAAAACTTTTGATCTCTTCTTTCTGGGGCACCTGGGCATAGGCAGCGGGAAGGAGAAGCTCCCAGGTCGTCTGGCTCGTTGGCTTGGGGGCCTTGGGAACTTCGACTTGAGCGGCGTTGAGAAGGGCAGTTATGAGTGCCGGAGCCACAATGCCCAGTTCAAAAAGTTTCACCGGGCTTTTTTCATCTTTGTGCAGGTAGGCCATAAGCCCTCCGAGGTAGAAAAGGACAACCACCCGGATGACGTACCCCAGAAGAACCAATGGGGTCAGATGGGCAAGGACTTTCAGATCAACAACCAATAGATTCATAATGACCGGCGTCAGCGCTCCCAGGCCGCCGAGTAAAATCTTCTTCCTCGTTTTCATAGAGATTCTCCCCTTCCTCTTTCCTTCTCCCCTATCTTATTCTTCTATCGAGCCACGAGTAATTTGGTAAATCCTTCCTTCATGGATATTTTTTGGATTTTACTAAGCGGGGGGGGAGGAGTCAACAAAATAGGGTTTAGGGGTTTTGCTCAAAACCTACATAGATCTTCCATCAAAAATACATTGTATTTTTCCCTGATATACCGACTTTACCTTATTTACTTATCGTTCTATCTCGTTCATTTTAGAAAAAAATATCAGCTCTGATGTTTATCGGCGGCGAAAGGAGGATTCCATGGCCGGAAATCAACGTGCGGTGAAGGAATGGTTGGCCAAGAATCAGCAGGAAATGATCAGCTGCGCAAACCAGCCGGGGAAATTAGTGATCTCCAAGTACGCCTGTGCCAAACGCCATTGGATGAGTCGCCAGGAAAAATACCAGGATATCGGGAAGGGAGACTTTTTTTATTATACTTTTAAAAGGGGCCTTTCCTTGTGCCGGGATTGTCCGATTGGAAAAAAGTTGGCCCTCTCTTATCCAGGCAGTGAATCCCATCCGCACCCCCCGACCACGAGGCGACTGCCCAAGTCATGGGGGAAGGTTCATTTTGAGCGGCAGTATTGATTTGCAAATTCCGGCGACACCAAACTAAGTTTCCGATACGAGGGACTATCGAAGGCAAGGTTCGAGCATGGCACGACTGTGCTGCTCCTCAAAAGCTAAAATTAACGGGACCTAAGAACATCCCTGGCAGCCTGAGCGACATGTTTCGGAGTGAGGCCATACTTTTCCAGCAAGGCTTCATTCGGACCTGATTCCCCAAATATGTCTCGCAATCCCACTCGCTTCATCGGGATTGGATACTGCTCGGAAAGCACCTCGGCAACTGCTCCCCCCAACCCACCTACGATGGTGTGTTCTTCGGCAGTGACCACCAGTCCCGTGCGAGCGGCTGCCCGAACAATGGCTTCCTCATCCAATGGCTTCAGGGTCGGCACATGTAGGACATGGGCCTGAATCCCCTCTTTGGCCAGGAGTTCAGCCGCCTCCAAGCAACGCTGACTTTGCTGTCCGGTGCCAATCAACGCAATATCATTTCCCTCTCGGAGGACTACCGCCCTTCCGATGACGAATCTGTATTCCTCAGTCAGAATAACTGGGCAGGGATCTCGTGTCAGGCGAAGATAGGCCGGTCCGTCGTAGGCCAGAAGCGCCGACAGAGACTTGCGTACTTCAACCGCATCAACCGGAGAAATCGTCACCACATTGGGCATCGCCCGGAAAACGGCAATGTCCTGCACGGCCTGATGAGTTTTCCCTGTCTTACCCGTCAGTAAGCCGCTAAAGGCCCCGATGAACTTCACATTCAATCTTGGCTGGGCAATGGCCACGCGGATCTGGTCCAAGGCCCGCTTGGCTGCAAAGCAGGCAAAAGTGCTGACCAAAGGAACAAAGCCTACTGTGGCAAGTCCTGCGGCCACCCCGAACATGTTCTGCTCGGCTATGCCCATCTGAAAGAACCGATCTGGGTAGGCCTCGGCAAATATGTCCACCCGCGTCGACGTTCCTAAATCACCGTCGAGAACCACCAATCTCGGATGCTGGGCCGCCAGTTCAGTCAACGCTTCGCCAAACGCCACACGCTGAGCAATCATCTTAGTCATGACCATCTCCCCCTTTAGGATCAACTCATGTTTTTTAAATGGCCATGGGTTAATTCCTCAACGGCCAGCTTATGCAATTCTGCCAGGGCCAGGTCCAGCTCTTGATCGGTCGGAACGCGAGCATGCCACTGGTAACGATCTTCCATGAAGGAGACCCCTTTCCCCTTCACCGTGTGCCCGATGATAATGGCAGGGCGCCCTTTGATCGTCTTGGCCTCTTCCAGAGCGCCTATGACGGCCCTGAAATCGTGTCCGTCAGTTTCAATTGTGTACCATCCAAATGCCTGGAATTTGGCTGCTGGAGCCTCAATGGGCAGCATGCGCGTAGGATACTGCCATCCGTATTGCTGCACCCTGTTGTAATCCAGAATCACGGCCAAGTTGTCCAATCGATAGCGGCTGGCCACAGCAGCGGCCTCCCAAATCTGGCCTTCTTGTGACTCCCCATCCCCGATCATGACATAGACTCGGAAATCCCTCTTCAGAAGCCTCGCCCCTAAGGCCATTCCAATGCCCGCCGATAGCCCTTGTCCGAGCGATCCAGTGGACATGTCAATTCCGGCGGTGATGGTCATATCAGGGTGGGCCTGCATTCTCGAGTTGATCTCATCGAAGGTGGACAGCTCCTCTACGGGGAAAAAGCCCCGCTCGGCCATCACGGCGTACAGGGCGATTGCCGCGTGCCCCTTCGACAGAATAAAGCGATCCCGGTCCTCCCAGGTGGGGTTTTGCGGATCGATGCGCAGCGCATGAAAATAGAGGGAAACGAGAAGTTCCACACACGAAAGGGGACCTCCGATATGGCCACCCTGGGCCTTATGCACACTGCGCAGGATATGGGTCCGCACTCGGGTGGCAATTCTGCGAAACTCATTAATCTGGGCAAGATCGAGGTGTGACATTTTTTCTCCTTTTTCCGGGTAGCGAAACCAGCCTTTAAAATGCGTGAGGAAGATTATAATTTTACGCGACGATCTTGTCAAAATTTTTTCAAGAATAATTCTCTCGATGCTGACTTTTCCCTACCCTGATGTTGACAATCACCTTTTAGAAAAGGATAATGGCAAAAAATACTTTCTTCCGCGGAGATCCCATGCGATTAAAAGAAAGGGTGGCTATCGTGACCGGTGCTGCGAGCCGGGGAATCGGACGCGCCATCTCGCTATCTTTCGTGCATGAAGGCGCGCGCGTCGTCATCGCGGATATAAATCCTTCCAAGATGGAAGATGCGGCCAGGGAACTTAAAGCAGCTGGCGGCGAGATTGAAACCATCCGAGCAGATATCTCTCGACCGGATGAAGTCTCCATGATGGTGAAGCGAACGATGAATCTTTTTGGGAAGATCGATATCCTGGTCAATAATGCTGGTACTATCGTACGCAAACCTTTCCTCGAGACTACACCAGAAGAGTGGGATCACATCTTCGCCATCAATGCCCGGGGCTATTTCCTCTGCGCTCAGGCAGCAGCCAGAGAGATGGTCAAGCAGGGGAAGGGAAAGATCATCATGATTTCATCCGACGCGGCTTTGGTGGGTATTCCTCCCCTGGCAGCCTATGCCAGCTCAAAGGGCGCAGTCTTAGCGCTTACCCGCACCATGGCAGTAGAACTGGCTCCCTACCACATCAATGTAAACGCCATTGTGCCGGGAACGACCGAAACGGATCTGAACCGCGATAGACTGGCAGATCCGCAATGGCGAGCCGAAATCTTAAAGCGCTTTCCCCTCGGAAGACTGGGTACACCAAATGATATCGCCTCCGCGGCCCTCTATTTGGCCAGCGATGATTCTGATTGGATGACCGGACATTACCTGGTCGTCGATGGTGGACATACGGCGAGATAAGGCCTGCCAATTGTAATAGAACCCCGCTCATCTCTTACCGCTCAATCGTGATTTTAAAGAATTAGCCTCTGTGATTCGTTAGAAAATAAACCTCAAATCCCCCCAACTCCCCCTTTAAAAAAGGGGGGAAGGGGGATTTTCATGGATCCGCGGGTGATCAACCTGCCACGAAAAATTAATACGGACGCATTAAATAATTTGACTCAAAATCGGTTCCCTCTCCCCCCGTGGTCGGTCGGAGACTCGACTCTGCGAGGTCTAATCGACTCGGGGGAGAGGGAGTCCATTGTCAAGATACTTCCTGCGTTTGAATTAGTAAAAAGAATAGAATGGGAAATCAGTTGGGAGAGGATCCTTAGTGGAGATATCCTGTTATTCGGGGAAGGAAAAGGGTTATCTCGGGTACGATAGCCAGGATGACCACGGCCACGATAAGACCCACTATAAAAGGCATTTCCTCCTTAGAGATTCGTTCAATGGGCAATCCCGTAACTGAAACCATGGCAAAGAGGTTTGCGCCTACCGGGGGAGTCAGAAAAGCAATTTCATTCGTGACCACAAAAATGATTCCAAAGTGTATGGGATGGATTCCGAGCTTCACCATCACAGGCAAGAGGATGGGGGTAAGGATGATAATTGTGGCCATGGTGTCCATAAAGCACCCCAGGACGACTAAGAAGGCAATAATGATCAGGTAGATTACTCTCCAGTCGTCAGAGATCATACCGAGAAAACTGGCTACCTGTTGCGGAGCTTGGGCCAGGGTGAGTAATTCCCCGAAAGCTGTAGAAAGTCCGATGAGGATGATCATGGCTCCACATATCAGGCATGTTCTGGAGAGACAGTCATAGATCTTCGCCAGAGAGAGCTTCTTATGGATCAGGACCCCCACGAGCAGTGAATAGTTCACGGCCACGACCGCCCCCTCCACCGGGGTGAAGACTCCCCCATATATTCCCCCCAGGATAATGAATGGGGTAAGGAGCGACCATTTGCGAAGCCAGCACGTTACCAGCAGCTCGCGGAGAGAAAATTTTGTCACTTCTATTCCATATCCCCGCCGTCTACAGATCACATAGGCAATGAGGATCAGGATGGTGGTTACGAAAATCCCTGGGATAAACCCCGAGATGAAAAGGCCGACGATGGAAGTCTGGGCAATCACTCCATAGACGATCATCGGGTTACTGGGAGGGATTAAAATTCCCAGCGTACCCGCCGAACTGGAAAGGGCGGCCGCAAAATCCTTAGAATAGCCACGGGTGACCATGGAAGGAATAACAATAAACCCGATGGCCACGGCAGTGGCTGGCCCAGATCCAGACATGGAGGCAAAGAACATACACCCCAGCACAGCCGCTATCGCCAGCCCCCCCTTGATCCAACCCACCACCTTCATCATCACATCTACAATTTCCTCTGACATTCCCCCTTCTTCCATCAAAGCACCGGCGAATATGAAAAAGGGGATGGCGTGGAGGGGGAAATTGTCTGTGGCGGTATATATCGATTTTGAGAGAATAACTAAAGGAATATTGACTTCCTGGAGGGCAAAATAGGTGCCGATCCCGATGCTGATAATGATGGGGATTCCCAAGAGAAGGCATATAGTAAAAACAATGAATAAAAGAGCGATCATAAAACTATCATTACCTGTTTATCAGCCCCCTGAATTCCCGCCAAAGGTGCTGGATGATTCGCAAAGACATCAGAGTGAAACTGATGGGAACGATAGTGTACACGTAGGCCATGGGCCATCCGAGAGCTGGAGATTCGTAGGGGTAGATAATCATACTGTGTACTAACATAATTCCTTCCCGGATGATGATATAGTTGAACCAGACCCATATCCCATCGGCCAACAAGCGCACAACCTTCCAGGCCTTCTCATTCAACAATAGGAGCTGGGCTTCCACACGGATATGAGTCCCCTCCCTGGCCACGTAGGCTGCGGACATGTAAACGAACCAGACAAAAGCCATACGTTCTAATTCTTCAGCAACGCTAAGCCCCCTGGCGAGAATAAAACGGGAAAATACGATGGCGGTGAGAAGAACGACCATCGTGGAGAGGAAAAAAACAGCAATGATCCTCTCGAAGTTTCTCTCAACAAAAGAAAAAATTGGCTGCAAAGCCCATCCCCTCAAAAATAGAGAAGCCACCGGCACTGCCGGTGGCTTTCTTCCCTCCTCATGGTTTCATAGTTGGCGGGGCATTCCCTTGTTATTTTCTGATCATGGAAATTACCCGATCGAAAAGCTCCTTTCCTCCACTCTTATCATAGAACTGCGGCCATATCTCTCTGGCCTTGCGCCAGGGAGCCACATCGGGTTCTTCCACGGTCATTCCCAGTTCTCTCAATTTTTTCTTGATTTGGGCATCATCTTCTTCCATGGCAGAGAATTCCCAGGCCCAAGCATCGTTTGCTGCTTTGGTGAGAGCATCGCGAATCTTGGCCGGCTGGCTCTGGAAGAACTTCTCTCCCACCGTGAGGGGTACGATCTCCAGCATATGTTTTGAGGTGGTCACGTACTTCTCAATGTCGTACATTTTAAAATCAATGAGATTCCGAAGAACATTGTCCCCCCCGTGAAGAACCCCAGTCTGCAGCGAACTAAAGACCTCGGCCCAACCCATGGGGATAGGGTCCACTCCCCAGCTCTTATACATCGAAATAAATACTGGATTATTGGGAACTCGCCACTTTAACCCCTTCATATCCCCCGGACTCAAGACCCTACGCTTCGTGTTATGCAGAGCCCGAAAACTCTGGTCAGGCCAGGCTAAGACTCGAAGCCCGGCCTTTTTTACAGTTTCATCGGTGAAAAACTTACCCAGCTCACCACGGAAAAGTCTGTACGCCTGTTCCCGAGAATCAAATAAGTAGGGTAAGTTCGTGGAAAATAACACTGAAGAGAAGGGGGCCAGGTTAGCAATGTTAGCAATCACCGCTTCGATAATCCCCAGCTGGGCATCCTTGAATACCTTCTGTTCGTCCCCCAACTGCCCGCCCCAGAATATCTGCACCTCTATCGCACCGTTAGAATACTGGGAGCTCAGCTCTTTGAATTTAACGGCGAATTCGCACATGGGGGAGCCCTTGGTGTAAGGGGGACTATCGGCCAGCTTGACCACCACCTTATCTGCCCCATTGACCGGGGAGATCAATAGAGATAGAATCCCCAATAAGCCAAAGAATGTTACCCATACTTTCTTTCCAAAGTTTTTCATGGCGTACACCTCCTTCTCATATTTTGGGCCTTCGTTCCAAAATTTTAGATTTCAGACCGCGCCTAATTTTTGGCTAATGTATACTAAAACCGCGAAAGAAAATCAATAAGAATTTTTCCTGAGGATAATAGATCGTAATGTATAAAATCTTAGGGAAAAAAAGCGCAGCATATGAAACCGCAGAGTTCACCCCCTCCCTTCCCTCCCCCCTCAGAGGGGGAGGGCTCGCCCTGTGGAGTAAAATGCTCTACTCCACGGAGTGAAGGTGGAGGGGATTGCTTAATAAACTAAAGAATTTGAACGTTAGTAGTGCAGGGGGAGGAAATGGCGATTTTCTCAATCTTTCGAAAATGAATAATTCCTCTGTGGCCTCTGTGGTTAGATTTTGATAATACCCCGCAAATCGAGAGGAGGAAGGCATGGCTGTGGAAAAAGAAATTCTGGTGAAATATGAGCGCCAAGGAGACGACCGTCACTCCTTGTTCATGGGCTCCGAAGGTCTACCAAATATCTTGATTGACTACACGGGCATTCCCCAGGATCAAAGAGGGGGCACAGCGAGCAGACTTCTCTGCGCTTCTGCCCTCTACTGTTTTGCTTCCACCCTGGGATCGGCCCTTACAGCCCGGGGGGCCAAAATCAGATCTCTGAGTGGCCGAGCCGTCTTGGAGAAAGGGCGGGATGATTATTACAGGCCAAAAGTGAACCAAATCCGCATCGAGATGGATGTGGACGTGGCTGATGCCGACTTACCCATGCTGGAAAAGTGTAAGAGCATCATGGAACATGGCTGTCTGGTTACTTACTCCCTTGAGGAAGGCATTGGAGTGGAGCACATCATCCGCCGGTCAGAGGCAGGTCAGAGGGGGTAAGTGGGAAGAATCAGGCGCAATCGTGTTTATCCCAGGGTTGCCTCTCGCCCCTGGAGAGGGCCTTCTCCATGCTCTCCAGGCTCCTCTGCAGATTTTCTACATGGTTCTGGATCACGTTGGGGTCCTTGAAGGCCTGGTAGATTACAGCTCCTTCCACATCTTTCGGCATCGGCCAATTCAAAATATGGCAGATGGTGGGAACGATGTCTGTCAACCACATGTTCCTCTTCAATCGGTATCCCCTTTTGAACCCTGGACCATACATCACCATGATGGAACGTTGATCGCCGGAACCCAGTTCGGAAGCAGGAAGCTGCTGTCCATGCTGGGCCCCGTATTCTGGATTTAAGGCATAGACTACGTCTCCAACCCAATCGCTGTAAAGGCCCAAGATCCGGGCATCCTTCTTGGTCAAGGCCAGGGAAACAACCCGCTGGCCATTCTTTGGGTCCCGGTAGTTATAAAGAGCGTCGATGATCTGTTTTTGAACAGCTTCATAATCTTCAGGCTCGACGATCCCATCCGGATCTCGGCCTTTCAGATTGACATAGATATAGAGATCCCTCTGCGGAACAGCCTTCGTTTTTTTCCAATTGACCATATATTTCGCATGATCGGCCAGTACTCCCCCCGTATCCCATTCCCTCGTCTTTTCTTCCAGCACAGCCAGCCCGGCGGGAACAAGGGCGTCATAAGGGTTGAAGGGTGGGCCATCGGCCACCGCTCCGTGGTCCGAAACAAGCATGATCAGGGCATCCTTTCCAGCTGCTTCCACAATTCTTCCGATCATTTCATCCAAGCTCTGGTACATCCTGCGCTCCGCATTGCGCGCCCATTCCCTCTTTTTCTCATCTCTTTGCGTAAGGGGATCGAGGTCTGTCATGGCGGCATGGTAAAACCAGTCCGGGGCATGAAAATGCATGGTAAGCAAATCCCAGGGCTTATTCCTGAGCAGATAAGTGGCCATATCTGCCAGCCAGATGTTATGAAAGTGCTGGACTTCCATGTAAGTATCCATGTCGATGAGCTTGAGCGAATAGGCTACATAACCTCCATTGAAAGCCATCAATCCTTCCTCAGATCGAATTTCCTTCCCCATCTGCCGGGGGTAGACATAGTCATCGTCTTCTATCCCCATGGCCGTGAGGTAAAGCCTGAAATCATCCGCATCATCTGATAGTTCGGTCAGTTTGGCCCGGAAATGGATCTTCTTAACCTCCCCATCTGCCAGCTTTATATCCCCATAAACCTTCTTGCTCCATTCTCCTTTGGAAAGGGTTAAAAAAGCGTCTCTGAAATTCTTTGTTGGCGAGAGGGTCACCCTATCGTACCCTTTTCCCGCCGAATCCTGGACGAGAAGATACCAGGTGATCGGGTCCACCTGATACTTCGAACTTCCCAGCCGTAATCTGAACTTGCCCTCCAGATCTTCCTCACCGCTGTACTTGGGGACGTTTTCCCATCCTTCAGCACTCTCGAATTCCACCCTTCGGGAAAGGGGCAAAATTTGAGTCGTGATCAACTGTTCCGTGCAGAACCCGACTTTCGCTTTCAGGCCGGGCAAATCGTCCCCTATCCGCCATTCATTCGGAGAAAGACCAGCCCCGCCGACGACAATCCCTTCTTTAACCCGGGGAGGCCACGAACAGGGATAGTTGAGAATGATCACTTTTTTCCCGGCTCTCTCCGCTGATTCCCAGATGTACTCTGCTTGACAATCCTCCGTGGTGAACCCTTGATGCACCCAATCGAGGGGGTCCCCGGGACGATGAACGTGAAAGTCTGTAATGCCATGGGTACCGGCCCAGGCCCCGGTAACAATGGTTGTCCAGTTGGGGGGGGTGACTGTGGGATACGGTACCAAGCAATTCTCCGCGAAAACTCCCCCTTCGATTAATTTCTCGATATTGGGCAGGAACCCCTCTCGGGCATACTGTTCTACTCGCGTTGGCTGGGCAGAATCCAACCCAATGATTACCGCCTTTTTAGGCAACTTCGTCATAACTTCCTCCTTTTTTCAGTTTAGTACTGTCAAAATCGAACCACAGAGGCCACAGCGCGGCATAGCCGCAATCAAACCCACCCCCTCCTTTACCCTGTGGAGTAGGTCAATTTACTCCACAGGGCAAGACCTCCCCCCTCGAGGGGGAGGGTAAGGGTGGGGGGCAGATTTTTTGCTTAACCTGAATCCTGCGTGACTTTTTAGTTTATCAAATGGGCAGACCCTTGAAAACACTGCTTCTGAAGCTTTACAGAGCTCATTTTAGGCATTACAATTATACCCAACCAGCGGTTAGGCATAATT